>ERZ1673737.4268-NODE-4268-length-10234-cov-4.424108_pt1 | contig 10234 bp, 7 predicted proteins | sample MGYA00580211_ERZ1673737 | MGnify/ENA primary metagenome ERZ1673737 (study PRJEB41218, sample SAMN15661789) | gut metagenome | host: Homo sapiens | place: Canada: London | collected 2015-08-20/2019-03-30 | study: EMG produced TPA metagenomics assembly of... | reverse complement strand
CCTTGGTTCTCTTTGCTTTTTATATAGATCAGCTGATCTATGCGACAGTTTATATCCTAGTCTTCTATTGTAGATGCTAAGCAAGTAACCGTGATTTTCATGCATGTAACACAGAGGTAACGCAATATTTCCTTGCAATCTTAAAGCCGAGAACTAATGCACAGTAAGTAATGGCTGAACCCCTACACTATTGATTTCTACGGATGAGAATGTACGCAATATCCCACCATTGTTAATGATGCAAGACTGCTCAGAATTAAGGTGGTCTTGGCATGCAGATCATCGCCCTTTGCCGTAACGGGGGCTTTTACTGAAGTATCCCCGGCTACATAATTCTATCTGCAACCATCTTCTCAAGGAACAAACAGTCTAGTTCTTGGTTCCTTAGGTCGATATGATGTAACGATTACCGTCTACGTACAGTACTGGTCTCATCCAATATCCAAGACCTGATATTCGCCTACATGTGCAGCTTACTACGTGCCATCACGTCGGTAACGCTTTTCAATGCAATAAAATTCCGTACACTAGCAAAGCCAAGGGTATAGACTGCAAGACTAGCTCAGTGTACCTCACCCCTGGAGTATACCATCTGACGGGGTCCTGACGAGGGATTAATCAGCGGAGGAAAGGAGTACGGATAATCCCGTGATGAACCCGAGGGTTCTTCCCGTCGAATTGTATTCCTAACTTTTTCACTTCTTCGTGCATCACGGAGAGCATCTCCATCAATAATATTGCTGCCTTTCATATATTTTCATCCTCGTAAACCAGGGATTCCTTTCTCTGGAAGTTGTTGCGCCTCGCGGAGTCCGAATCCGGAAATCGGGAGCTGGGAACTCGATCAACGGCTGTCGTTAGTTGGCTGCATCAGGGGATCCACCCTCCGAAGCGCCAAGGCGAAGAACCCTACCCTCATCAGCCGGATATCGTACCCCCAATCAAGTGTTTCCATCAAGATTTTTGCCCGGGCACGCTGAATAGCCCAATTGGCATATGAGAAGTTTTATCAATCATTTCGCAGCAGGTCGTCGATGATGGCTCCTCGCGCTGCTGTCAATCGAACCCACGCGGCTGAAAGACCTGTACGAACAGGGCGCATCACTAGATCAAAGAAAGAAGAGCCAGTAAAAGGTGGGAATGATCCTTTTTGTCCCGTGGTTCTTTCAGCCATCTTCATTTGAGGAGATATAGCTGACATCAGATAGTTTCAGTTTCGCCTGACAGATTGGAAGCTGTTGTCAGCGCCCAATTCCTTCAACCAGTTTATGGGACTCCCCCGGCCTGGGCAGAGGTATTGAAACTACTTTTATACGATTGAACTGGCATTCTTACACTCTTCCAGGGCCGTCAGCAACTCTGCGATGCAATTCCTTGGTTTCGCTGCACCCAAGGCGCCATGTACCACAGCGAAGGCTTCTGCTATGGGTTTCTCATTGATGCCGACTGTGGATCTCGCACCTATATCGATGACGAGGTCATCATTACGAGAATGTAAGATCAGTGCTGCGTGCTCTTTTCTTACAAAACCTAACAGTTGATTGTATCAGCGGTGGATGCTGCACCAAGGACTCGGAGGGAAATCTGACCCTCGAAAAAAACCAAGACCCGGAGAATGCTATTGTGCAAAGTATCATCGGTAGCATGGATTCAAAGCTTGCTGTTGGCCTCGTCATCGGTAAGTTACCAAATGTTGCTTTGCACTTATTGTTGTTGATCAGCATCATAGGCAGCAAAAACAAGATTCTTAACCGAGAACTTCCCCATCGGTATAATATCATGGACTGGTTCCGCGTTACCAATGTCTGGTTTGAGAAGATTGGTCAGAAACACGGGGTCAAGGTCCGGTTTGAAAAGCTGAGCCTCTGTGAGAAGAGCTGGTGGGCACTAAAAGACTCCCCTGCTCCGGAGCCTCTTGAGGAACGAGACTTCGAGACCAAACCGGCATCCCTTGCGTGCCAGAACTGCTCCAAGGAAAGCCTTTTGCTGTATAGCGAAGGATGGATGTGTCTGAACCCTGGATGTGACGACTTCTGGAAGATTGATGGCGCACCTCCTCCCGGTGAGCTCACCTTCAACCCTGATTTCTTGTTCTTTCGCCATCGGCCAGACCCCGCAGTGCAGCCTCACTACAGTCTTGTACCGGACCTTCTATCAACGCTAGATGAGAATGCCCCAGATGTCAGCACATCTCGTATTGCATGGAAGGGAATTGTGTGCCCTGAATGTTTCAAATGCATCCGTCGAACTTTCTGGCAAGGCTGGAAGTGTGATGATGACTCTACCAATGCTGAGGAATGTAGCAAGAAATGTCCATTCCAAAAGTTCATGAACATGAACCCGGTGTCGCTTCGTGTTGTCCTCGATCACTTTGAGCTGGCTCCAATCAAGCGAGCGATTCTTTTCGACAAAAAATTCAACCTCCCGGCTATTGATGACGATTCCATGTTTCCGTATCGGAAACTGACTTACAAAATTGACGGCGTCGGCTCTATCACCCACTACGTGTCTAACAGAGCGATCAACAGCCGCAAGAATGGGCCCGATGATCTTTTCGTGAATCTTCAACGTGGCGATCTCGGTTTGAAGCGATTCCGCCTCCAGTCAAGTCTAGGTAAGGTGGCCAAACATACAAAACTATCACATTGTTTGCTTACTATGATACAGTTGCTGGCACCCTGACTTCTCACTTTGCTGTTAACTATGTAAGCTGGTATTTTCCAAGCCAGAAATATTCGTTTCAATTAGATCAGATCTAATGATGACAGGGAATGCCCTACAAATACGTTGTGTCTGTTGATTCCAAGGGCTTTGATGAAGCACCTGAGGACATGCTCCGAGCTCTAGGTCGCTTGTCCTGGGCGACAGAGAACGCTGTAGTTTCTGTTGGGGATAAGTACCTACCTCCAAATGAGCTATTGACGCTTGGTTATTTCGAAGAGATGAAGATAGGAGTAAGTCACAACACTTGGAGTTGGTATTAGGTCCACTAATCCCTTTTTCAAGTTTCACGACGACGGTGAATCTTCATTGGGCCCAAGCATTGCCACTTTATCTCTCGGGGCGAAGGCAACCATGCTCATCCGCATGAAGTACAAATACTTCAATGGCTCTACTCGAAAGGCCGATACCAAATCGATTGGAACCCTTCTGCAAGATGATCCTGTCCTGAAAGATTGCATGTTTGAAGATGAGCGCAAGACCCTCAAAAAGGAACTCCATGATGGGGATATCTCACAGCATGAGTATGATGCCTCTCGTCGCGCTCTCTCAATGGGCCGCAAAGGAAAAGAGGCACCAGCCTCAATCAAGATGGAGCTTCACCATGGCGATCTGGTGGTCATGCATGGAGAGAAGCTCCAGAAGTACTATGAGGTCTGTGGCTTATTCTATCCCCGATTTCCTTCAACGTTAACATGATCCTTCCAGCACGCCGTGGCACCTGAGAACAAGCTGCGGTTTGCTTTGACTGCGAGATATGTCAAGCCCGAACATGTCGATGCCCGAGAATACAAGAAGGGCGAGTTTTATTTGACCCCTGAGCAGATTTACGATGGAAAGTGATGCCATATTTATGACTACCCTACTTTGGGTGTCAAATTTCCAGTGACGCCTCTGCTTTTTCAATGTGATTTGCTGACACGCTGCGCCTTATAACTAGATTATTTGCTAGAACCGACCTATGGGCCATTCGTCGGCGATCTGCCGCTTTTTCGTTTCTTTTCTGATCATCCAGAATTTTGCTTTTTGCTATATACCCTATTGCTGTATAAGTTTTGTTATGCTGTTATGCTGGTCACTATTAGGTGCTTTGTGGCTTTTGCAGGTTGAGGCTTTTTATGATATGGCCCCGCTGGATGTTCCCTGTGCTCTATATACCCTATTGCTCTAAATCTCATTTTATACTGGTCAATTCCATTATCTGTATTCTGGAATATTATCGAGCAATGATGAACAGGCTCTCGATTTCTATCAGTCTCATTGAAATTACAAGACTGTTGCAAACAACGTAGAGCTTGCTATCAAGAGGACAACTTGATGATGCGAGTCTGATCAAAATGCATATTCGGCAGTCCACGTAGTTTAGAACCATTGGGCCACGAGGATTTCTACTTTAGCCATCGGCTTGAATGTTGTACAAAGAAGAGCCACCTTCTCTTGCTGTAAGGTCTTGGGAACGCCCTAGGGCTTAGTGTCGCCTAAAAGTACTCGAGGAAGTCGAGTTTGCCAGGACACGTAGAGTCGGAAAATTAAACAATAATGCCTTTGCAGTCTCGAGTTCAAAGAGTTAAGTTATATTTGACCTATAATACACAATGTGCACCCTGTAAACTTTAGTGGGGCGCGGCTCAGCCTCCCTTTCAGCCTTGCGACTTCATAGCAGGGTTCTTCCACAGTCTATGTCCAGGATATGTGTAACTAAGTACCTAGGAAAAACATCTGGATGCTATCTCGAAAATGTTTTTATGATATCAAAAATATTAACATCTCCAAAGTCGGGCGATGTAGTAACCTGGACCCATATTTCCCTCCGGGGAATAAATACCAATCAATAATAATAGTAACCGTAGTAACGGCAGTAACGGCACAGCTAGACAGATTTACAATGACATATGTATATATGGACGTTAATAGTTAGATCTTGGAGCTGCAGACACGTCAAAAGTCGCATATTGTCAGCGTCGTTCAAGGAGGTAGTGGTACATCCCGTTGGCGGTGGGGAACAACTAGCACGCAAGTCCCTGGTACCTCGACTAGCGTGGGCACAGCTGAGCCCCCAACTCAACATCACCTCCACCACCCACCCTCCACACTCGTGCTGGACTTGGCTTCTTATACTCCAGACTACGCTTCACGGTTTACTACCGTGTGGGGATGCCTAGAGCCAGCTCCCCGGCTTGTCACCTGCCCGCGTGGTCCCCCTCATTCGAATCAGTTACCCTCCCAGTCGCTCGTTTTCCAGTTGCTCGCCCTAAGGTCGCCTGAGCCACACGAATCCCGCAATAGAGCCCCTCGCGAACTGTGGGCGTGTCAAGTTCAGTCTAGTCAACATCGCGTCGGTCTCTCGCCCCTCCGAAGCCATGGCACAATATCCGAATGGACAGCAGGCATACTATGGCCAATCCACGAATGCCCAGGTGCCCGCCCAACCCGTAGCAAGCCGCTACGAGAACTACTCGTCTCAGCAAAACACCGCGCCGAATCAACATTTGCCTCGAAGGATGCCAAGTTACAATGCCGGGGATGATTCGGGGTTCTTCAACTCGGCCCAAGCCCAGAATGCACGAGTGGCCGACGGAAACGCACAGTATTCGGCACAAAGCGGCTACAACGCCCCGCAGGGTGTCTTTGACGACGACAGGGACTCCAGATATTCGCGCACTTCATCAGACGCCATGTCGCGCATGTCTCCCAGTCGCGCGTCTTCGCAAACCTCCACCATGTCTTACCAATACCAGTACTCCGGGACGTCAACGAACCAGCCAGCTTATAACCCCCAGCAATACGGCCTCCCACACACACAATCCCAACCAGTCCTCGCCTACAACCCCCTGAGCTACAACGGCTCAAACAATGTCTCCTATGCGACTCCGGCTTCAGGTCATCAACCGTATAACCCTGCGGCATATCAGTCCGCCAACCTCTCAGGCCTGAGCTCTCCGGTTCTACCAAGAAGGCAGAGCACAGCTTCACATTACGGACAGACCGCACCGACCCCACAATCCTACGGCTTTCCCTCGCAACAACCACCGCTGCCACCGCCAAGGGGGCCTGATCACCCGTATGGAGGACGTCCGTCTCCATATCAAGCCATGTCACCTATCCCTTCGCCTTCGTATGTGCCATCGAACTCGCCAGGCACAATGACTATGCCCCCACCTTCATCGCGACCTTACTATGGCACACAAGGATCCGCGTATGATTCACAATCTCCCCAATATAACCCATCGAATACCGGAGCCTCTTTCGATGATTTGCCTCCGGAGCCACCGGTTCATCAGAACCAGGGAAATGGTCTGTACGGCAAACGGCCGAGTGTGTCTCATGCTGGGGCAGGGCGGGCCCTGCCAGACCCTCCGATGCAGCCAGATTTGCCTCAAATACCACCGAGACGAACCGACACCTTGACTCGACACCCTCAATCGCGACCTCTCCCTGGGCCGCCAGTTGACGCAGAAACTGAAACAGATGACAACCGCTTACCTTCAGATCCACCTGTGGCATATGAAGATTTGATGAAAGAGGTTGAAGCGGCAGTGGACCCCCAGAATTTTGCCCGGCGTCACAGTTCACGAGCATCCCACCAAAGCGCCGGTTCGCGCCTTCGCTTGTCGCCCGATGAGCAACATACACACACCAATGGAAACATGGATACAGGCACAGGGAACTACGTCAATTACGACGCCTACAGTGACGAAAGTGATGCTGAGGCTGCAGCTGGGCTAGCTATGATGCAAATGGCAGACGAAGAAGATAGGGCACGTGAGGAGCGTGGCCGTGAGCGTCTTGAAGAGCGGATGCGACGCGAGACTAATGCCTCAGTTCTCAGCTCTCGTGGCTCCAACATTTCTCCGAGAGGCCCTTCACCACATTCCGATCCCAACCAAGACCAGGAATTCAGCGGCCATGACCTTGCATTGTATGAGGGGGGTTATTCTGGAAACTTGCACTACGGCGAAGAGCCTGCTTACACTGCTGAGGAGTACTCGGATCCCGCCGATAGATTCACAGGCACATCTGGTTCATTCAGAAGCTCCAATGTGTCCCCTGATGAGCGTGGGGAATATTATGATGAATACGAACATCCACCTATCGCATATGAGTATGCCAACCGCCTCCATCATCTGCCTCCCAACCCCGACGCCAGGGTGGATGCGGGTGGTACGGGTGGTCTATCGGCACCCGACGCCTATGGTCGTCGGATGAGCTTTGACTATGGCGATGAGGGAGAATCACCATATGACCAGCCTCAATCTGCATATCAATCCGATGATGAAAGTCCCCACCGAGCCGCCCATGAAGATCTCTTTTTCCACCCTGGAATGCGTCCACTTCCACCTGCGCCTGTTGAACCGGCTGGCAATGTTGATCTCGTCTCACATCTGATGCCTGCCGGTACTTACAATCACCATGAACAAGAGGAATTGAATAGCTATGCCCAGTATAACAACAACGCTTCCTTGCCAGCTTCTGCAGACCCATATGACGATGCTCTGCTCAGCCCATCCCAAGTCCCGCGGTCGTCATCTTTGTCGACTCCTATTGGACCTCGTTCCGATCCGCCCATCAGGTCGAAAACCGATGCGGATCGGGTTAGGTACAGGCAGCAGCAGCACGAGCTCATGTTGCAACTCCGACAGAAGGATCTCCCTCATATAGATCCGGCTGAAGCGGCGGCGGCCGCCGTCACATTGGATTTGCCAAGCATCCCGGCTGGTCGCCGCAAGAGGTTCCACCCTGCCAAGCTGTCCTCGGAGCAATTCAAGAAGTGTAGCGAGCCTTGGGCTTTGAGCTCCATTCTGTCCTGGATTCGCGACCTGAGCGAGGATGAAACTGATCTCAAGGAGCAAGCAATTGCCGACGCTATTGTGGCATTGTTCACTCACAAGGTGCCCACAATGAACATCGCTGATGCCGAAACATTGGCTGCTCGTGTTGTCAGCGGTATGCTCGAAGAAGGTGCGCTGGTCAAGGAAGAGGAATGGGTCAAGTTCGGCTCTGGTGGCCTTTCGGGTGTCCTGTTCCAAATCACTGGTACCGGATGTTACTCTGCCAAGCTTCATTTGCAGGAGATGCACATCGAGGATACCGATAGCTTTGGTCGATGCTACTCGCATCATTGTATGCGAACGCTGAAGAAGGTCAACCTTAAAGCGCAGATGATGGCACCTCAAAAGAAGGCCGAGGACTGGGTGACCTTCTACAAGGTACCTAAAGAGGTATGGGAGTCTCATCCCAGGAAGGAGGTTGATCGGCAGAACAATTTGCACGAGATTGTCACCACAGAAGACTCCTACATTGGGCAACTGGATGTCCTGCGAGAACTCTATCGTGACCAATTGGCTGGCATGAACCCATCAATTATCCCGACCAAACGACTTCCCAAGTTCCTGTTGGATGTCTTTGGCAAGGTTGATGCAGTGAAAAAGGTCAACGAGGACTTCCTATTGGCACAGCTCAAGTACCGTCAAAAGGAGCAGGGCCCCTTCATTACTGGGTTCAGTGACATTTTCAGAGAGTGGATTCGCAAGGCGAAGACCGTTTACATTGACTATGCCGCGACCTTCCCCACTGCTAATTACCTTGTGCGTAAGGAGGCCGAACGCAACCCGCACTTTAAACAGTTCTTGAACCAGGTGCGAGAACACAAACTATCGAACCGACTCAGTTGGGACACCTTCCTTAAGGCTCCAATCACCCGAATTCAGCGTTATACGCTTCTTTTGGCCACTGTCCACAAGAACATGGTGAAGGATTCCGAAGAAAAGTCCAATGTCGCCCAGGCCATCGAAGAGATTAAGATCGTTGCTTTGGAGTGTGATAACAAAGTGGGAGAGATGAACAAGAAGGCCAACTTGATGGAACTAGCAGCCAAACTACAATTGCGGCCTGACATGAAGAAGGAAGTCGAGCTCAATCTTGAACACCTGGGTCGACAGATCATCCATCGGGGCGATCTTCAACGTCCCGGAACCCGCACAAGGTTCCTTGTGGAGACACATGCCATTCTGTTCGACCATTACCTTGTTTTGGCTAAGACATTCACAATGCGAGACCGAGCAGTCAAGTACGAGCGATACGACGTATCAAAACTGCCTATTCCAATGGATCTTTTGGGTCTCGAAAGCACCAACGACGACCCAGTTGTCAAATCTTCCGTTCGTGGTGTTTCAACTGTCACGCCCTCTCAAGGCGTTGTCAGCCCCCTAACACATACTGGACCTGCATCTGCAGGAAACACAGTCGTCGACAACTCAAGGGATGACAAGATCCTCTACCCCTTCAAGATCAAGCACCTCGGCAAAGAAGGAACCTATACACTCTATGCCTACTCCGCCCAGAACCGCATGGAATGGTGCCAGAAGATCATCGAGGCTAAGACAAAACATGCGGCAGCTCTATTTTCACAAAACGCAGAGCCATTCAGACTTCGTGTACTTGCAGATACTGCATTCGCATATTCCGACCAGTCACCGGGCTCTAAAAGCGTCACTATCACCGGCACGCCGTTGCATCGTGCGATCAAGGAAGTCGAGAAGCAATACGAAGGTTCTGGACCCAGGCCAACCCCCGTATGCAGGACTTCCGTCACCTGTGCAACAGTATTCCAACAGCCTCCCGGTCGAATCATGTGTGCAATTGGTACGGAATACGGTGTCTATATGTCTGAGCTGAGCAACCCCCGCGGGTGGTACAGAGCTATCCCCATCATGCGGGTCACGCAAGTTGCCGTCTTCGAGGAGTTCAATCTTCTACTGCTCATTGCGGATCGTTCTTTGATTGCCTATCATCTTGACGTGGTTTGCCCTGCCAGCGGGTCTACCTCGCAGTCGTCTCAGGATTCCGCTCGACGAGCCCCGCAGAAACTGTCTGGAAACCGTGAAGTCGGCTTCTTTGCTGCTGGTCGTCTGAAGGATCGGTACTTGGTGCTATACAAGAAGCGAGATGGACTGTCGTCCACATTCAAGGTATGTATCGTTGAAGACCTGTATTAACGAATTCAGAACTGACACTCTTTCTCAAGGTCCTCGAACCTGTCCTGCAGAAATCAGCAACAAACAAGAGCCGCCTTTTCACATCGCGTCGCTCACAAACGGAATTTTTCCGTGAGTACGACGAGTTCTACATCCCCGCCGAGACCTACAGAATCAACATGTTCCACTCCTCGCTGGCCATCTCCACCCAGAAGGGCATCGAGGTCCTCACCCTCGACAAGAAACATTCATGGTCTGTACCAGACTTCCGCACCAATGAAGTTTCAGATGCACAGGACACCCTCCACAGTATTGCCAATCGCATCAGAGACCTCAAGCCACTCGGCATGTTCCGTCTCAGCGACAGCGAGTTCCTGGTTGCTTACCAAGAGTGCGCCGTATACGTCAACAAACACGGCGACGTCTCTCGCAGCGTGGTCATGGAGTTCGTCGGCTGCGCACACACTGCCTGTCTCTATGGACGTTTCTTGATTCTCTTCAACGACGACTTCGTTGAAGTCCGCAACGCGATGAATGGT
>ERZ1673737.4267-NODE-4267-length-10235-cov-4.222004_pt1 | contig 10235 bp, 8 predicted proteins | sample MGYA00580211_ERZ1673737 | MGnify/ENA primary metagenome ERZ1673737 (study PRJEB41218, sample SAMN15661789) | gut metagenome | host: Homo sapiens | place: Canada: London | collected 2015-08-20/2019-03-30 | study: EMG produced TPA metagenomics assembly of... | reverse complement strand
GGACACAATGATATATTGAGCAGGCCTAAATTTTGCTTCTTTACTTGTTGAGAATACCTAGGTATTAGGGCGTTTCAGATGTCATCTGGCATCCCGAGGTCGAGGAAGCATACTTCCAAATTAGGAAATGCACCTTCCTCACAATTGTAATTCCCTAGTCAAATAGCACATTGTAGACAAGTAGAAACTGTACATTTCCAACCATATTCAAGAACCATAAAGTGATTCAAAATGCGTTTGATCAAGATCATGTTCATTTTGACTACTTTCCTTGCCGCCATAAGTAAGTTTTACTATACATCCCTCCTTTTTGGCCTCTTTTGGGGCCGCGTTTTTGGATCCGCTGACGCAAATTAGATCCGGCGAATCAACTCTTCCCTCTCCAACAACCCTACTGTCGGCTGCCGCCCCCCTCCCCGGCCACAAACCCCATGGCGCCGGGCGCCGAAAAATCCGGGGGAGAGTCCCCGATGGGAGAGTTTGTTCGCCTTTTCGGAGGCCATGGCGGCGTGTCCGCAAAAGGAATTATGGGCTGGGCCCTGCTTGGAGTCCTTATTTTTGGACTCATACAAATGTTCCTCCGCTGGGGGAATAGCGAGATCGAACTGTAAGCCTCGTCCACTCCCTGCTTGCCCATCTATGGCCTCGTCATATATACGGATGGCTACATGGACAGACGGGGAAGTGAATGAGGAGCTAACTATAAGCGTAGCCGCCAGAAGATGCGCCTCCGAAAATTCGAAGGCGGAGCTGGCCAAGTGCGCAAGAAGTCCTGTAAGTTGAGAGTGAGATTATTCTGACTTCAAAGTAAAATCTAGCTGAAGCTATTTATACTGCTATTTACATAACATCGATATACACCTAGTTACAATGAAGCATCATGTCTGTTTGAGCCCTCTCCAATTTGAATTGCCCTCACTTTGAGAAACACCTGCTGACATGGTGCGTTACAGAGAAGTTGGAATGCTGCGGGCCTCCGGGCCATTCAATAAGCTCCCACCGCCAGTTATTTTTTTTTTGTTTTGACGATATTTGTACCAGGAAGGGTGGCTCTCTCAATCAAGAATCTTTGGCAGGGAAAGATTCGAGTTCCAGTAAAGTAGAGGCATGTAGACACTATCGTATCACTAAAGTAGAGTAGAGTAGAAACAAGTAAAAGCGCAGGTAGTTATTCATTTCAACTGCACAAGTGCAGAATGCAAGAAAAGGTAACAAGCCGACGCCGAGGTCGTGAGAAATACACCAACAGCACACAAGGACAGTGAGAACGGGCGAGGTTTGAAAATAAAGTACATAGAATAGTAAGAAGAAGTGAAAAGGGGGAGGTAGATAGATAGAGGAATAAAAGGAACAGATAGAAAAACGTAAAAGGAAAAGAGACCATGAATGCCACACGCGTCGGAACATCGTTTCGACATTGTCCACTCGTTGCCATAGATAATGTTCGCTGAAAAGCAAGGGGCAAAGAGGATGGAATATAGATTGTAGATATTGAGATTTGACAGAGGAAAGGGAAAGGAAACGGGGTTGGGGGACATGGGGTATGATGTATGACGTCTGATACAAGCACATGGAGATGGAAGCGTAGATGTGTAGTTGTGCGTAATGATAGCCCCGAGTCAATATTATAATAGAAAATAAAAATGATCATCGGAAATCATCCTCATCATCGGCAGACGCCATCGACTCAAGACGCTGAACGAGATCTTTCGTCTCACGAGCGATCTCGAATGCAATGGGCGGCAGCTTATTCGTGACTTCGCGCAGTTCCTCAGGTGTTGTAGCGTCTTGGCCCTCTTCTGCAGTGGCTACCAGCCTGTTGCGGCATTGTTCCAAAGCGTGGATAACCGGTTCAGAGGTCTGCCGTAGAGCAACGTCGCCACTTCGTTCGTGCATCAGACGCTCTGTGTAGTTGACGACGTTTGCGACGACGCCTGAGATGTCGTTGACGTGCGTCTGGACTGTGTGTAGTTTTTCTCCGGCGCGGATGCTGGCTACCAGTGCCTGGATGGATTGGACCATGCCGTCGGTTTGGTTCTCGACGTGAAGCTGGATTAACAGTTAGCATCGATATATTCAAGCATGCATTGGAAGATTTACCCTAAGTTCCAACACTTCGTGGTCACCCTGCGGCACACCCCAACCGTCATGGTTGACACCGTTAGTGTAACCATTCTGCATAGCAGGGAATTGAGAATCGTCAGGACGGCTCATAGCGCTGTAAACAGAGTCATTGCTCAACCGCTTCTGGCTAGCAGAGGTATCAAAGTAATCAGGGTATTGGGTCTGAGAAACATCCGCCTCCTCATCATCCTCATCCTCTAGCTCATCCGCAGGCGAAGCCTGGATCTTCACTACGCGGATCAACTCGATGATAGCAGTGCAAAGATGCGAAGCTGCAGCATCGAGGAGCGACACTGGAGACAGACCACCAGAGCTGGCGAAGTTGCGCGTGGCGGTGATCATGTTGTTTGCCGTGTTTGATACCTGGCTCTTGGCCTTGGTGCGCTGCGCAGCTGTACCATCCACCGGGATTGGGGAGTGGTCCATGTCTTGGAGGATATGGCGGACGGCCACGACCACCATCTTGATTTGTTGGAGTACCAGTCGTGAGTCCTCGAATCGCGCAACGCGGAGAAGTTCGTCGACTGACATCTGGAATTTGGTGACGTGGATATCTTTGACCAGACCGTCCACTTGGACGAGTTCGTGCTCTTTGGTGAAAACCCTTGCGTCGGGTCTAGAGTCGGCGAAGCCACCGGATGAGGTGCGGAGGTGCCGTAGCTGGACCTTGACCTTGGCGTAGCGGTGCTTCCATTCGTTGGCGTCTGCCTCCAGTCGGTGGACTTCATTGGACAAGTGTTCTTCGCGTTCCCAGTTTGCGTGGCTCTCGGCTGTGAGGGTCTTCATTTCCACGAGGAAAGCTGATGCCTCCCGCTTGACCTCGTCGGTTACTTGCTGCTGCTGTTGCAGCGCTGCTTGCAGACTCCGGTGCTGGTTTTCCAGATCAGCGTACCGCGACTGCAAACCAGCATCTTGGACTCCCCGAGAAGACTCTTCGAGCTGGCTGCGAAGGTCACGTTCCATCGTGTCATGCTCTGTCCGAACTCTCTCAAGCTCAAGCTGGAGCGAGCTGTTAAGGTCCTCCGCTTTTGATACCTTATTCTCAAGCTCCTGTCGCAAGTCATCCCACTCCTGTCGCTCATTATGGCTGATCTGTGGAAATCGTCAGCAAATATCACTTTCCATTCTTCCCAAACAAAACATACCCCAGAGGAATCCGCATCTTGTGACGAATGAGCCAACTCCTCGTCCTTGGAGCGAACCAATTCTTCCAACTTCTCAATCTTATCCTGCAAAGCCGAAACCTGCGACTGACTCTCCAACAGCAACTTCCGCTCACTATCACCCAAAGTCGTCGTAGTCCCCCGACGACTCAACACAGCATCCAACGCAAAAGCATCACTACGAGCATCATCCTCATCCTCGCCTCCCATATCATCACTATCCTCAACCATCGTGCTCTTATTCGGAACCATCGTATTGCTCTGGAAAGCCCGAGGGAACGGCCCATCCCCATTCATTCCAGCTGGTGATCCCCCAAGAGAACCACCACGCGGTGGGAACGGACTACCCGGCGGCCCACCAGAAGGATAACCCCGACCCATGCGCGAGGGAGGCCCCCTCGACTGCTGCGAGCCCCTCGAGCCCGGGGGCATATTCGGGGGCGGGCGTGCTCGAAATTCCCGGCTGGTAAAGTGAGGGAAGCGGCGCTCCAGCTCACAGAAGACATCGGTCGCGAGGTCCCGGAAGCGCTGGTGGTGCAGCGCAGCCAGCTTTTGGCGGGCGTGGTTGCGCTTTTCGTGGAAATCGGCGCGGGATGGGAGGTAGGGGGGTACGTCTGGACGGGGAGGTCGGCCAGGAGGCGGCATGGCCTGCTGCCGCCGAATCAATTCGTCGTATACATCTGTTGACAGTTCGTGGAACTGGGTCGGGGATAGGCGTAGCAGTTTGTCGCGGGCTTTGTTTGACTTGCCGTTTTCTTCGCGAGCTGTGCCGTTCAGAAATCGTCGGAGGACTACATAGTGTTGGCCCAGGATCTCTTCCATCTGGCGGTATCGTCTGCCATCTCGTGGGCCGGCGTCTCCTCCTATTGTGCCGATGCTTGATCTTGCGGCGACGGAGCTGGGAGGGGACGGGTTGCTGCTTAGGTTCGATGGGGATAGTGAGGGAGGACCGCCGCCGCCGTTTGGGCTCAAGGGTGCGCTGGGGACGCCGGAGGTCGGGGGTGTGGCTAGGTTGGCGCGAGATGATGGGAATGTTGGTGAGAATGGGGATTCCGATTTTCCATACTGGTTCAGCCCAGACCAGTCGCTTCCATCGACGGAGACTGGCGACATGGCTCCCGAGCCCCCATTCATGTCAGGTCGAAATGGTGAGAGTCCGGCTCTTCTCAGAATGTTGGCCTTATCCAAGGGGGCGGATCAAGGCATTCGGCAGTGTGCCCCCGTGTTTTTGTGTTCTCCACACGATGTCAAGGATCTGAGACAACGGAGCCGGGTGAGATGGGGCGTAAGATGAGGAAGAGAAGAGAAGAGCAAATGGATCTCCTCCAAATGTGAAGGAGAGGAGAAATAGAACGTGTGATTTCGACCGTCAACTCCGGACTTTCAAGACCCGCTCCTTACAGTGTGCAGGTATTAACTTGTATCACTGGGTATGCAGGGGATGTGGTTTGGTTGATCTTTATTTATTCTGTGAACATTCTTCTCACTATCCCACTCATGGCCTAATCTCGAAATATTTTCTATAAGTTACCATACTCGTACTCGTATTGATAGACTCCCCTGCCAAGGGGAACAGCCACACAGGGGCTGAACATGTACATGTGCAACTGTAGGGATGCAAGATCAGATAAGTTATGTTGGAGTATATCTGAGTGGATGTTCAGTACATTCTCTTCTGTTGGTCTGTTGTTCTATTGTTCTCTTGTTCCATTCCCCTGTTGTATGCCAAATATCTAAGCGAAAGGAAAAAGGGGAGTTGACATTCTAGGCCCTTCGGCCCCCAGATTAGCGTCGCCCGGTACCACGTAGGTACCACTTAGGTATCTGTGCAGTACCATACTGTATTATTTATGCCCGGTCGGGACCTGGCGGTTACTTAGATTGACTTTTGATTAAAAAAAATTGAATTCCATTTCGACCCGAAATGTCTATCATGAAAAGGGAACATTAAGTACACAAATGTAGGACTGCGTCACTACCGCTTTGAAGCGTGAGATTATGGGACTCCCAAGAATGTCCCTTCAGTACGCCTCATCAGGATCATTGATCCGTTATAAGGACAGAAAGCCCATCAGCTGGCTCCGTGTGGACAGGCAGCGTTGATAGATGAATCCTGACCAGAGTCTGGGGTCATAATGCAGAAAGACAGGGCGAGCCAGAGGCACCGCCATGAAGAGAGTGTGTCAGAGAGTAAGAGGTTCTGCATCGTGAGTGGTGGCATGCGGAGGGTCATAGGCCACACATGTACAAAAGCCCGCAATTGCGGGCTAAGAGGAACAAGTCATGTTGTCTTCGTTTACTTGGAGGTCATGGAAAGGCCACGGGCGGCACCGACGGCTGCAGACACGGGAGTTGAGGACCGTGTGGGTGCGGCGCTGCGGTTGTGGGCCATGTGTGCCTTGACGAGATGACCGGCAGCAAGGGCAGCGCACAGACTGAGCTCACCGGCCAGCACGGAGGCGGCAATGATGCGAGACAGCTGGCGGGCATTCTCACCGGGGGTGGTTGGGTGAGCACCGCGGACACCCAGAAGGTCCAGCATGGCCCCTTGGCCTTCAAGGATGGTACCACCACCAATGGTGCCGACCTCGATGGAAGGCATCGACACAGCGATCTGGAGGTTGCCGTTGTTGCTGTAATGTCATTAGTATCACTGGCATAGATATGGAGAGAGAGAGCCACTTACTTCTTCATGGTGGTGATACAGCTGCTGCTCTCAACGTTCTGGGCGGGATCCTGACCAGTGGCCAGGAAGATGGCAGAGACAATGTTAGAGGCGTGGGCGTTGAAACCACCCAAACTTCCAGCCATAGCACTTCCGATCAAGTTCTTGCTGACGTTCAGCTCAACGAGCGCGTTGACATCACTCTTGAGGACGCTCTTGACAACGTCACCAGGGATGATAGCCTCAGCCACGACAGACTTACCACGACCATCAGTCCAGTTGATGGCAGCGGACTTCTTATCAGTACAGAAGTTACCAGAAAGCGAGATGATAGCCATGTCATCGAAGCCACACTCCTTGGACATGACATCCAGGGCTTTCTCACAACCCTTGGAGATCATGTTCATACCCATGGCATCACCAGTGGTGGTCTTGAAGCGGATGTAGAGGTAGGTACCAGCAAGGGCAGTCTTCAGGGTCTGGAGACGGGCGAAGCGACTAGTCGAGTTGAAAGCAGCGGTGATAATGCTGTGGCCTTCCTCGGAATCGATCCAGACCTTGGCAGCGGCAGCCCGAGCTAGCGTAGGGAAAGTAACACAAGGACCACGAGTCATACCGTCACCTGTCAGGACAGTCACGGCACCGCCACCAGCGTTGATGGCCTTGGAACCACGACTGGTGGAAGCCACAAGCACACCCTCGGTAGTAGCCATGGGGATGAAGTAGCTTTGACCATCAATATTGATAGGACCCGCAACACCGAGAGGAAGGGGCAGGTAACCAATAACGTTTTCACAGCAAGCACCGTGGACGAGACCATAGTTGTAATGCTTGTACGGGAGCTTGGACTCCTCCAAAGTAGCAGTGATAGCAGCGGTGGCAGGTGTACGGGAGACAACAGCACGGCGGATCTTGACCGCACGAGTAAAGGCATCAACACGGCTCATCAGGTTCTCATCCTCCATGGTCTTCTCCAGGGCGTAGCCGGGGAGCTTTCCACGGAGAGAAAGATCAATCAGTTCCTCATCGGTAAGAATCGGGGCACGCTTCTCCTTTAGAAGAGCCTCGCATTCCTCGGGAGTGCGGGTAGACTTTTCCTCGTTGGGCTCAAACTTGGGGTAGACCTTGGGTGCAGCCACGACCTCCAAAGGAGTGGGGGCAGCTTCGGGTTCCTTGATGCTCCAACGAGCAGCATTGAAGAGATAGCCATTGAGAATGATGCTCAGGGTCAAAGCAGCGATAATCCACTTGCTAATGAAAGGGTCCTCGACGCTCTTGAGGAGACTCTCAAGAACCTTTCCACCCACAGCGTCCAAAAGCTGATCGGTGTATTCAATGTCAAACGAGCTAGACTCCGTGGGAGCTGCGTAGTGGACCGAGGGGTATTCCAACTTGTACTTGATGGGCGAGAGAATGGTGACAATGGTTTCCTGCTTCTGGCTCTTGGCCGCAACATACACACTATCCAGGCCGTTCTCTGCCACCTTGAAAGGATCAATGGGTGTAGGAGCCAAGACACTGGAGAAGCGGGACAGGAGACCACCGTTACCGGTGTTACGGAACGGAATGGCAGACATGTTCACAACGTTGACCAAAATCAGACCGCCAACCATGAGGATCTTGAACCGGCGCACGCTGCTAGACTTGATCTTACGTCCAAAGATGCTGGCATCAGCCTCGGTGCTACCAGATCCTGCGCGAGGCCAGTCATTGCTGGAGGCAACGTTTTCAGCGACACTGTGGGTGATGCCGTCCTCCTCCAAAGCCTTGCGCAGAGCCACGTGACGCTTGATACGAGTAATCTCGAGCTTAATGCAGAGGATGGTGGTGTAGAAGGTGAAGAGAAGCACGCAGTCAAAGAATAAGATCAAGGCCGCGAGGAAGCAGAACTGCTGGAGACCACCCTGAACACCAGATGCGGCACCCAGAGCCAACAAGCCAATCTCAATGCAGTAGTGCTGAACAATCTCGAAACCTTGGTCCTTGATTGCAGCTGCGATAGACTCCTGAATGGACCGCGGAGTGCTCGAAGCCAGAGGGCGAGGAGCAGCACCGGGACGAGGTCGGCGATTATCCACGGATGCGTTCAGAACGGCCCGGGTAAACATGATTGGCTTCTCAAATCCAATGGTAACAACCAAGAAGGGTAAGCCTTCGGAGAGCAGCAGGAGGTTAATAGGCACACCGAGCTTGGTGGTCACCAGCAGACCAAAGAGGAATGCGAAGGAGCCAGACAAGAGCACGGTAGCCGCAAGCCAAAAGTTTGAGCCCAACCGGCGCATCGAGAAGAAGAGGGAGACGAAGCTCAGGTGCATCGAGATGTAGCCGAGAGCCATGATAACAATGTCAATGGTCTCGGCGTGCTTGATCAGATCCACAAATGAACCCCACGCGTCTGCGAACCAAAGCTTCACAGCTCTGCGGGATCCGTATGCGGGGCCACGAGCAGCTCTCATTATCCATTTCTTAGACTCCTCTTCTTCCTCATCCGCAGACGGGCTGGGGATCTCCTGCACCGCCTTCAAAAGCTCCGACACTTGATCGAAAGACACGGTGTAGGCCAGGGCAGAGTCGTGGGTGAATTGCGAGAAGAGGTTTGGGGTATACGGGACCGAAGTGGCGGAGATGTTGGCAGGGATTGGCACATCATCGGAGGCGGGAGCAGTCAAAACAGCGGAAGTAGAATCTGGGAAAATCAAGGTGGCCAGGGCCAGGTGCTGAGCCGCCGGCTTCTCAACCTAAACCATTTTATCAGTAATTGTTCCAAAATAGAATAAATGGCGGTGGCCGCTTACCTCAGAGTCGGTCCAGACATCCTCCGCCTGCCACTTCCACGAAGTAGACTCGCCCAGCCGCAGATTGCGGCTTCCCTGGAGGAGAGCATCCGTGTCAACCTGACCAGCGACGCTACGCGGGTCTCGGACGGTATCCAGCAAGCTACCTTCCAGGAGACCAACGTAGGTTGTGCTGGCAAGGAGGGCAATCACCACAATGGTGTGGATGGGGTGCACACAGGCACGGCGAGAGATTGACTGCAGGCCAGAGACAATCTGGCGTCGAAGCCAACCGGGCTCGACCTCCTGCTGCTCCTCGGTGGAGCGAAGTCGTTTGGAAATAAAAGAGGTAGCCATGGTGACGAGTCGGAGGTAGCGGTGAGACGTCTGTTGAAGGCGTAGGGTAGTTTAAGACGGTCCGCAGGGACCAGAACCTGCGTGGAAAGCCGTCGTGGATTGACTTGCTTACACCAAAACCAGTGTCAGAGTAGGTTTAGTTGGGGACCTAAACGGCGGGCCTCGTAGTTCACACGAGGTGTTCAGGGAGGCGGTTCCACGACTATTTTTTTCCTTCCACGGGGACTTTTTCTCTCCTGGTTAGTTGCACCACTCACGAAGCCATTGAGTAACAAAAAGACATACCGGAAGAAGATAGTGACTGGGAAATTCAAGGCCCCTCTTGGAAGTTGGAGAAAAAGCGGAAAGCCCCCTGAAGGCTGCAAAATAATAGTCGGCCTCCGAAGCCGCGACCTGGAATTAAGTATTGCCGACGGTTCGCCAAGCCACGGTGGAGGCGAGTAATTTGCTAGAACACTGCACTAGATATTTAGCAAAGAATATACGAGAGAATCGAGCGGGATTTAAAGAAATATCAAGAGAAGAAGAGAAATACCTCCAAGAACAATATGACGTTCAATGTTACCCGATCGAGTCACTTGGGTATTCCATCAAAGGAATCCTGTATCTGTGGCTAAGTATGAGGGTCTATGATTGGGCACACAAAAAGTAGATTGTGAACGTTCATAGGGGGAGATGTGCATTACTGAACTATTCAATCATCGTGCAGGCAATACATAACTTAAATTAGCTGGAAGCACGGGGTTTGATCCTGCCAGTAGCCTTTTCAGTCGCACTGATCAGCTGAGTCATCCAAGAGGTGTAGGTGTATTGTAGGTGTCCGTGTCCATACTGTAGCAAAACGTCACGCAAACTTTGTAGGCGATCAGCATCTCCACTCACGTCCAAGGCTACAGTACTTAGCCCTCTTCGCGGGCTACTCCGTCCACCATGGTCTAAAGGGGAAAGTGAGAAGAAAAGTCAGTCTCAGTCCGCGAGGCCTCACGAGAGAACCCACCAATTTGTCTCATGCCAACGAGATGGAATCCACCCGGTGGAGTAACCGGAGAAATCAGATAAAAATCAGATAACTTTTGAGTCGAATCAGCACCCGCTGCCCCAGTGCAGACTCCATCTGTCCAGTATTGAGCTCGGTTACCGAGCTTGGCGAGC
>ERZ1673737.4264-NODE-4264-length-10238-cov-8.347245_pt1 | contig 10238 bp, 9 predicted proteins | sample MGYA00580211_ERZ1673737 | MGnify/ENA primary metagenome ERZ1673737 (study PRJEB41218, sample SAMN15661789) | gut metagenome | host: Homo sapiens | place: Canada: London | collected 2015-08-20/2019-03-30 | study: EMG produced TPA metagenomics assembly of... | reverse complement strand
GCATTTTAAAGATGAAGTTATTCTTAGCAAATGTAGTACATTAGAAGAAGTGATAGAAGAAATAGATGATTATATGGATTACTATAATAATTATAGATATCAGTGGAATTTAAACAAGATGACTCCTGTTCAGTACAGAAATCATCTTGTTTCTTAGAAATACCTTTTTTTTAATTGTCCTTGACAAAGGGTACACTTTAAAATATCTAAGGTTTTTTATTTTAGATAAATAAGAATTTTAAAAGATAGCTATTTTCTTATATATAACATATTTATTATATCATATGGCGTATTGACGAAAATAGAGGAGAATATATTTTATATATGGTGGTAAAGTATTAAATTTTATTTCTATACTATTTCTTTATAAAATTAAAAATAAAGTTAAGTGAAAATAAAAAAACGACAAAAAATAAGAAAAATAAATAAAAAATAAAATTATAATAAGTATAAAAATGAAATACAAATAAAGTTATGTATGAATAATGGATAATAGTGCTATTATTAGTCGAAAAAATGGAAATAAAAAGAAACAAAGAAAAAAATGAAAAAAAATGTTGAAAAATGATGGAAATAAAAAATTGAAAATAACTTTTAAATATACTATTATTAGCTTGTGAGAGATACGAGAGACAATACGGAATTACATAAAAGAGATGTGATTATTTTATATAATACGGGGAGGAATCATGGTATGTTAAAGAAAAAGAACATAGCAATGACAATGGCAGTAGCTACAGTAGCTACTACAGTAGCACCAGCATTTGCTGCTACATTAGACGGAGAAACTATAAGCGTTAAAGATACTGCTAAAGTAGAAGAATTAAAATCTGAGATAAAAGGATATTTTGCTACAAAATACAGTAAAAATTCTGAAGATTTAAAAGAATCTGATAATGCAGGTAAAAGTGTATATACTGTTAAAGTAGGAGCAAATAAAGATTCATTAGCAGAAATAAAGACTTTAGATGCTTTAGAAGTAGAATTAGCTAAAATTACTGAAGAAAATCCAACTTTATTAATAACAGTAGAAGATAAAGGACATAAGACAGTAGATGGAATAACTGTAGACTGGAAAGAAGGTACTTACAAGAAAGCAGAATTAGAAGATTTATTAAAAATAGGAGGGAATGTTACTGATACTAATAAAGTAGATGATAACACTATTTCTTTAACTTTAAAGAATAATGAGACTCCATTAGTTATAAAAACTGGAGATGTTAAGATAAATACTACTGCTCCAATATATTTAGAAGATAGTGTTGGAAGTAAATTAGATAAAGATGGAAATGTTACGACAGATGAAGATAAATTTGTTGTTATAGGATTTAAAAAAGAAAAAGTAGAATTACAAAAAGATGATACTAAAGTAGACTATGACTTAGAAGAAAAAAGAACATTTACAGTTAAATATGATGAAGTAGAAACTACTGATCTAAAAGCATCTGATTTATATAACTTTGATATAAAGAGACTTGAAAAGCAAGGAAATGAATTAGTTAAATATATAGCTAAATATGATGTAGCTAAAGACTCAGAAGGTAATTTAACTCCAGCTGATATAGTAAAAGAGGGAAATGCTATAAAAATAACTTTTGTTGAAAAGAAAAATACACCTGCTACAACAGTTAAAATATCAGGTTCAACTAAAGAGATAACAACATTATATGAAATTCTAAACAATAAAGAAACACCAAAAGTTACTACTTTAGCTGGATTAGATAGATTTGAAACTGCTATAGAAGTAAGTAAAGATGCATTTGAAGACAAGAAAGCAACTAATATAGTATTAGTAGCAGGAAACTCAATAGCAGATGGATTAGCAGCTACTCCATTCGCTAAGCAAGAAAATGCACCTGTATTATTAACAGGAACAGATAAAGTTTCTGATAATACTATGAATGAAATAGAAAGAGTATTAGCTGATAAAGAGGAAGGAAAAGTATATCTTGTAGGTGGAGAATCTAATATATCTAAGAAGGTAGAAACTCAATTAAAAGCTAAAGGATTAAAAATAGAAAGAATAGCAGGAGAAGATAGATTTGAAACTTCTTTAGAAATAGCTAAAAAAATGACTAAAACTAATAGTACAGATGAAATATTTATAGCTGGTGGATATGCACAAGCAGATGCTATGTCTATAGCTGCAGTTGCTGCAAAAGGTGGAGCAGAGGAAACAGATGCTAACCCTATATTATTAGTTCCAACAACAGGATTAACAAAAGACCAAACTAAATTTGTAAAGAATTTAGAAACTACTAAAGCATATGTAGTTGGTGGAGAAACTTCAGTTTCTGCAGATGTAGAAATAGCATTAGAAAAAATGCCTACTGTTAGCGTAAAAAGAATATCTGGAGTAGATAGACAAGAGACTAATGCTAAGGTTGTAAAAGAATTTTACGCAAAAGATAGCTTTGATACTGTATACGTTGCAAAATCTGACAATAATAGTCTTGTAGATGCATTAGCAGTAGGAGTAGCAGCAGCTAGTGAAACAAAAGCAGCACCAGTATTATTAGCTACAGATTCATTAAGTTCTTCTCAAGAGTCAGTATTAAAGGGAATAGCTAATGGAAAGTTAGAGGCTAAAAAACAAGCTGGATACGGAATAGCAGCTCAAGTTTGGGAAACTTTAAATAAAATATTCAAATAAAATACTCAAAATTACAAACACATAATAAATATTTTATATAATAAGAATATTTGTGTATCATAAATAGAGAGAAAATTAGAAAAGCCGAAGGAGATAAAAATCCTTCGGCTTTTGATGTATAAAGTATAAAAATAGAATAAATAGATCTTAGATATTAAAAATATCATCATTAGCATTAATATTTAAAGTAATTATATATAGTTGATTTAATATTAGATAGTGTTAAAGTAGTAAGGAATGAAAGTATTTATAAACAATTGTTTACTATAGAATAAGATAAAATTAAAAACTAATATTTTAGGAAATATAGATAAATCTGTATTTTTAACTTGTGAAGATAATTTATTAGACGATATTTTACTATATGAAATATCTATGATGCTATTATGATACTTATTTCATCTAAAGAATTATTGATTTTATAATTTAAACATATTATTTGATTTTAGAGATTAGGCACTAGTATTATTTAAAAATTATTATATTAATTTCTTTTGCGTTTATCTTGTAGTTATGGAATAGATAGGTCATTTATGATATTATAAGGTGTACAAAATAAATATGAGTCATTAGTGGAGGGGTCTATGTATATATTAAACTTTATCAGAGGGTTTTGTATGGCCTTAGCTGACAGCGTGCCGGGGGTTTCAGGCGGTACAATAGCATTTATATTAGGTTTTTATGATGATTTTGTAAATTCATTAAATAATCTAATATCAAGTGACAAAAATGGTAGAATAATAGCATTAAAGTTTTTAGCCAAAATAGGGATTGGCTGGATTGTAGGTTTTATATTATCGGTATCATTTATAACATCTATATTTGAAAAAAACATATATCAAATAAGTTCTTTATTTTTAGGATTTATAATATCGTCAATTCCATTAATAGTTAAATCTGAAAGAAAAATATTAATAGGCAATAAGAGAAATGCAATATTTTTAATAGTTGGGATTAGTGTTGTAGTAGCTATGACTTATTTTAATCCAGTTACAAATGTTGGACAAAGTTTCTCTTTAAAGTCTGAGAATTTAAATTTATTGTTTATAGCTTATATATTTATATCTGGAATGGTTGCAATATCTGCAATGGTACTTCCGGGAATATCAGGTTCTACAATACTTTTAATATTTGGACTTTATGCACCAATACTTACAGCCATAGAGCAGATAATAAGGTTAAACTTTGATTATATACCTTCTATATTGATATTTGGAAGTGGAATTTTAATTGGTATTTTAATAACTGTTAGAATAGTAAGGCATTTACTTAGAAGTTTTAGATCGCAAACTATATATTGTATTATAGGTCTTATGATTGGTTCTATATATTCAGTTATAATGGGTCCTATGTCTCTTGAAGTGTCTAAAGCACCTATGAGTGTATCTACTTTTAATATAGTATTTTTTGCCATAGGTTGCATTTTAGTTCCTTTATTAGAGAAACTTAAGGAAGTACTTAAAAACAAAAGTACAGAAGACTTGGATAATGATATAGAGCAAAGTTAGATTATATAAAATAATAGTTTTAATGTATTAAAAGCCCCTCTTTTGGAATATACTCTAATAGTATAAAACAAGGGGGGCTTTATGAAAAAAATAATAAGCATATCACTACTGATAGCATTGGTATTTACAACACCAATATACGCAAACACATCAAAAGGAAGTTATATAATAATAAATAACGAGAGTACAGATCCATACACTACTCAAACTACAGGGAATTTTCAAAATAAAAAAAATATAAACCAATCAAAACAAAAAACATCAACTCCTTATGCAATAGATCAAGTATTACCAGAACCAGAAAATGCAAAACTATATCAATCTGCAAAATTATATCAATCAGAAGCAAAAAATAATAAATCATCAAAAACTACTAGAAAATTTAAAACAGTTAATTTTAGAAATAACCAATATGAAACAATAAATACAGACTTAAAATATAGTGGAAAAAAAGTTGAAATATGGGTAAATAAAAATCAAATAAGTGATGCACAAGCAATAAGAATAGGTCAAGAATTTGATAATAATATATATCCATTAATAACAAAAAACTTTGGAGAAGAAAGTGACGTAGATAATAATGGAAAAATAAATATAGTAATTTATGATATACAAGATGACTATGAAGAAACAAATGTATATACACAAGGATATTTTAATCCAACGGATTTATATGATGTAGATGGTTCAAATAATGGAGAAGTATTATATATAGATACATATCCAACAATGGATGTAACTGATTATTACGACAATCAAGGCATAGAAAATTTATATCCTGTAATAGTACATGAATTTCAACATATGATAAGTTTCAATGAAAATGCAATTAAAGGATATGCAGTTAGCCTAGATACTTGGATAGATGAAGGTTTATCTATGGCAGCAGAACAGTTATATACAAATAAACCAAGAATGGATAGAATAAATTATTACAATCAATCAAGTAGTATAACAAATGGACATTCACTACTTTATTGGGATTATGATAATGATACTCTTTCAAATTATTCTTTATCCTATTTATTCATGGAGTATTTAAATATACAAGCAGATATAGGAGATAGTATATATAAAGAAATTATACAAAATCCTAATAGTGATTATAAAGCTATAGAAGATGTTGTTAAAAAATATATAGACAGAAATATGGACTTTGGTGAGTTTATGACAAACTTTAGAATGGCTTTAACTTTAAATCATAGCACTGGAAAATATGGTTTTAAAAATAAGGAAGGTTTTAATAACTTACAAAAGAAAATTTATAATGGAAATGAAATAAATTTAAGAGGTGGAGGCGCTGTTGTAGTTAAAGCGAACTCTTCATTAGATATACCAAGTAATAAAGGTGATAATATTGTATACTTTGGAAGTGATGAGATAGACAAGGAATTAGAAAATCATATTAAAATAATTGGTGAGAATAGATATGATACAGCGGCGAAAATAAGCAAGGCAGCTTTTAATGATAAAAGTGATGCAGTTGTTTTAATTAATGGAAAAAATAGTAGTGATGGATTAGCGGCAGGCCCTTTTGCATCTTTAATCGATGCATCTATTTTATTAGTTGAAAAGGATTATATACCAAATGAAACTATAAATGAAATAAAAAGATTAAATCCAAAAAATGTTTATTTAATTGGTGGAACAGATGTAGTATCTGAAAAAGTTAAAGAGGATATACAAAATATTATTGATATTAATTTAAAAGATATTAAACGAATTGGTGGAGTGGATAGGGAAGAAACTTCTTTATTAATAGGAAAGGAAATTGCAAAACTTTCTAATATAGAGAATATTTATGTTGTTAATGGATACAATGGTGAAGCTGATGCAATGAGTATTTTATCTAAGGCTTGTAATGAAAAATCTCCTATATTAATAACTAATGGAAAGAAGTTTAATAATGCTCAAAAGGATTTTATACAGTCTATAAAATATCCTAATTTTTATTTCTTAGGTGGAGATAATGTTATGAATGATAAATTATTAGATGAAGCTGAAAGTTTATTTGATGTAGAAGTAAGTGTAATTAAGCTTTATGGAGATGATAGACAAGAAACTAATGGTATAGTTTTAGATTATTTCTATGGTGATAATATTAATAGCTTAATTGTTTGTAAGTCTAATAATCTTATAGATGCTTTATGTGTTGGTGTTTTTGCAGGTAAAAATAATATTCCTGTGTTAATTGCTACTAATAATTTAAGTAGTACACAAGAAGAGGTTGTAAAATATAAGACTTATGATACTTTATATGAAGTTGGTGGTGGAATTAGTTCTACTGTTATAAATAAATTAAGATAGATAAATAGGGACTTATGTAAGTCCCTATTTTAATCTTTTTTATCTAATTGACCATATAAAGCAGCAATTTCTAAGTGAAGTTCTCTTTTTTCTAAGTTATCAAATTTATCGCTACAAAATACTATACTAGCAATTTCTATTATTTTATCGTATTGAGATGATATAGAATTACAGCCCTTAATAGCACCGTCTTTATCAAACTTATCAAATAAATTTTTTATGTTCATAAAACCTCCAAATTAAAAGTGATATATATAAGCTGATGCTTAATTTTACTTAGTAAAGTGTTAGAAAATATGTTCTTTTCTAACAATAGAGTATCTTAGAAAAATACCAAGTTAGTATAAGGTTATAATTAAGTAAATACAAAGTATGTACTAGGTAAATACTAAAGATTATATTTTGAAAAAAGTGTGAGAATGTATGTTCTTTAAAGGCTCAAAAAAATTGGCTACAAATATGTAGCAATTTTTAAATTTATAAAGAATCAAAATACATTTTAGTTAATTCTTTATAAAGTCTATCTTTCTCATCCCTTTTGATATTTTTATCACTGAAAAACTTATTTATTTCAGTTAAAAAATCACGTTTTAAATCTTGTTTTTCAATATTTATATTGTTATTTTTAATATCACTAACCCCAAGCAAATAATCTATAGAAACGTTAAAGTATGATGCAAAGTTTTTAAGAGCTTCATTTTCTGGAGTTCTTTTTCCATTTTCATATTGTGATATTGATGGTTTTGAAAAAGTATGTCCATAAATTTTATTAAAATCCTCTGCTAATCCCTGTTGAGTTAACCCTTTCTCTAACCTTAATTCTTTAAACCTTTCTCCGAAAGTCATAATTAATCCACCTCACCATACTTAAAGTATAGTATAAGGTTATCAGAATATAAACTTAAAAAATGAAAATTTATGAAAAAAGTTATTGAAAGTTTACATAAAATTAACTAATATGTAAATTAAGTTGGGAGGGAATATTATGATTTATAATTTTAAAAAATTAAACAGTAAGGTTTTAAGTTTTGATCCAATTAAGGATATTGATAAGATTAGGTTTAATCATTACATAATGAGAAAAGAAAATAAAAATAGGCTAACTGGGGAACTTGAAAATGGTAAGTTTAAAATGACTATAAGAACTGTTATGGAAGATTTAAACTTTTCAAAAGGAAAGTCAGAGAGAATGATAAATGAATTTGAAAAAATGGGAATTATAAAAAGTGTTTTTAAAGGAAATCGTACAAGTGGATATTCTATATATGAATATATTACAGAGTCAAAATGTGGGTCAGATGATGGGACAGGTTTTGAGAATGGTAGTGGGAATAATAATTGTGAAAATAAAATTATAGATAAATGCGATTATATAAATACTTGTAATAATAATTTTTATAAAGAGAGTTTACATAGTTTTGGGACAGGTGATGATATAGGTCATGGGACAGATAGTGGAACATCTAAAATAGATAATATAAATATATATTTAAATATAAATAATAATATTTGTGATAATGTTATTGATTATTTAAATAAAACTACAAAAAAGAACTTTAGAAAAAATACACCAAAAACTAGAAAGTTAATTAATACTAGGTTAAAGGAAGGTTTTGTAGAAGAGGATTTTTATGCTGTTATAGATATTAAAGCATCTCAGTGGTTACATAGTGATATGGAAAAGTACTTAAGACCAGAAACTTTATTTAGTAACAAGTTTGAAGGATACTTAAATGAAACTGCTAAAAAGGTTGAAGAGGTTGAGGAAACAGGATATTGGGACATTGAATTTGACTTTTAAAAATAAATTTAGAAAAATATATTGCAAGTTTAAATAAAATGAACTACTATTGACTTGAGGTTAACTCAAAAGAAACCTATAATTAATAACTCACCATTTTATTTATAATTTTAGTTTGGGGGAATAATCATGGAGCAGTTTCAAGCTGTAAATATAGAGCAAAGTATTTTAGGAAGTTTTATAGTTGATAATTCTTTAGGATAAAAGCTTAAAGATTTAAAAGAGAATATGTTTACTGTTGAATATAATAAATTAATTTTAAAGGTTATGAAATCTTTGTATGAAAGTAAACTATCTCTTGATATAGAAAGTATTTTTACAAAACTTAATGAAATGAATAGTGGAGTTAACATTACATATTTAAGTAATTTAGCTTCTATGAGCCAATGTTCTTCTATTGATTCTCATATAAGTATATTAAAGGACAAACTTTTAAGAAGGGAGATTATTAAAAGTTGTACAGACCTTTTTTAAAAACTAGGAGAGGGAGAAGATATTAACTCAGTTGTATATAATTTTGAAAGTAATTTATACAATATTTTAAATGAAGAAGCTACAAATTACGGTGATAGCATTGGTGAAATTTGCGAAAAATTATTATATTTCCTGGAAAATAGTGACGAAAAAGGTATGAACTTTGGAGTTAAGTTTTTAGATGATATTATAGGTGGTTTATTTAATGGAGAGCTTACAACTATTGCTGCTCGAAGTGGTGTTGGTAAAACTGCATTGGCACTACAAATTATGTTAAACTGTATGGAACAAGGTAAAAAAGTACTTTTTATAAGCAGAGAGATGAGTAAAGAGCAAGTTTTTATGAGAAATATAACTAAGAAAAGTGGTATCAGTACAAAGTATATGAAGAATAAAGAAATTGATGAAGAAGGTTGGAAAAAGATTATAGATGTAATGTCTTATTTTAGCAGTAAGGATTTAATTTATATAAATGATAAGATAAGTACTATTAGTGGTTTAAGAAAAAGAATTAGAGAGATAAAGCCTGATTTGGTTATAGTTGATTATATTCAGCTTATGAATGCTGAGGGCAGTATGCAAAATAGAGAAAGAGAAGTAGCAAGTTTATCTAGAGAGCTTAAAAATATTACTTTAGATTTTGATATACCTCTTATTCAACTTAGTCAGTTAAATGATGAGATGAAGGATTTTAGACCATGGGGTGAAAGACCAATGCGTGATAGTAAAGCTATTTTTCACGATAGCAATAATGTTATATATATTCATGAACCTGTTCACTCTGATTTTGAGGATGCTGTTGAAAATATCAAGAAAAATAAAAATGATGTGTTGTCTGCTAGAAAAAATGGAATTAAACTTGTTGATTTGATTGTTGCTAAGTGTAGAGATGGGGAAACTGGTATGAGGCATTATTGTTATAATGGTCCAAGGTTACATTTTCAGTATATAAATTATTAGGAGGGGATTTTGTGGAAAGGGTATTGTTAGAGGATTTTTCTGAGGAGATTGTTTCTTTTGTTGATTTTATTGGGGTTGATATGTTTATTGATATTTGTGAGAATTTTGGTGGAAGTCAGTTGTATTTTCCTAAGAAGGAAAGTGTGCTAAGAGCTAGTCGAAACAGGCAGATTAAGAAGATGTATAATATATATAGTAAAAATGAGATTGCTAAAAAATTTGGTATTACTAAAAGACAGGTTGAAAATATTCTTAAGGGATAGTATAAAGGAGTGCTTTAAAATTGTTTTAAAGCACTCCTTTATTTTATTTAATAGTTAATATATTTTTGGATAATTCATTAATACTATCTGTTAAATATGATAGCTTTCCTTCTATTCTAACTAATAAATACATTGAAAGAGCAATAGGAAAGCCAATATTAGCAACAAGATTTTGTAAATCTAAATCCATAAGAATGCTAGACTATACTACTAAATCGGGACTGTAGGTAGTTTTGTGTAAATACAAACTTACCTACAGTCTTTTTTGAATG
>ERZ1673737.4263-NODE-4263-length-10243-cov-3.953377_pt1 | contig 10243 bp, 7 predicted proteins | sample MGYA00580211_ERZ1673737 | MGnify/ENA primary metagenome ERZ1673737 (study PRJEB41218, sample SAMN15661789) | gut metagenome | host: Homo sapiens | place: Canada: London | collected 2015-08-20/2019-03-30 | study: EMG produced TPA metagenomics assembly of... | reverse complement strand
CAAATGGCGAGCACCATTTAAATGCGGCAGATGGATGGGTGACCCAAATGGGCACCACAGATGAGATTCGAGAGCACCTGAAGCATCTTGGTCCCTCGAATCTGGCCAGTCGTCCGCGTCAAACCCGATACTCCGCAGTCAAAATCAAGCGTGGAAGTACCTCACCATCACGCTCCGCGCAGGCAGATCTCGAGTCCGCACATAGCGCATCTGACTCTTCAAAGATTCAAAACATATCGACCGCCTACCAAGGTGGCATCGGCGCAGGCCTCCTCAACTCTGCTGGTCCAGACGCGAAGGACGGCGCGCATGTATTGAAGCTTGGCTACGGGACGATGACTTCGAATGATGCTATGAGCAAAGGCACAAGTGCACAGCAATATAAAGACCTCCCCCACGTCTCCATTCCCGAGGCAGTCGATGAAGAGCACGAAGACCAACCGCCTTCTGCTTCGACACGGAAGGGCAGTAGTGCTGAGGGTAGCATTCGCTCAACCGATTCCCCCACCTGTTTCCCCTATCGTCGCCGAGGGCCAGCTCGCAGTGGCAGTATCACCGAACAAATAGTGGATGTCAACGGCATTCGCAAAGTCGTTCTTCACGCCAATCCCACGAGTTCTTCAGACAGTGAACCCCGCCTTCTACCAGAGTCTGAGCATACCGATTCTGCGGCCACAAAATCAAAAAAGAAGCGCCGTCGCAAGAAGCGTGGAAATAACTCAAAGACCGATGACGGTCCTTCCGAGGGGCAACCATTACTCCAAGGATGAAATAGACAGGCACGACATTAACGGCTACATCTGCGGTAGTCTCTACAAATGAACAGCATGTTGGGCAAATTGTGCAAATTTTCATATCCTTAACTCTATCAATGTATTATTCGGTTTCGGTCCCGCTGGTCATACTTCTCTTACCTCGACTTTCGTAGATTCTCTACTCCGCTGCAGCGTTTCGGATATTGTAGCAAATAGCAGATCCACTTGGAGGGATCCACCGTAGTTCTGGCTGTCCCATGATTTATACTTGCCTGCCCAGTAGCTATGTTCCAGCAGCTACTGTGTGGCGTCTGCTTGGGAGATGACAAGCTTCAACTAGGTTGCTTCTGTTGTGTCTCATGCTGACCGAACTCAACATACGCTTTTACTTCTCTTGATAGATCGCTGGCTGTACCCCCCTGGGAGTGAGACAACGGGGGTGGATGTAAAGGAGGGAAAGCAAGGACTATCTATGGGACTGTCGAGGCGCAATCTAACAGTCTAATGGGTACTGCGTGTACACAAAGGTCGTCCAGATTGACTTCTGATCCTCCTTTTATGTCATTCTCGAGGGGTTTTGGAATCGACTGTGACATTCGATTCGACCCTGGCGCCTGGTGACCAAATGCAGTCTTTCTTTAGCTAGCCAAGGGCCACATCATCAAACACGGAATGTTGGGAAGCCGAATATATATTAGTTAATTTTTTGTAGGTGCCAAGATCGAAGCGCAGTGCGGACCTCAGACAGCATCCAAATTCGTCGGTCGTCAATGCTTAGACTACAATAGTACTACATTTCATATTCAGAGTAATTGAATGTTGTTTTTATTTCTCGAGACCAGATACATGCTATGCCAAACTTCTCCAGTACAAAAAGGGTTCTCGATAATGCTAACTAAAAAATGAGGGCACAATGATAGCACCGAAACAAGACAATAGATGCAACATGTGATCGCTGGTCATAAAGACGTCCGTCATGTAGATGAGATGAATGGTCGATGGGGCCTCGTTAAAACCGTGAAAAGCTTACTCATTTGAGAAAATGACCCGACACGGAAAGAGTACCCCAGTTGTCGGTTTATCGTTAGGCTGCGAATAGTCCATGAGTTGCCAAAAGTCGAGCAGTCTTGAGGGCCTGGGTTTGATGAGCGTGCAAGCCGTAGATCTGCGATGGTGTCGATGACGTGAAGATGTTGGCGGATATTTTGTCGCGAATGATACCGAAAAGTGGGAACCAGGTAGATGTAGTCCTCGTTGGTGTGAAGCGATAGAAGCAATCATTGGAGAAGAGGATCCTGATAGAATGTTAGTATAATTAATCAGAAGGCAGCTAGGGGAAAAACATACGCGGAAGTGCTTCTGGTGGTTGCCGCCTTTCTGGACGCGTGCAAGATGGCGGTTTTCCTGGCGCATGCCACGGGTTCTTTCACGGCGCTCTGCAACACGAGCGGCTTGCTTCTGTTCTTCGGAGGCTCCGACCATACCCAGGCCACCGTTGGCGCGGGTAGTGAGGGCACGGTGGTGGTTGGGGCGGCCACGGGGCTCTTCTTCAATTTCTCCGTTTTCAATGGCCAACTGGCGCTCGGCCCGTTCAGCGGCTGTGGGGTAGTTGTGCAGGTTCTGGCGGTAGTAAACGTTGAGCGAGCGGTGACCGACAGTCTTTCCTGATGGAAGGTGAAGCTCGTAGTCGTCTTCAACGACGGTGGGTGCCTTTCGATGGTAATCGATATCGTCTTCGTCCACTGAAGATGCGGAACTCTCAGTTTCCCATCCCTGGTCATCAGCATCTGAGCGGTTGACTTTGACGCCGCCCTCCTCGGGTGTGGATTCGTCCTCGTCGTCGGAGTAGGTGCTCCGGAAGTCGTAGTATTGTCCGATTTCAATTTGTTCGTCTTCTGTTTCAAACGCAATCATGCAGTGGCTCTTGTCGCGCATGTGGGCTTGGATAGCGTGGGGGTTGTCTTTGATGGTGTGACAATAAAGACATTCGGAGTTCTCCGTGATCTTGCGGTAGAGATAGTGCACAAGACCGTCGAGATCTGCCAAATATTCTCTCTCTGGGATGAACATGCCGTGAGTCTTGAACATGTGCTCGACGTTGGCGTGGATGTCGTCAGACTTGTCTTTGCAGAAAAGGCAGCGAGCTGCGGAAAATTCCTCCATCTCTGTATCCTCATCTCCTTCATTTTGTTCTTCAATGGTGGTAGTCTTGAGGTTGTCGGTAATGTTGTTAACGTCGGTTTTGACGGGTTCTCCAAGGGAGAATGCAGAACTCATGACGGAACCGGAGTCGCCGTCCTTGCTCAGTTGAGCTTCGCGCTGCTTGTGCTTGGCACTTTTGATGTGATTTTGGTAGGAGTTCTCGCTGTAAAAGGCCTTGTTGCAAGTGTGGCAGGACTTTTCGTATGAAGCCTTGGCGGCGGCCTCGGTGGATGTAGCTTTGGCGGCCAAGACTTTTTCGTTGAAAGTTTCAAGTGAAACGGGAGGCAAGGAAGCGATGCGGCGCTTCATGTTGTATAGACTGGGGAAGATTAGCTACTGTTTTATGTTGACAAAAAAAAAACCTACTGCCAATCTTTCCGCATGTGATCTCTCTGCGCATCGCTGCGATGGAAGGCGACGAGACAGGTGTTGCAGGTGTATTGCAGCGAAGACGCCGCGGTGTCCTGGTTGGAGGACATGTTGGATGTTTGATCGAGGTTGTTGGAAATGGTGGGTTTTCCTTGGTTGTGGGATAAATATTTATCGCAGGCGGGGTACATGCGAAGGCTCTGATTAGGCCTTGGTTTGGTTGTTTTCGATCGATCCGAGATGAATCAGATGGTGAAAGTCCCCAAAAGTGATGGGACTGGGATGGATGTAAAGGAGAGATTCTTGACAGCGAAAATTCCAGTGAGTCAGGCCTTATGCTTCTCGTCAGGCGGATTCATGGTTGATCAATGCGAATAATCTTTCTTATCGAGACGCTAAACCGGATTTAGTTAAGGCTAAACCTTTCTTGGTAAGAATGGTATCATTGTGGATTAATCAGCAGTCCACCGGACTATCTACGCTCCGACCTCCGGGCGCCGGACTTCTGCCTGAGGCCATACGGTCTCACTACGATGATATCAGGTGAGCTGGTCTTCGCATTCAACGCGCGGTATTGATGACAGCCTAACCCGCCACCCACCTCATATACCTTATTCTGGCCTCTCAGATATGCGATTATCTTGCTGAAAATGACCAGGCTCCGAGGAGCTTCTATTGACGACCCTGACATCGCGCGGTCTGCCGGCGGTCATGGACGAGCTCAAATCTATCAGTCAAAACTACCACCAAATGCGCCCGAGCCTATTGCACAGAACACCATTGAAGTATCAGACTCGTCAAGGGTGCTACAAAGGTATCGCGATGAGCGAAGACGGGGATTTAATGGGTTGGTGAGAAGGTAAGCTTGAAACACCTGCCTCTACTTCGCCGCTTACCATTTCTCGAAATAGATATAAAGCCCAACTATTACATGGTTGTGAGGACCCCGGATGCCAGACCCCTACCTGCGCCAGTCGTCGCCGAAGAATCAGCGAAGGACCGTATCGCCGCTACACCGAACTGAGTGCGCGAACCCTGGCCTGCTACCTCGCTAGTCTGGATGATGCAGAGAGTGGCCTATGTCGGAACACGCCTAAACTTCCGCCGGAATTAAAAGCAGAAGACTACCACCGTATTTCCTTACGCCGAACACGTACACTCGAAGCGCAGAAAGCAGCGGCTCGCAAATCTCCTAAACCGGAAACGAAGGTCGACGAGGAGGAGTTACCTGGCAGTGCTGTTGTTTCCCACGAGGCAAAAGTTGCGAGCAAGAATGAAGCAGATACATCTCAGGTCCAAGGCACCAGCTACATTCGTGACCTCGACCATACGGCGGAACAACAACTAAAGGACCCAAAGTCTTTCACTCAAAACCTCTTCGATACGATATCATTGCGCATGGTTGAATGGCTTCCCCTTCGTCGAGCACCAGATCCCATTGAAGCCAAGCCTGTTCCAACCTCACAAACCACGAATGAATCATCTGGCAAGAAACAAGGCCACGAGAAAGTCTCAGGCGGGCTTCGAAAAGCCCAGGGGCGATCCGTCGCTACAAAGCAAACTCAACCTCGTACTCCATCATCACGAAAATCACAGCCTGCAGTGGAGCTCAAGTTTCCAAATCAACATGTCAAACGACGACCTGTCCCTGAGGTTGACCATTGGCGTCAAAGTCCACGATCAAGCCTCGAAGACAAACGGAAACCGGAATTCAATCTCAAACTACCAGCACTATCTGCAGGTGAATTTCCCAGCCTACCCTCTCCACCAGCATTAAAACACAGGCCCCAAAAGCATCGGGGAAGGATCGAGGAATTAGAACCCATTCCTAAGGAACGTCGCAGAACTCAACGACGTGTCTCTTGGGATAGTGAGAAGATTTTGCATCACGTCTCTGAGAAGGCCACAGTGAACACTGAGCTTCTCCCTCTGTTGCCAGCCGATGCTCAGTCACCTAGTGAGCGTAAAGCAAAGCACGGCCATGTTGATCACTTACCAGATCAGGCGCCATTGGCTCAAACAGTGACCCATTTCACCCCAGAAATCATAGATGGCCTGTCACAAGTCATGATCGGATCCGAAGAGGATGCTGAGTGTTGGAAAGAGGAACTTGATCGCATGCAATCGGCGGGAAGCTTTGAGCAACCTGACTGGCGATTTGCGACCCTCAAGCAACGTGAAGCTTTTCCTTTCGTTGCTCAAAGTACATTTTTCGTGCTGAGTAGCCCTCGTCAAATCCTGTGCTCCTTTGGCAAAGAACAAACAGACATTCTCGTGGCAAATCGTCTTGATATGGCGTCCTTGCACACATCGCTGCAGCGCCTGTTTTCTCTCTGCCCATGGGATATTGCATTGCATAGCCTATGGAGTAGCTTGGATAGGCTATTTGTACCACCAGATGGGTTCACTTCTGGCCGGCCATCGCGCCGTTCATCTCGGAGTTCGACAATGACGGGACCGGCGCCTCCAGTTGTTCCAAGGCAGTTGTCTGAATCTGCCGAAGAGCATTTGTCTGACTCTGACGCAGCCTATATTGCTACTATTGTGTTATTCGCCTTGGTCAGCTCGGTTCCAAAGATCGACCTGGGAGCTTGGCGCGCAGTTGTTCAGATGCGTTCCTCCGGCTTTGTTGCCTCCTTATCGGACATGCGCAAGCTGCCTGTTGAGTCTGCCCAGCAAGCGGTTGAGGTGACAGACAGATTCGAACATGAGCTAGGTCTTCGCTTGATCAATCGTCTTGTGCGTGCTCTCACTGCGCGCATAGCTTACCATGAAATTTCCAAAGCGCGACAAGTGTATAGCTTGGACTTTCCCAAACAGCGGAAGGTTAGCGTTCTGGACCGCGTGGTGGAATATCTCAGTGAACACCACAGCTCTCGGGATGTTGAAACAGGGTCAATCAACCCCTCGTCCCTCATTGTTGAATGGCTTCGGACGCTCTTTTTACGCGAGTGGGATGGCAACCCAGATATGGCTCGTAGTAGTCCGGCTGGTGGGGCTGTGCAGATCCTAGCCTCGATGTATAAGCAGCGAAACCGACTCGGTCTGTCTGCTGAAGAATTCCACACACCCCTTCTCGCAGAGCGGCTGGATCCCTTGGAGATGCCTGTGGCGTGGGTTGGAGGGCTTTCAAACAACCGAACTATGCATCTTCTCTCATACTCCTTCCTCTTCCCTCCTTCTTCACTTGTCATCTATTTCCGTTCCTTGAACTATTCTGCCATGGCTAAAAGCTACGAGGCTGCCATGACCACGACGAGACATGTCACGCAAACTGCCTTTGGAGCTATCCAGATTACAGAGGATCTTGGCCTTCTCACTCGCATGAAAACATCCATGTCAACGTACCTTGTTCTCGTCGTTCGACGAGACAACATTCTCTCAGATGCCCTGAGCCAGTTATGGCGGCGGGAAAAACGAGAATTGATGCGACCGCTGAAGGTACAAATGGGCATGGACGAAGGAGAAGAAGGCCTTGATCACGGTGGTGTCCAGCAGGAATTCTTCCGTGTGCTGATGGGCCAAGCCCTGGATCCATCCTACGGCATGTTCACAGTTGATACCCGACACCGTGTGTCCTGGTTCCAGCCTTGCGCGTTGGAACCTTTGTACAAATTTGAACTTATCGGTCTGTTGATGTCTATTGCCATTTACAACGGCCTCACCTTGCCTGTCAATTTCCCACTTGCATTTTACCGCAAGCTTTTAGGACTCAAGGTGAAGCATTTGGAACACATCCGTGATGGATGGCCTGAGCTGTCCCAGGGTCTGGATACCTTGTTGGCATGGAAGGATGGCGACGTTGGCGACGTTTTCACACGAACATACGAATTCAGCTGCGAGGTATTCGGTCGGATTGAGACAATTGACATGCAAAATGTTGACCGTGATGCTTCGTGGCCTATCTCTAGCAAAATTGCCGAACGTAGCTCTACTCCTGGGTCTAGCGCTTGGATGGATGTCCCAAGTTATTGTCAGCCTACACCAGCGAGTCCACAGTCTTCCATTGCAGTGGAAACCGACACCACATTGAGGCATGGCTCGGATGGTATTGCCAAGTCTTCACTGCACTCTATTCCAGCGGAAGAGGCCGCCCTTGTAACCAACCAAAACCGACACCAGTTTGTCAAGGACTATATCTTCTGGCTTACGGACAAATCGATCAGACCACAGTTTGAAGCATTCCAAAGAGGTTTCAACACATGCCTGGACCGGTCGGCCCTGTCAATCTTCACTCCTGAAGCCCTCAAGACTGTGGTAGAAGGCATCCAGTCAATTGATGTGAAGGAACTCGAGAACCACGCTCGTTACGAGGGTGGATTCGGTCCTGATCATCGTGTCATTCGTGACTTATGGAGTGTCGTCCAGGAATACCCCAATGAGAAAAGAGCTCAGTTGCTCGAGTTTGTCACTGCTAGTGATCGAGTTCCTGTCAATGGGATCTCTAGTATTATGTTTGTGATCCAGAAGAACGGTGTCGGCGATTTGGTAAGTTTCTTCCTACACTTCCTACATCCCCGAATTATCACACTGATTGAATATAGCGTCTTCCTACCAGCTTGACGTGCTTCGGGCGCTTGCTTCTACCAGAATACTCATCGAGGAAGGCATTGGCGGAGAAGCTTGACAAGGCACTTGAAAACGCCCAGGGATTCGGCGTTGCATAAAAGAGTCTATACATACCCATTTTGTTTCATACTCTTGCCATGTAGTGGCATATTATTTTAGCCCAATAGAGCATTTCTCCCAAACCGAGTAAATTGGGCTGGACAAATCAGACGCTATAGATCGCCATCAGCCCCAGTGCGAAGTTGTGGTTCGCCCTGACACGCGGCAAATATGAATCGGAGTTCTGACCTCCGTTTTATGACTCTTCTCTCGAAATTACCTATACTTTTTAATATATCTTTTAAATATATCTATCCTACTGTAGAGCTTCAACAATTGACAGTTGGGCTCATCTAAGACTCGCACGTCCCCCCGGTCCCCGCCAACCCCCACGTTCGATAAGACTCATTCAGGGTCTTCAATACCCAATTCCTTCAACTATTCACCATGGCCCCAATCATCCACTGCGTCCGCCACGCCCAGGTACGTGCCACATAACAATGAACATGCCGCATTCCTCGGTCGCGACAATTGTATCCGCCGAACAGCAGGTCACTAACTTCAATCGCAGGGCATGCACAACCTCTGCACCGAGAACCACGTTATCCCCGACCCTCCCCTCACAGACCTCGGCCATGAACAGTGCAAAAAGCTGCGCGCCAGCTTCCCGCGCCACGCCGACATCGACCTGGTGACCGCCTCGCCGCTCCGTCGCACCATCTACACAGCGCTGGAAAGCTTCGAGCCTGTCTTCCAAGCCAAGCCGGACCTAAAGATTATCGCCCTCCCTGATATCCAAGAGACATCGGATGTTCCGTGTGACACTGGCAGCGAGCCCGAGGCGTTAAAGTGCGAGTTCAAGAGTGGCGTGGATCTGACTCTTGTGCAGAAGGGGTGGAACAACAAGGTATGGAGAGAGTAGCCGAAGTCTGTGTTAGTGTACTGACACCATTAGCAATCCGGTCGCTATGAACCAACCAACAGAGCACTGAAGGAGCGCGCCCGCGCAGCCCGCCGCTGGTTGAAAGCCCGTCCGGAGAAGGAGATCGTGATGGTCACGCACGGCGGATTCCTGCACTATTTCACCGAAGACTGGGAAGACAGCAGCCAGTTCCAGGGTATGTAGCACAACCACAAGGCGTGGAGGATTACCCAGCTAACGAAGTTGCACGATAGGAACCGGTTGGATCAACACCGAGTACCGAACCTTTACTTTCACCGAGGAAGTGCACACCACCGACCTCGACGGAAACCCGCTAGACGGCGATAATGCTTCCATCGAGGAGACACTCGACTCTCGGGAACGTCGTGGTAAGAAGGGTCCCATGCACAGCCGTGAAGAGCAGAGGAACCTGTATAAGCTTGGTACCCAGGGCTGGGATGACCAGGGATTGCAGATGAGCACGGCTGAGCGTGAGGCGGCCAAGGTTGGCGGGGGTAAGGAGGTGAACGGAGTGCGGGTATGAGAAAGACAAAAAGTGACCTTGCATGCGTGCTTTGATATTCGACATTGCCATTGTGAGAGGCTACAAATATAGAGCCGATAGATTGGTTCCCATTGTAGATAGACGAAAATAATTCATTGGATTTGGACTAACTTGTACTCCTTTCTTCTCTTCCAATATCTTCTTTCTTCCCCCGGGGCCATTAGTCCTTGAGCCCCTGGGGCTACTTCAGCCTTTTGAGTGTTTCATCGGCAATAGAACAATGCTACAAGTCGACTGGGCAAGGGCTCCACGTTGTAGTCTTCTTTATACTCTCCTTCAAACCCTTTGTGATCTCTCGCGCACAATTCCCTTCTTCTGTCTCGGAGTCGATTCTGAGACAGATACAAGGATTCGACAAAGGTCTTGTATAGAGGACCATGGCTGAGCTGATCATTGTCTTAGTTGGGATTGTCTATATAATAGCCATCTGCTCCCACCTCAATCAGAAGTTCATCAGCATCGACTGCAAAGACCTGAGTCTACTGTGCTATACAGCACTTCAAGATATATTGATATCCGATGGGTACCTTTCTATTACTGTGATATACAGAGCTAATGTACAAAATAGGACTACTCACATGCAGGACCTATTACCTCAGTAGACTGAGTATTTGCTTCCCATTGTGCCATACAGATGCTAACGATGATCTAGGACCTTTCGCAAGCCAATCCCATTTATCTCATAACAGCCTGAGTATCTTCTCTCCTAGTGTGGCATATATTCACTAACAAAAAACTAGGACCATTCGCATACGACCCGGATTATACCTCTTACAAGTTTGAGCGCATACTAGCTTGAGTATGTTTCCTCCTATTTTGCTT
>ERZ1673737.4262-NODE-4262-length-10245-cov-4.389401_pt1 | contig 10245 bp, 7 predicted proteins | sample MGYA00580211_ERZ1673737 | MGnify/ENA primary metagenome ERZ1673737 (study PRJEB41218, sample SAMN15661789) | gut metagenome | host: Homo sapiens | place: Canada: London | collected 2015-08-20/2019-03-30 | study: EMG produced TPA metagenomics assembly of... | reverse complement strand
TTTTGTTTCCCTTTTTTTTGGAACGGCGACCCCTCAGAAAGATCCCGAGGTTTCCCTATGCTGCCTGTATTATATTTCACACTCAAACTCTGTTCGCTATACCAAATTATTAGTCGAAGACTCTGAGCTTAAAGGATGATCCATTCTCTATGATGGCTATAAAATCTATGGAAGCACTTGGAAACTAGGTCTGCTTATGCCCTGCTTAATCCCGCGGGACATTTCTAGAGATCTGGTCCTAAGTAGACTGCAACTGTCAAGACCACCATAGACGGGATGCCTAAGCATTTGCTGAGGGGCAGGCATTGGGATGTCTTCATAAACTTTGAGTCACTCACTGCTTGCGAGGCCTAGGGCATTAGTGGGATGCTCACCTAAGCTAGGTGTCTACTATACGCCTAATTTAGGATGTACTAAGACCTCAAGCTGACCTTCCTACGAAGCCCAGCTATTGGTCTTTCTATTATCACTAAGTCACTCTTTCTTATTAGACTTTATTGCTCGAATCCATCCTGCTCCTTCAGTAGCTGGTAGGGTTCTCATTCTCACCCCTATAAGCCTTTTCCTAGTGTCTATTTCTCATGACCTTATGAATTGGCGGCCCACGGTGCCCCGATTGATCGTGACCGCGGCATAAAATACGATACGCAGAGAGACGCATATATCGATTCTTAAGACAAGGAAAAGCTGAAACTGAAAATGAGCAGTTATTCAACCAAGCCCTCATAGAAGTCCCGCAACCGTGTTAGTTGCCTTTCTTAAACCTGCGGCAGGATGTGGGGAACAGCCCTTCCGGCAAGCGGGAAACGCAGTAGTCCGAATTACCTCTGCGAACTAACTATACTATATCCTCGCAGGTCCCTACACGGTCAGGATGCTTAAACCAAGAGTTCGATGAATAGGACGATCAGTTTAAAAGCGTGGCATGCAAATTTACTGTTTATGAGTGATTAATCGGTTTTAGGGGACTTTTGGTGTTTTTCGACATCGTTTTGTATGGCATTGATAGCTAGTCTGAACAGGATTCCTGCCGGGGGGCCGCCGGAACGGTGTGATGGCCTTCCTTATCTGTTTGCCCACGACCCCGCCTCATATTCCTGCTTGCTCCGTCTTAAAAGCCAGTGATCAATATCCATGCTTCTTTCCCCCTTTCTTGATCAATTTGCACTTAGCAAGAAGAAAGAGACGACTGCCCCTTACACGAAGCAGTCGTTGTCAGCTTCGGGCTCTCTCTTTTCTCTGATTTATCCACTCCCTCAAACTCCTGGCACACATGCTTGACGCTGGATCCGCACGTGTTGCTCACATTTGACGTATCGCCGTAGTTGGAGTTGATTCCCACCAACGTTTCCACGCCCTTGGCCTTGACGTTCTTGATCACCACTTTCCGTGGACTTTTACTCTTGTTGCTGCTGCAGTTGCCGCACGATCGATACAGCTTGCCTGCGTTCACCACAGTGAATCCATCAATGGTGACGGTCCCTTTGCCGTTGTGCTGCACCACCTTGTCGTCAGCCTCTTGAGCGCCTCCGCCTTTGATGAGTGCGTTTCCGGTTCCGAGGATGGAAATGGCATCCTATGGGGGCACATTAGCACTAGTAGACCAAATAGGCATGGGACTCACCTCGCAAACATCACGGAACCAGACGTTGGTTAGCGTGCAGGATCCTTTGCAGTGGACGCCTTCGAGTTGGTCCTTTCCGATGATCACGTTGCTCAGTGATGCTCCATCTTCCAAGATGAACACGGCATTCTCGTCGCCTATTCAATTAGCTCCATTTATTTTGGCTCGTTCCTTATGTGGACATACCGGTATCATCATCATTGTTGCAGGCTCGACCACGATCGTACTCCCGGTTCCCCAGATCAATACTGCCTTTGATCACACTGGGAGAAGGCAAAGAGACAATACTACCCACACGAGAGGGAATGTTGAGTGTCTGAGCACTGGCAATGCCAATGAGACTGAGGATGATAACGCTGGAATGCATTTTGCTCGGTTGATGGTTGATCAAATCGAGGGCCAACGAGGGGCCTTTTATACCTTTGGAGACCAAAACAATACAGGACTTACTGTCTCAGTCCCATATATTGCCGCAGGACTCCTCAATATCCGTGAAGAAATTCGACGACCTCTGACTGGATGGGTTCGATGCATTATCCCACGACTCCCACTAGTCCTGCAGGGTCCAGGTCCCAATTTGGCCTGGATGCATTCTACCTGTACCTTTTCGTGGGAAAATAAGACATTTCCTGACATCTTATTTTCCGTCTTGGCTCACACTCGTTTCATTGTGTTGTCTAGCCAATACCTCAATATCCGTGAAGAAATTCGACGACCTCTGACTGGATGGGTTCGATGCATTATCCCACGACTCCCACTAGTCCTGCAGGGTCCAGGTCCCAATTTGGCCTGGATGCATTCTACCTGTACCTTTTCGTGGGAAAATAAGACATTTCCTGACATCTTATTTTCCGTCTTGGCTCACACTCGTTTCATTGTGTTGTCTAGCCAATACCAAGGCACAGTTATAGTGAAAATGCCAAAAGCCAAGATTTCTAAACATTGGCATTGTGGCTGTGCCTGCAAACTTGAAACTATCTGCGCAATTACAAGATCCACCAACCCAAAAAATTTCATGATAATCGGCGTCGCTGGCACCTAAGTCCCCTTGGAATCATCATCATTTTCTTCTCGAATCGACCACGTATGTCCCAATTCCTCAGTCCAAATTTCGGACTATTTTGTCGTATTCTGCAATCCTCGCCTGGGCCTCGCCCGTTTAGCAAGCCTTCATAGATATCACAGGAGCTTGTTAATCTGGGACTGGGAAGGCTGCGAGAGGGAAATGACTGCCTTCACGGCTATGGGGAGAGAGAGAAGCTATGGAGAAGTTATGGAGACAGATATAATGACTGCCATCCAGAGATAGTCCTGTCTATATAGCTAGAGCCAGACTTATTCCCTTATTGAGGGATCCGGTCTTAAAGCCTACTGAAGTTCATACCTTCAATTCACCGTACCGGCCCCTATTTTGTGAGGACGCCAAAAATGGCCCTAAGTGCTAGCACCCATTGGTCGGGAGACGATGGGGACGATAGCTTGCTTGGGTGGCTATAAAACCGCCACATGTCCCTTCTCGTTTCACTTGCTTGTCGGACCTTAGTGGAATTTGATTTTGACGGTCCCTGCCATTCCAGCGTTGTCTATCTTTGCTTGGCCTCTCCGTCTTGGTTCCTTCCTGCCAAGTCCTACGGTCGTTGTTTTCTCATCAGCAACCCAGAGGATGGGCCTACCCCGCCCATACTCACATGCCGAGGACCTACCGTCAGAAATGGACAGTAACTCGTCTGGAGGTCACTTCCGGCGTCAGGTGGACGTCTACGATGAGTCGGAATCAGAGGCAGACCCAAGCTCGACTGATCTGACATTACCAGATTCTCCACTTCTTCCCTTTAGCTCCAACGTCCTGTTTGCCACCCAAGTCCCGGCTTCCTGGCAGACGACAATGCATCTGAATGGTGGCACTGACAAAAAGCTTTACTAACGTAAGACGTAGGTACTGCCGAGTCAAGGCTACTGGAATCGATGCACTACCTAAATGGAACCAACCACCCGGAAGAGGCCGTTATTCGCGTGATCAATCAATGAATCAATTAATCAAAGTTCTATTAACCTGTTGCAGCCTAAATAGTAGTAATTCGCGTGATGCCCAATGATGTCTATCAATCCCACAACTAGTGCCTAGAATTGAAGTCTGCCGAGGACGGTCAGCGTCTGAGAGGTATCAAAACCTAGCGTTCTTGAAGCCGGTTGGAAGGCCATTCGGAGCTACTATCCGAAAATAGCCCGAAGTGGCATTAGCTAGGGGTATAGCGAAGAGATCAACGCGGTAGATTACGTCGCACACCAAACCGCGAGAGTAGAGAGCTAATCATAACCTAGCGAATTCGATGTCTTGTAAATAATTATGGCCACAATTTCTATGGCTTGCCAAGCACTGATCTTCTATCACGAAACATGGGCAATTTTCGGCTGGGGCTAAACTGTCGCTGTGTGGTCTGCTTGTTAGGCAAGTATGCGTATGAACTACATCTATTGGTTTGCACGAATAACAATATTCTGCTCACTGAGTCCGATCTCCTATCGCGATGTATGGGTGGAGCGTCCCGAAATATGATACGAAGAGCCATGTCGCACCAGGCAAGTTGAATGATATTTCAATGCGCGATTACCGCACTTAGAATAAAGGAAATGGCTGGATTATGAGTAAAGTAGAGGCCCAGGATTCAGGCTATAGTAAGCAACCGGGAAATCGGAGTCATCTCGTAGCCAGCCTCAGGACTTGAGGATGTTTTTATATGCTTTGCTAAATAGAATATACTTTTTATGGTGGTATCTGTCGTCTGGACACTTGGAATTGTCATGGCAGTCATCGAGGAAGGGGAATTGTTTTCAAGGCAGCCGACAGCAACTCCGTCAATGTCACCTATAAACAGTACGATGACATGAGGCTGGGTGATATGCCGGAGACTATCACCAAAAATATGGCAGAGGCGCCCAGGTAAAACATGCTAAACGCATGAAACGGGGTATCTGGTGATTGACTCACGCTTTGTCCAAAGCGAACCGCCTTTGTCTCCCTGCCTCGGGCAACCTTTACATGAAGGATCCCATATTTTACAATATAAAAGATCTTTTAGTAAAATTTGCTTACGTAGCGGGTAAGTTTCCTGCCTCATGCTCCTTCTACTGGTGGTATCTAATGCTAGAGCTAGGGCCGACCCACCAGCACCACCGCACAAGGGCAGACACAAATTCTGCTCAGAGATATTCAATACTTAAGTCTCTTGACGCCGCGATGCATGGGGTGCGGGGTGGTACACTTGGGTCTTCTAATGTTCAACGTAATAAATTGTCTTTCTTCCAGTGAGCTGTAGTGATCAGCTTAGCTCGGCCAACCAAGAATATGGCATTGAGGGTCAAGTTTACATAAACTCCCAGAGGACTAAATCGGTATACACACGGGTATACAGTTGTCCTCCCTGTCAATATGACAGGCCTACAGACGTGTAATAAACCTAAAGCTCTCGGGCTTGTAGTTTAATGTGTGGTCATGGAGTAAGAGCTTATGTGCAATATAATTGCCTGCCATGATACCTTTGGTGATCAGTTCCAGTGTTAAAACAGATGAGCCTCGGGCACACATACCATGGGCTTCTAACTCCTAAAAACATATACGATGGCCGGTGGTCACCACTTAGGCTTTTCTCCTTGGCAACAGAACCATTTCAGGGGCCATAGCATTCTCATCCACAGCGTCGACATGTATGTACGTCCATGTCTTTAAGTCCTAGCTCCGAAAAACATACCCGTAGAGAGATATCAGGAACTCACCGAGTCTGAACCTGGTCTGGAATCTACGTAGTCAGCATAACTCTGAGCCCCATGGAGACATGAGGCGACAGCTAAGACTGGTAAGTCCTCTGAAAATAAACTACATGGAGGCCCCTAGGTACTACAGTAGACATACATAAAAGCAATTAACCACCAAGATATTCCTTAAAGAACACACAGGATTAGAGATAACTAGCTATCAAAAGTTCCATAACTATGTCTCCCCTCCACCAATAAGATTTGCCCCCCAGCGCGCGGTCCCGGACCGCGCTGCCCCAGACCGCGCCAAAGATACCGCGCACCAGCTCCCAAAAGAAGCTCATGCAGTTAAGGCAATTTCCTAACAGCTAAAAGCTACCCCTCCACCCCGCAGGGCGTGTACATATACTGTAGCTCAGCGCGCCGCCGGCTATCGTGCGGGGCAGACAGAGCGCGATAGAGCTTCACGGGGGAGAACCCGAGACCGCGGGTTTATGTGAAGAATCACACCCGTGATATTATCGGGTTCCATAGTGGGGTCTTGTGATAACGTGTGGTTATCTGTTCGATTGGAATGTGGGGTGTGTAGGCTGGTGAGCTATAAATTTAAGGAATGGAGGGTCCTAAGTCTTTAGTTTTATTATCTTTGTCAATTTGGATTCTTCTCTTCTTTACTCCTTCTAATCTAATTCCACATTATCACCATCACTATCAAAATGGTTGGCAGACTCGAAGGCAAGAACGCCATTGTCACCGGCGCAGCTGGGTACGTATAACTTCCCTCACCTTCAATAGCCACCTATAGCCAAAGCGACGCTAACAAACCCCAAAAACAGCGGCATCGGCCTCGAAACAACAATCCTCATGCTCCGCGAAGGCGCCTCAGTCCTAATGACCGATATAAACGAATCAACCCTGGCAACCGCCCTTACAAAAGTAAACACCATCGTACCCGCCTCCAGCCGCACCGGCAGAGTCGAAACAAAAGCAGTGGACGTATCCTCAGAATCCCAAATCGAAGCCGCAATCGCACACCTGGACTCCTGGGGCGGCCTGGACGTGATCTTCAACAATGCGGGCATCATGCACCCCAAGGACGGCGATGCCGAGGAGTGTCCGGAGGATATCTGGGACCGCACGATGAACATCAACGTCAAGGGCGTGTGGTTCGGGTCGAAGCATGCTGTGCGCAGTTTCCGGAAGCATGGCAAGAAGCGCGCTTCTGTTATTAATACTGCTAGTATGGTTGCGCTTGTTGGCGCTGCTACGCCGCAGTTGGCGTATACCGCTAGTAAGGGGGCTGTCCTTGCTATGACGCGTGAGTTGGCTATTGTTCATGCTCGGGAGGGTTTCAGGTTTAATTCGCTTTGTCCGGCGCCTCTTAAGTATGTTGTTTTACTTTTCCCCCTTTCCTGGTGGTGTATTGGTGATGATGGGACTGACGGGTTTCATAGCACGCCTCTTTTGCAGGATTGGCTTGGTGACGATAAGGAGAAGCGGTTCCGTCGTGAGGTTCACTTCCCCAGTGGACGGTTCGGAGAGGCTATTGAGCAGGCGCATGCGGTTGTGTTCCTCGCTAGTGATGAGAGCAGCTTTGTCAACGCGACTGACTTTGTTGTTGATGGCGGTTTGACCAAGGCTTATGTTACGCCTGAGGGACCTGCGACGGAGGCACCGAAGAACTTGGCTCAGTCATAGATCATTGATGATAGATTTGGAATGCGCTTTGCTAGTTTGTACATAATATAAGGAACAGAATGACGATCAACATCATGCGAATGAAATCCAAATCTGGTTTTGCTGCATTGCCCGACAAATATTCCATGGCCCGGCTTCGGACATGGGCAGCAGCCACATAGCCTCGAGAAGAAGTAACGTGCGATGCATATTTCCAAGCCCGAAGCATTCGGTCATGGCGGTTAACCGCGCTCTGAGTTGGGCTTGCTGGTCTGGAGTGACGAGACACGAACCTACTACAGCGATGGGCCAACAAAGCCCCGAGTTGATGCGCTCGTTGGGTGATAGCTCACTCAGGTATGACATGGCCTCTGTGACTGCATTTTCAAGCAACCCTCTGTAGATTCCATCAGGCGTATGTCGGAATCCCTCAAGCGAGGTGTATAAATAGATGAGAATAGCCTGTTGGAAAATCAAGCCAGCGACATGGACCTCCGGCCCGACAGAAGGATAAGGCGACCAGCGCAAAACCTGGGCTTGGATAGAGGCGAACATGGCGAAATCATCAGCTGTAGGAACAGGAGTTTGTGCATCATCCATGATCCACTGTCGGCCGAGATCGAAAATGCATGGGATCAGCAGCAAAAGTTCCAGCCAGCAGCCGCACAGATTGCCCACGTATTGGGTGCGCAGTAGTTCGCGCGACCGTTCTTCCAGATCGAGGTTCAGGAAGAGTTGGCCACTAAACCGTGCATCGATTGAGATCATGCTCACGGTCGCAGTGTAGGTGTAATATTCGATGACGAAATCTTTCAAATCTCGCGGAACGGCAGAGTCGCTCTGTGCAAGTAGTTTGACCAGTAATGAATTTGCCGCGGACAGATGGTCAAATATTGTCCCGTTCATGTCTCCTTTTGCTGTCTGTTCCTTATCAGCTCAGTCGAACACTTCGTAGGATGAGAATTCCTACCTCAGTAAAACACATCAGAAGCGCTCCCACTAGAAGCATTAATGGATTAGATTCTTTTCCATCAATGAAATCCGTAACTCCCCGACGGAAATGTTGTAAAGCCTTGGTATAGTGACTGTGGGCAATAGTGTCGGACTCATCTCGCGATCGAAACGCGCGGTGAGCGGCACTTTGCGTAATAACCAACTGCAACAGCAAATCACTAGAAAATGCCAGCGGAACAATCTGTACAAGAAATGGATTTACAGGCGTTGAACCATTCGCCATACAGTCGGCCGTCGTAGACAAATAATGACTAAGAAGCTGATAAGACTCAGCATCGTAACCAGGCAACAACGACAGGCTGCGCGGCAACACATTTCGCATTGAGAAAGCCGCCACAAGCGAGTCCCCAGTGGGAGTCACTGAGATCGGGCGTTGGGGACTGGTCTCAACAGGCAGCGCGGGCTCTTCCAGCTGGTCAGCGTCAGCGCTGGTAGACTGCGCACTCGACGAGACAGATCCCGCTCGCGACAAAGGACTTCCAGGTAAGACTTGGTCAGGCGATTCAATGCTTTGCAAAGGACTCGGTCGGCGGTTTGTTGCATTTTGAGTGCTGGTGTTATTAGGCGCGGAATTTCGCCTGCCAGGCACATTGGCTGGCCACTGGCAGTCTAAGTGATTCCGTCGGCACCCGCCACAAATTGGGCGTGTTTCATCGCATTTCTTCTTGCGTCGTCGACAGTTCCAACACCCTGTGCGCACCCGGACTATTCGCTGTACACGTTCCGGCATGGGAGATGTGAGAGGGAAATGGGAGGCGATAACAAGATGTGGGGTAACGCCCGGAGGCAACTCAGGTTTCGATTTTGGGGGTATATGCGACAACTTCAACTACGCTCTAATTTACAGCATTTCCAACACTAGGTTATTACACTTTGTCACGAATTCCTTCGCCTCACTTTCATCGTGCCAGGCATCGTTATACGCAGCACTCAATGACATACGACCGCGGAATGTGCCCAAGTATAGACCCAATCCGGTTCCGAGTTCGTCGCCGGTCACCCATGGGTCATCTAGTTCGAAACGACCATGCGTTGGAGAAAGAATAGTTTCAATCATGCCCAGACTGGCGATTGAAGCCGATGGTGCATGGTTTGGCGGAGGAACTGGAGGATCTTCCGTTCCCGGGGGATACGGGGGAGTAGATAGAGACCAATACGAGGGAACTAGACGGATGTGTTCCTTGTCATCTCGCATAGTAATGTAGTAGTCTTTTACCTGCTTGACTGTTTCTGCGAACTCTGACTTCTTTTCTTCGGTTGTTGGATCGGAGTCTGCGAGAGCTGGCACCATCAAGTCAATTGCAAGACTCTGGCCAGAGACAGAGTGGTACACAGAGGCAGCATGCTCCGGTGTATTATATGGTTGCCTGCATTGACCGCGCTCGTTGATTGGAGAGTAGCTGATGTATCTCACTCTTCGCTCCTTGGGCTGTCGCGTCTGCAAGTCACGGACAATAATTGCGACTGCTGCATGGTATACATGCGTGATGCTAGCATCAAGTTTCTTGCTCGCAGCCAACAACCGTTGAGTCTGCTCTTCGCTAAGAGTCAGCGAGACTCGCTTGTGGCACCCTGGGACGGTCGGTCCCGATTGATGAGGGATTTGAGCAATCTCAGCTTCCTCAAGAAGGGAAGCATTTCTATCCAAGATACCTTTGAGCGTAGCATCTTGCTCGGGGATGTCGAGGTCTGGAATCGAAGCGGCCGTCTTCAACGGCGGACTGAGATTCTTCCATTCATCCCTGAAATCAGGAATGCGGAACATCTTTGGGCGATCCAAAGCCTCAGATGCATATTTGAAAAGATTGTTCAGGAGATGAAGCGACCCAATACCGTCAATGATATCATGATGCGAGCGGAGAACGAGGTCAGCTTGGAAGTGGTCGTCGGCTGGCGCACGTTTGACAAGGAACAAGGTCGGCAGCTTGGGCACCGGGGCGTTCGAATTGCACCATTCCTGACCGGACTGGCAATTGGAAATAGCCTGGAATGTTTTTTTCAGCCAGGTGGATTCCCCCTCATCACAAAAAGTTTCATAGACTTTATGGCATTTCTTCGCGTCGTGATTATACTCGACCCAGGATGCAATGGTGGGATGATCGTATCGCAGTCGCAACCATGCTATCCGCAGTGCATTGAGAACGCGAGCTTCGCTTGTTTTGGTGATGGAATCGGTC
>ERZ1673737.4259-NODE-4259-length-10249-cov-4.890033_pt1 | contig 10249 bp, 15 predicted proteins | sample MGYA00580211_ERZ1673737 | MGnify/ENA primary metagenome ERZ1673737 (study PRJEB41218, sample SAMN15661789) | gut metagenome | host: Homo sapiens | place: Canada: London | collected 2015-08-20/2019-03-30 | study: EMG produced TPA metagenomics assembly of... | reverse complement strand
GGAATAGGTGGCTCTCAGTGCTGGACGGTGTGGCTCTGAATGCGTGGAATACTCAACTAGATGAAATTACTCCAAAAGATATTATCCATTGGCAAGATCAAGTCATGAAAGATAACAACTATAAACAAACGTATCTTAAAACAATCCATAATCAACTCAGCGCATTATTTAATTATGCTGTTAGATTTTATGGATTAAAAAGCAATCCTGCTAGACTTGCCGGTAACATGGGTAAAGAAGAAGTTGGTGAAATGAAGTTCTGGACTAAGGAAGAATATCTTACTTTCTCTAGAGCAATGATGAATAAAGAAGAAAGTTATCATGCATTTGAAATCTTGTATTGGTGTGGCATACGTCTTGGTGAGCTGCTTGCCTTAACAGCTGAAGATTTTGATTTTGAAAAGAAAACTTTAAGAATCAACAAATCATATCAGCATATTAAAGGTAAAGATGTTATCACAACGCCTAAAACCAGAAAAAGTAATCGTGTATTAACACTTCCTGATTTTCTAGCCGAAGAAATGCAAGATTATATCTCTAGACTCCCCTACTTAAAAGTTGATGATCGTATCTTTACAATCACTAAATCCGGTCTTCATCATGAAATGGATCGAGGATGCAGAGAAACCGGTGTTAAAAGAATACGTGTCCATGATTTAAGACATTCCCACGTATCTATGCTGATTGAAATGGGATTTAGTGCTGTAGATATCGCAAATCGTGTTGGACATGAAAGTGTTAAAGTAACCTATCGATACGCGCATATGTTTCCTAATAAAGATCTAATGATTGCTAAAAAATTAAACATTTCAAGAAATGGTAAAAAAGATGAGCAAGAAGAACCTGGATCAAAATGGGAGACTTAGAAACGTAGTTGTAGGATTTAGAATGTCTGAAGAAGAAGTTGATCTGCTAAATCGTAGAGTTCTAATTTCAGGACTCACAAAGCAAGAATTTATGGGCAATTTCTAATTTTGGTGGTTATTCCAAATACAATGCCCAACAATTTTCAGACATGAAAAAACAAGAATTAAATGTTTCTGGATATGGAGATCCATCTTATGTAGATCATATAATGCGCTATGTAGGAATTACCTTTAGAGGTGGAACTAATCCAAACTTTAATAACATGGAAGCATGGATTACAAAGAATCCATATGCTAAAACAGGCTTATATGGCCAATGCACATGGTTTGCCTGGGGAAGATTCTATGAACTCTATGGCTATGATCCTGGTTTCACTGGTAATGGATGGGATTGTGTAGATGAACTACTAAAAGCACATCCAGATAAATTTGAAAGATCCACTACCCCCAAAGCTGGAGCAGTATTTTCTGGTATTGGTAAAAACCATGTTGGTATTGTTTTAAAAGTAGATGGCAACAACATTACAATTCAGGATGGGAACTATGATGGCATTACCAATACGTTTGAAGATGCAAAAAAGGACTGGCAAACAAATACCTATACTCTTGATTACTATGGATCAAGAATGGGAGGTATTGTATTCGCTAATCCAAAATAAAGGTGGAGGTGAAATCATCATCTCCACTTATTTGCATTTTGATGTTGTTCAACAACTTTCTTTGCCTCTTCTTCCGTCCGATACAATTTACTTTCACGAACACGTGTTCCAGAAGTACCACAATTACCATCTGAAAATCGTATTGTACAAAATCCACCAGCATTACGAATAACAGTAGCTTTCTTGATAAAGACAGAAGAGGAAATAAAGTAAACAACATCTCCTTCGTTAAATCGTTTCAAATTATCATCTCTCTATTCTTTAAATACAACCTAATACAAATTGTATTAAAGTGGTAATTGCTGCCCCAAACTCTGCTGTACCTTTTATCATTTTTATACCCTCTACGGCCGTTTTTATAAAGCTTTTACGTGGTTGGTTGCTTTTTAATTCTTCAGATATTACATCAAGATTACAATTTAATTGTTCTTCATCATCTGAAGTTAATTGTTCTTTTTGAGATATCTTCTTAACATTTAGAATCAATTTATTCAATTCATTTGGATCAAAAGAGATATTGTTATAAGCTGTAAGTGTTGAATTGTCATTTGCAATATTTACCTGACCATTCTTTATCGTGATATTAAATGTATTTTTTTCATCTACTCCCATGTCTATTCCTATTTTGGTTAAGTACCCTTCAATATGTCTGATTAGCACATATACCACTCGGTCATTAAAACCTTTTACCATATCTTGATATTTAGTAGAACCAGAATATCCCATTGCTATACGATCGCAAATATCAATATCATTATCATTAATAAAATTTAAATATGCGAAAACATTACACACTTCTTCATGAACAGTTTCACCTAGAGCAAATGTTAAATTGCCGTAAGAGTTTTGTATTTGTGAAAACTTCTCTTCTAGATTAAATTCACAATTTCCACAGTCTTTAATAAATTCATTAATTATTTCCGTATTAGAAATAAACATCAAAAACTTTTTTAATATAGAATTATAATCATGAAAGTCTGCTTGCATTAATCGATTCGAAATGCTGTTAAAATCATACATGATTTTTCGTAAATCTTTTTTATTCAAATTCATAATTTTTCACCCCACAACATGGACAATAACAACCAGTCATCTTTAATAATGGTTTAATTTTTGCTGAATGATGACAACATGGAAAAGTAACCTCTTCTAAAGCTTGAATCCCAGAATGAAGAGGATTCTCATATTCATGTTTCAACTTTTTACCAGCTTTGAATTGCAAATTACTGTTATGTCGGCTTTTTCTTTCTAAGTCTTTAAACATATTGTTGACTAAATCCATTGCATAATTATCTGCCATAGTTAAAGCAAGTTGTATGACATCATCTGTAAGATAGGTTTCACTTTCTAAACCACACGCTGGACATACTATACGCAAAATATCATCATTCTCACAATCTTCTACCGTTAATTTAAAATATTCACCACAATGTCCACATTGAAGTAAAATATATCCATCATCATCTGCAGGAATAGAAAATTCTAATGCTATAGAATCCATTATTAATCACCTCCGATCTATTCAAATCAAAAATTTTGTAATCAGATTTGTCAAAATTTAGTTAATGGCACAGCATATAATTCTTCGTGATACCATAAATCATTTTCCATCACATAAGTTTTTCTAACATAATATCCTTGTTTTATATCTTTAAAACACATAGTTAGCCTAATACCTTCTTCAATTATTTCATCTTCTTTTTTTATAGGAAAGACTGGTCCGATAAAAAGTTCGTGTTTTTTTCCATCCATATATCAATTCTATCTGGTAATTTTCCATTCCTTGTAAATATCCATCAGAATATATAACAGCTCCTCTAAGGGTTGTAATATAAAACTTAATATCATCTAAAATATTGGCGTGTACTTCTTCATAGCTTAGAATAAATTCTGCATATAATTTTTTAAATAATTCCATTTAGTCAAATCAATAAGTTACTAATACAATTTAATTTTTGATTTTAGTAAGCTGAAAAGCCAAGTAATTATGCACTTTAACTAACAATAACTGTATGTTGACTTACTAAATATCTTACTAAACAAAATTTAATTTTTGATTTTAGTAAGATGAAAAAGTCTGGTATTTGTGTATTCAAATTTCCATCTGTGTGATTTATTATGCTAAATTTTATTATTTACTAATATCCAAGTTGAATTTATGGAATTTTTGTTTAAACATTGGACAACTCCTTTTCTTTTTAATGAATATAACAAATTTCGAATTTTGTTCTCTTTTTGTTTTTCATCAAGATTATCTGGCAATTTATCCATTAAAAGAATTCTGAAATTTTCCCTTGTTCCAGACTCATATTTTTGGAGATATTTAACAATTAAATTCCGATAATATTCATCATCAAAGCCTTTATTTTTTACGTATTGTTCTTTCTGTTCTAAAGTCTTTGCGATATCAGCAGAAAGATAGATATTCGGCATTCTTCCTTCAATAACCTGTAATTTTCTTAAATATTTAACTTGTTCATTTGTTATTGTATGATGCTTTTGGACTTGATCGATTAAAAAGACAGTTTGAATATCAAATTCCGAATGTTCAAATAATAGTTTCGTATAGTTTTCATCCAATACTTTACCATATACAGTAACTCCAACTTGATTACCTACCGACAAATTGTAATCAGGCATAGGGAAATATTTTTCTTGTTGAATCTTATATACTTTACGTATTCCCATAGATTGTGTATCAATCATATTGAATTTCATCATTGTTTCAGCTAACAACTGATTTCGATAAAATGGAGGTGTGTAATTTTTTTGGAGAGCCACTTCAATACTGCCAGGTAGAAAAGAACCAGGATTTCTTAAGGTGATTTCATCCTCTTCTTCATCCACATTAATTCTTCCTCCTAATGCATAGTTAGAATGAGCAATACAATTATTCATAAGCTCTCTTAAAAGCCACATGTCATATTGTTTCGTTTCTAAAGGAAACAAGGTTAATTGATTCGGCATATACCGATATGTTAAATTGCGAATTCGAGAAAAAATACGATCACTCAATGTAATAAATGGAATTTTGAAGATTTCATAATCTTTAATGTTACTTTTAGAATCATATAGTCTCCATGCTGCTTCAGGCGTGTAATCAAATAAGTAATCATAATCTTCATTCCCTAGTAACAGCATACAAGCATTTGTAATACGACCATTCTGTATAAGTTTCATTTTCGTCAGAAATTCTTCATCACTCATAGAATCAATTTCTTGAGAAATATGTGGCTTTTGCATCTTCTCCTTATAGTTGTTTCTAGCTAAGCTAATTGCATCTTTATTTAGATGCTGAATTGTTGCACCCTTTACAAACAATTTTGACCAATCTCGATTACTCTGTTGACGAATACGATCCATTTTTTCTAATGATAGTGGAACTAGAGAATCTCCTTCCCTAGCATAATATTGGTCTTTCCAACCTGTAGGAATACCCGCTGTTGCAGCAGGTATCTGAAACATAATTATTCTTTTACCTTCTTTTTCAACTTCATAAATTTCAACAAATGAAATGCCACCCGTTGTTTGCAATGAAATTTCATGTTTTAACGTATCAAGACCTTTTTTCTCTCTGTAATTGGTTCCAACAATCTTTTTACCTTTTTCTTTAATACCAAAAATCAACCATCCGCATTGTACATTTCTTAAATTTGCTTCATTAGAAAGAGCAGAAAAATATCTACCAATTTTATCTTTATCATAATCATTATTGGCTTCTTTAAACTCAACTGTCTCATCCTCCCAATTGGAAATCAAAGCATCTAATTTTATTAATAATTCATTATCTGCATTCATCTCTTCACCTCTTTCATTCAGAATGGTCTATCCAATTATGCATTTTACATTTTAAATTCTAGATTTAATATATTTCTTTAAAACTAACCTATGATGGATAAAGCTAGGATGGCTACACCAGTAAGATGTAAATCGTGATGCTTTTGCTCCTGAAGCTAATTTTTTATTTTATCTTAGCCAACAATTTCTGGAACTTAGCATAATTCGCTTTTACACCATCATCCAAATCCATTGGTTCCATCTTATCGCCCCAATGATGAACAACTTCTTCATACTTATTCAATTCTAATAATTGTTCATTAATCTTCTTTAATTGTTTAGATAATTTAACCCTTTCACTCGTACTAGAAGCATCATCAATTTGATTTTGTAACAATTCTGCCTCTTCTTCTGTATGATACAATTTACTTTCACGAACACGTGTTCCAGAAGTACCACAATTACCATCTGAAAATCGTATTGTACAAAATCCACCAGCATTACGAATAACAGTAGCTTTCTTGATAAAGACAGAAGAGGAAATAAAGTAAACAACATCTCCTTCGTTAAATCGTTTCAAATTATCATCCACTTCAATTTTAAATGTGTTTACAAATCCAATTTTCTAGAGAATCTTTTCTACAAGATATCACATCAATACCTAATTGTGAAATATATACACTAGTACTACACGTAATAGAAACCGCAACTACCGGTTTATTTATACTGAGGGCATATTTAATTTCTTCAATGCTCATTCCATTGTTATTTGCTGGACGATTAGAGCAAATAACGACACTTGCATATTGAATTTGTTTTTGAATTTTAGGGTCAACATTATATCTTTTATCAATTTTATCAAAAGGTGATGTTGATGGAACAGAATAATCCCTAACTTTATATTTTGTTCTATCCAATAAACTACTTATTGTTTCATAATCACCATTATTCCATCTATGGGGTATAAAGACATTAATCATTTTGTATTCTCCTCTCATTATTTATATCATTTTTTTATCAACTAGTTGCCAGTAATGTTGTCCTTGTGCGGTTAATTTACATGATTTGTTATTTATTGCAGCATAATACATATGCTCTTCTCCAACTGGAACAACTAAGTTTAATTTAACATATTTTTGTAATATGGAAAAAATAGCTTCATGTTCTTTGTTAACTTCTGTACTAGAAGATTCATGCTTGTCATGTTCATAACTTGGATCTAGCGGATATTCCTCATATTTTGATTCAAAAATTTCTGTTATCTTTCGCAATTCTGCAATTGAAATTGGTGGCGAATTCTTTCTCAAAGAGACAAAGCTACTGATATTTGCTTTAAATAGTGGCCTTTGGTCATCCCATGCACCTAAAGAACTATCTATATATGAATAAATACTACCTGGTGTTACTTCTCCTAATAGATTCATTGCACCTCCATAAAGAGCTTCCACCATTAAAGATGTAAAAATTCCATGTCCATTTTTTTCGGCAGCATATTCAGATGGTCCACATGCACAAAGAATAGTTGTTCCATCATGTAAAACAGAAAAATTTGACATTTCTCCATAATTAGAAATTGCTCCACAATGACAACTATCCAAAATTATAATATTATTTCTTGATTTAGATTTAGAAACTAATCCCATAATATCATTTAACGATAAACCATCATCTGGATTTTCTACTTCACTGGTACATAAATAACCACCTAAAGCATCAAATGATCCATGCCCTGCAAAATATAGTAATGCAATCTCTGATTCTGTATTAAATAAATTCTGTATTGAATCTTTTAATTCTCTTCGTGTTATATACGTAGTTTCACTGGTTGCCGATAAAAGTTTAACCTCAAAATTAAGTGAACCATCACCATTTCGTTCTAACGCAGATTTAACTTCATTAGCGTCATTTACACAACCATGTAAATCATTTATATATTCATAACAATCGATTCCTACACAAAGAGCCTTTTTCATTTAGATCACTCCTTTCTAGATTTATGCATCTTTTCCATGTGTTCCTTTTGGTGGTTTTGGAACAGTGGAAGGTTTGGGAGACTTTGGTTGGTAACCTCTATTCTCCGGCTTTATAGGCTGATACCCAAATGTTTCTGAATTTTTACCTTTATTTGAATTGTTACTTGGCATTCTATTCATCCTCCTCTAATTCATAAAATTTGATATGTTTGATATCTGAACTGCTAATCCATACACCTTTAGTTCGTTCTACTTTTTCCCATACAGAATTGTCTGACTTTTTTTCATAAAGCTTCTCTAAATAAATATCTCTATTATCATATTCGCTAGAAGCATAAGACATGTTACTAAAAAGGCCTCTAATTTGTTTTCCACTAGATACTTCTATTTCAACCCAATAACTTTCATACTTTGAAAAAACATAATCCCATGCTGTTGGAATCGGACAGGTTGTTTCTATTTTCAAAATATTCAACATTTTTCCCAATACATTATATTTTTTCAGAAGTGCAATAACTGTTCCTGTTACTACACCAGATAGTATAAATATTAAAGAAGTAAAGAAATTGAACAAAACAATATTTGTTTTATAAAAACTGTACTTTACAAAAGAAAAAGCAAATGACCATATTGAGTTATTCAATATACTAAAGCCTATTGATTGAACAATAATTTCCGTTTCTGATTGCTTTTTAGTAGGTATAATAGTAGAAATTATCTTTAGAATTATATACCCTGGAATTACGTAATTTAGAGTATATATAACTGCTTCTATATTATCAATCATTATTCACCTTCATTAAAGCTAATTCATTAAACTTTATAAAATTACGTTTTTTATCATATGGTCTAATTTGAATTCCTGTTTGAATTAAATAATATTTGTCATTCACTGAATAACCTTGACCATACACAATATATGTTAAAAAATCTTCGACTATTGCAATATCAACACCATTTTTTGAATCTACATACTCAATCATTTCATCACAATTATGTAAATTACAAGATTTAATGATTGGTTCTTTATCTTTGTTTGCTTCATCAAAATATTTTATAATTGCAGCACAATCATAATCCTGATAATTTTGAAGTTTTTCTGAAATATCTTTGATTTCTTGATTGTGTTCTTGTACCTCTTGCGCATTACAATCAATAAACTAGGATAATGTTAATTTGTTTTGGTTTCTCCACAAAAAGAGCATTTCTGACCGGTAACTACTGTTTCTGTCCAGGCCGCTTTATCAGTAACAGTTTTTGTACCAACTTTTACTCTCTGAGTCTCGTATACGGCATCGTGATGGACCGTTTCATATGTGTATACTGTATGACATGAATGGCCATTTTCTAACATATGTTCAGTCATCGCATCCCCATCTGTAGTACGAAATCCGCATTGACGACATTCCTGGGCTGTTCCAGTCTTCACCTGCTCATCCCAGGCATCTTTCACTTTAACCTGTCTGTCTTCGTAAACATCTTCCTGATGAGTTTCTGCCGGATGATTTACCGTTTTTGTCACCTTAACCCAGTTGTGCTTGTGCGCTGGCTTTTCTGTACTTGAGCTGTTTCCACCATTTGAATTGTTTGAACCAGAACTTGGCTTGTTAGAGCTTCCTCCATTATTTGAACCAGAGTTTGGTTTGCTTGTGTTTCCTACGCTGTTTGAGCTAGAACTTGGTTTGTTTGTGCTACCGGAATTGTCTTTACCATCAGATGTAGAAGGCTTTTTAGTTTCTTCCTTCTTATCATCCTTTTTTGATTCTTCTTTCTTAGCTTCTTCTTTTGGATCCATTGTTGGTGTAGCTGTAGTTTCAGGTTTTACTTCAGCCTTGGCAGAAGCATCAATCACGTCGCCACCTGTTACAGCTGTAGAAGCTGGAGCTTTCTGTTCTGTTTTAACTTCGGTTCCATCAGATTTCTTAACAGTTTCTCCATTGTCTGTACGGACGAGTTTGTTCTGATCAGCAAGTTTTTGCGCTTCGTCCTTGTTTACAACGACTGTTTCTTTTTTAACCTTAACTGTTTCAGTTTTAGTCTTGTCAGCATATCTTTTATCTGTCTTGGTTTTGTCAGTAGACGTCTTATCCTTCACAGTTTCAGACTTGATGAAAGCATCTCTGAATGCGTCATAAGCTGTACGATCAGCTGTAATACTGAAAGTAATCTTGTAATTTCCTGTTTTTGAAGTGTCTACTTTAGAACTGTCCACATCAATACCATTTACGATAGAGCTATCGTATAACACCCCATCAAGATAATCAACGTCCTTGGAACCTTCCAATACATACATATTCTCGATACCGGTATATGTATCTTTGATTGCGTCTTCGTCAAGTTTAGTCGAGTTCGTTGCCACTTTATTCGTACTTTCTACTTTAGTGTCATCCTTTGCGCCACATCCAGTTGCTGCTCCAGCAACCATGAGTGCAGCTAAAATCATTGAGATTCTTTTTACACTTTTATTTTTCATTGATAATTTAAGCGATAGCCCCTCGTATTTTTAATTCAAAGGGTGGAAATCGCCGTCTCCTTTCTGTAAGAATAGTTATCTTATTTACTCAGTTCTATTTCAATACATCTTTAAGATTTTGTATAAAACATAATTACTGCCCCAACTGTTAATACGCTTTATATCCTACTCCTACGTTCTGCAAAGCCGCAATTCTATGGTTGCGAGAAGGATGACCCACCTCTAGTAGCTTTAATCCAAATTTGAATTCTCTAGGCATGCAATTATCAAGATACAGGCATAATGCCTCTCCATATCCGCATTGTGCAACATACCTATCCGCTTCAAACTGATTGGCTCTAACACCACCACGAATGAATAAGAAACAAACTCCCATCCACGCTGATAAGCATACAATGGATGAGGCAAAAAGAAGTGCGCCCATCATTGAATCACTCTCCGTTAAAAGGCCTTTACGTCTATCACCATAATTCATATAAACCCAGCCAACCACTATAGCAA
>ERZ1673737.4252-NODE-4252-length-10262-cov-4.315372_pt1 | contig 10262 bp, 10 predicted proteins | sample MGYA00580211_ERZ1673737 | MGnify/ENA primary metagenome ERZ1673737 (study PRJEB41218, sample SAMN15661789) | gut metagenome | host: Homo sapiens | place: Canada: London | collected 2015-08-20/2019-03-30 | study: EMG produced TPA metagenomics assembly of... | reverse complement strand
CTTCGGTGGCAGGAACAGACGTGGAAAGCTCCCAAACCTTCGGGAGATGCAACGAATCTCCAGAAGGCGTTGGCATATGTGCGTGCCCAGTGGCCGTCAGTTTTTGATACCTGATTCGGTGGGGTTGTTTGTTGATAGGAGTTGTTTGGAGGTGTCAAAAGAGGATCATGACTTTATTGCAACCGGTCTTCCACGGCAGCGTGTCGATCCTCATTCATATCCTTGCGATGTGGCATCGGAAATCAATAGTAACCGACTACGACGGGCCTCACCTTCTATGATTCGATGAGTTCGGTCAAACAAGACTCTTGTCATGGCACTGCACTATTTCTTCCCAAACCTGGCTTTAGACGTCAAGGAGGCATTTTCGACTTCTGAGGGATGGGGGGCGTTTGAGCCGGAAGACTTCTCCCTAATATCTTGCGACGTGATACCTCGCGTCATTACTCAAAGCACAGGGTTAGCGTATTTCGTTACAGTAAACATCTGCCGTATGATTGAAAGAATGACCGTCGCCGCGGAGAAACAATCGAAAGGCCGAACCTCGTGGGAGTGTACATTACCTACAGGTACGGTCTATAGATGCAGAGTCAAAAATGAGGAAACGATGCTTGTTATGCATGAACACGCCAGAAAATGGAAATTAAATCATGATTCTGCGCCGCGCCTGATATCTCACTTTTGCCCTATGCATTCGTCGGCTCCGGCTCCGGCACCGGCATGTAGAGCTTTGCGACTAGGAGCCGGGTTATGTCGGGAGGAGTCCCACCCCCCATGCAGACCGTTTGTGACCGGCGGTGTTTCTCCTTGGGAAGTCCCGGGCGCCCTGACAGTGACATGAAGACGTGGCGGATCAGGAAGCAAAGCAGCCAGACCACCAGGCTGGCGGCAATACCGAGAACGGCAGCCAAGATGACGGGGCGCGCCACATGAATGAAGGTGCCATTTGAGGGGCCGTTATGAGGACGACGGTGGGGGCTGTGGGAATAGATAGGCGGCGACCAATAGGGCGAGAAGATAAAAGTGACATGGGGGCCTACTGCACTGGTGGATGCTGAAGACGCGGTAGCTTGAAACATTGGCTACTATCATCAGATGTGCCCGCCTGGTGGGTTCCCGCTGGTCTTGGCGATTTCTGCATCCCAAACCGGCAATTGGTACAGGAGACCCATTACCACCGCCGTCCACGGTAAGACCACACTTGCTCCATGTGGAAATGTCAGCGATTCTGTTCAATTTCACCCGGCCGGTAGTGGTATAGGAGACCACTGCGAGTTATTATTCCCATGAATAGCCCCTGAAATACACTAATACCAAAGCAAAAGCAAGAGGAAACTTGCTTAATAGAGTGAAAGGACGAAGGGTTGTAGTAATCAGGGTTCCATGTTAAGCAGTTGCGGTTCAATTTTACCCTTGACTGGCTTAGGATAACAAAACGTAACACTACTGCAACTTAGGATGTCTTGGTAACCCCTGTACCGTACGTTGTTAATGGCCCTTTGCACAATGTCTCTACTTTGCTCATCCCCAGCTGGGTTGTGATTCATGATGTAGTTAGATGCCGTATGGAACGGGAGTGCAACTGAAGCCACGCCGTATAGGCCCATCTGCTCCTGGATAAGGTAGTCGATACTCTTGAGAATTAGCACGGAAAATTCCATGAGATTCTCGGATACTAGTCCAGCTTCTGGTGCAAGACCTTGGATATGGACAGAGTCGCCTTGTCCCAAGGTAACATCGAGATGTTGCCTGATTTTTGTGATACAAATGATCCAGAAAGCCCAATAATGTGTCACGAAGTTTGCAATCGTGATGTCAGGGAACATGATCGTAGTATGATCGCTGCTGTAGTACCACAATGGCTGCGGCTTGGACGATGCAAAGTGCCTGTAGCTCGTGTTGAGCATATCGAGTGCAGCAAGCAGCCGGGTGACACTGCAGTCTTCAGGCGCTATGCCGACAGGCGAGTACCTTTCTTCATCTCTTTGTTCAAGGATTCCTGGAATAGTGCTGGCGTCGCCCATTAACGCTTGCAGCGGAGATATGGGTGTCTCTTTGAACGGCACCTCTTGCCAATCCTGCTGTGCAAGAAATGTGGATTTACAATTGAGAAACGCGTGCAGAATCTAAGTGGAAAAGTTAGAAGCTTAAAACATGCGGCTGCTGTGAGCGGGGTGGAACCGTACAAGCATTGGCCGGAAGCCGACAAATAGTCTGTGTGGGTATCCAGAGACATAGTACCCAGGCCCATACCGCTGTAGGAAGTGGCCGATGCCCTCTGCGTGTATGTGGCAGCTGGAGTCAGAGGTAGGGAGCAGTATCTAAAGAAGAAGAAGAAGAAGAAGAAAAGATTGTTAGCATCACTACTCACAACACGTGTCTCAAGAATCCTTACTTGCGACAAGAATAGGCACATCATCGACACAGCCATGAACTCAAATCTGGATGAACCATCGCGGCGGAGAGCAAAGCGTAACGCTTTGATGGCAACGCATTGTGACTCTAACGCATCTGATACAGGTGCAACGCCTTTGGGGCCCCTCGCAACTATGGAGACGGCGAGAGCCTTGATAGCCGGGGCGAGGAGTTGCTCGCCGTCCGGTTTCTCCACGAGCGACGGCAGGACCTCCATCCACGCTCCGCAGATGCGCGGCATCGCTATCGACCAGGTGTGTGCCGCCGCCAAGTCCTCCGCGGGGATGAAGTTCTGCGCGCACAAGGAGATGACATCTCGAAGCGGCCACCTTAGGGCCCTGCTAATGGCGACGGGTTTAGGCGACGGGGCAGCCCCAGCTAATTGCCCGCTAGCTGGCGCAGTCGAATGAAGAAAGATCCACTCCTTCAAATATCCCGGGCATCGGCAATTTCTCACGGAGCATTGGGAGCAGGCTGGGCGCTTCCCATCACACTGTCGAGAAAGTCATCAGCGCTGGTGCGGCAAAAAGGATGCGGTGCCGCGACAAGGGGATCTCAAGCTTACACCCAGTTTTCTCGACCTGCATGCTTGGCACACGTGTGATTGACGATATTTCATTATGATAGGTTCAATCCAATTAGCCTCGTGAGGCAATGCGGGTTTGACTGGGAATAGAATTGTGCCACATTTGAACTCGGAGTTGAGCAGCGACGGGACTATTACTTTCCCTTGTCACGTGCCTTGCGGGTCATGGATTGCTCCGCGAGCGGCAGAGGGTACAGCGAACAACCGATTCTGTAGCAGGCTGATGTTTTGAGTTCCGTCCATGAAAGTGTGCTCTCTAATACAACCCCACATCAACTAACTAGAAATGCCACTAAGCCGTTATTAGCTAGATATTTCGCCAAGACCAACTCAGATTCCGCAAGGGCTCTACAGCCTGTACCCCATTTAACCATACCATGACATGGGCTGGTTCGATCCGGCCCTGTCGACAGTGGCCACTCGATCCAAACACAGCCTCTGTGACGTGTGCTATTTGCGCAGTGCTGAAATGGAGAGAGACAAGAGGTGAAACACCAGCAAGTTTGACCCAGCCATTTTCGGTGCAACTCTGAAAGCTTTACAGTTTTCGCGTACACGTTTTGCTATTTATTCATTCCTCGGGCTTTTCACGACCTTAGGTAGCCCCCTAGCTAGTGTACTCTGCTCCGTAGGATACGTACAGTTGATAGGGTTACCACACGCGCGGTCTCCGATTCAGATCTTCTTGCCCCTCACCAACCGTTCCGTCTCTATTGCAAACACTATGAAGGCTCTGACAATCTTAACGTCGGGTTTCCACGGTCTTCCTTTCGGTTTACTCGCATCCCCTATAATCTCCGGTTTACCTCCTAGCATCTGTGGCAGACTACCGAAGCTTGGACCCGCGGCTTCAATTAGCGCGCGACGCTGTTCGTTCCACCGTCTACATCGAAGCAAGAAGTGCGAGAACGTTTCACACTGAATGCCACATTCGCACAAATCCCTATCAGTCTTGCCGATTCGATGAAGATACCCATTCAGTCTGGCATGTCCGGTGCGGAGTTGAGCTAGTATCGAAGTTTTCTTCCGATTCAGGCTATCATACATCATCTCGTTGTGGGGCCGTGGGAGAGCCGAATCCAGCTGGCGTGTAAACTGGCCGGTGGTCGACAGTTGGAACTTATCCCTCCGGTGCTGTTTAGCATTCGCCCGAGCCTATCGTAACGCCGACATCCGGAGCTGGACTTGCGCCTAAGGCAGGACCCTGCTGTTGTATAGGCAGCACCGACATGGTTTGATCTTGAGCAAGCGAACTAGAGATGATGAAGGAGTATCTCTCGAATGGAGAGGCTGCTTTACTTGGTCAGATAAGGAAGCCTGCTCCATCTCTGAATGAGCTTGAGGGAATCAGTGAAATGAAGAGTCCTGCCATTAAATACGGCGTTAGGCCGAGCCGCGACGCAAAGAGCAGCGGACACTACGAGGGGTTGGTACCGCAACTTGGAACCGGATTTAGTTTTACTTGACGGGGCGGTCATTCTCTGCGAACTGCCCATAATAGATAGTGACTGAGCAAACTTTGGTTACACATTCCACCAAAATATATAATGTCAATGCTATCCGTTGAACACTAGGATTTCGCTAATAGATGTATCGTGCGGTGTATTAAAACCACGAGCAAGAATAAAAGGAAAAGTTGGAAGGTACGCTGAGAGGGATTCCTACATTGACCCGCGCCCTTGTGGTCCGTGTCGTAGATTGAACTAGAAAAAGAAAAAGGTAACATAGATAGTAAATGACCTAGGTCCCCACGTTATTCCACGAGTCTCAAAATCCTCTAGATCCTGTAGACCTCGGTCCGCTGCCGTACGAAATAGGGAACTAGATGAAGCACCGTAAATAACCGTATAAGAAGTGATGGCGACCACACTCTCTCGATACTAATACTTGCAATGATATGCTCCCCAGTGGATACCTTTCTAAGAGACCGTTCCTCCTTCTCGTCCGGTGTGACCTAAGTGATATATGTTATGCGTGTTCGTGCCTAGGCAGGTAGTTATGGACATACCGAGTACTTGTTGCTTTGAATGATTTCCGAGGACTAGGAAAATAGGCAAGAGCAATATTAGAAGTGCGAATCCAAATAAATTCCCAATAGACAGCCTAAAATATGCAAATATGCGGGAGTTGTTTAAATACTTAGCTTAGCTTTTGCGGATTACACTATTACTCTCTCTAGAGGAACAGAATGCGATACTGCCGCTGAACACTTGGCATGAGAGAATAACAAAGTAGAGAAAAGGATAATCATATGCCATAATGCAACAAGAGGACCCCCTCTCTCTTCCCTTCCCCCCTATTTCTTCCTTCCTTCTCCGTCTTCCCAACCTCGATCCTACTCGCTCCGGTATCCCGCCAACACGTGGTTTGAAGTCAACCAATCTTTAGGAAGCCTACCAAACTTCATGGTTCAAGATCCACTGCGGTTGAGTGCCGGGATGACAATGTCAGAGTAATGAATGAGGTACAGACCAAGGACGTCGCTCATAGCGCATTTTTGGTCGCGGTCATATTGCCCGCTTTTGTGTTGTCAAACAATATCCCTACTGAGCACCCGCGGGATATGGGCCCACATCTAACCGCATGAGGAAGTATTATTCGCCAAGCCCATATTTCTTCGGACTGTGAGCAAGCGCTAGTTTAAAAGGGCTGCAGACCAAGTCAAAGTCTCTGCCAGAGCCGTAATTGGGCGTACTGATAGGAAATTCTATTGGCTAAACCCTGCCTTGGTAGCTCAATGAGACCATCTGGATCCTTCCTGAGAACCAGTCCCATGGATTATAATTTCCAAGTAAGCCATTTGCAATTCTTGGGCTCTAAAACCTACAATCAAGCCTGTGTAGATTCATGGAGAGTTTTTGTAAGCCGCGTGTGATTGTTATCGATCAGAATTCATCCGCCAGCTCCGCACTGGGGGCTGTATATGGATTTCTTTTAAAAAATCAAGTATAAGTGCTCGCTTTCCCCCAGGAAGTTTTCAAATTCCATACTCCCAGTGACTCTGCATCACTTGGTCTTCATTGCTATACCTTCAGTGACAAAATGCCACAACAGATCAAGAATGTCGTTCTCGCAGGGGTAAGCTTAGACTTCCTGTCCTCAAGAGTCATGACAGAGTAAGATTAATTGACGAGATAAGGCTACGGGAAGCCTCGGGTCGCATATTCTTGCAGAATTGGTGAGACATGGCGGCTTCAATCTCACCGTCCTGACTCGCAATGCTGCTGTTACTTTCCCTGCAGGAGTCACGGCCAAGGTAGTAGATTTTACCTCTATTACTGCACTGGTCGCTACCCTTCAGGGACAAGATGCCGTTGTCGATGCTGTCTCGAGTCCAGATCCTACCCTGTCTATCCGACTGATTGATGCTGCCGCTACTGCGGGTGTCTATCGCTACATCGCCCCGGAGTTCAGTAATGATCCCAATAACGACAAGACACGGGCGCTACCCGTCTTTGAAGGCAAGAAACAGATATACGAGCATCTACAGAAGGTTGCAAGCGAGCACGCAATTACGTGGACGGCTATTTCCAATGGTGCATTTCTGGATTGGGGCTTACGCACGGGCTTCGTGGACATCGACTTGGTCAACAAGAAAGTTGTACTTATGAATGATGGCAGGCACGTCTTCCCTTGGACCGTTCTCCCGGCAGTGGGCACAGCAGTTTCCAATGCCCTTATCCAAGCCGAGAAAACAAACAATCGGACGTGCTATATCTACAGCATTCAAAAAAGCCAAAAGGACATCGTGGCCATTGCAAAGGATGCCCTTGGAGCTGAAAACTGGGAGATACAGGGCCAACATATGGAGACTACTTTGGAAGCGGCTTTGACAGCGGTGAAGTCCGGAGACTACAGTTGGAAGGTCATGGGGGACTTGATCCGCTACTCAATCTCAACTCCGGGCTATACTGGGCGCCTGGAACAGGATGATAATGGCCTTCTAGGCGTCCGACCCATGAGCGATGAACAGGTCAAGACGTTGATTCTGCAAATTTCCGCAGAACTGGAGACTGATAAGGAGTAAAATATCAGTGCTGAGGAGGATGGCAAACGTTTGTCGATATATGTTGGTTTGCTCGCCTTTTTGCAAGAGCTTAATGGAATGGAACTTGCGACGATGATGGAGCGGTAACTTCCTACCAGCGGCTCATTTTCCCCACACCTGTGTGATTTTTGTATGCAGTCTTGGAATTCTTATGGGACTCGGACCACTTTACTCCGGGGATCGCATCATTCAGGGGTTATTTCAACCAACCCACTGATTTCAATTCTTTTCTCCTGCTCAATCAGTCAACATGCAGCCTCAGTTTGTTTCCCTTTTGGTCAACGATTACACTGTAGGCGTATTAGCTACTACCGTTCTAGAATTTCCAGACGGAATCTAAAGAATTCCTGCCACCCGCCTTCCTTCGTTCCTATTGAGGCAGAATTAAAAGAAGAAACACACAAGGTAAAGGCTTCCGGCCCGAAAAGGGGTGCATACCGCTATGGGTGATGGAATCACTCAATGATGAGACAATTAGATTACTCCAATGACTCTGCCACAAAAGTTGTGCACTGTCCTATGTTCTCTATCGGCCGGCGTACCGGGGCAACGGGCCTCTGGAATTTTCACGCGTCGTTGTCCCTCATCACGATGAAATTGTGGTCTTCAAATGTGGATGGATGTGGTGGATTTGTGGCGATAAGCGTTGCCTGGAGTGGGAGTGGCAATGACTGAGGCGGAGCTTCGGCCAATTGAAATTCATCCCGGGCTTATCGATAAGCCTCCACTACCATGGACCATAGCTTACTTCGGCCGAAGACGCAGGTGCATTTGTCAAAAGTCAAAATACGTTGTAATTAATTATCTGGCTCCAAGGCGAACCTGATTTATAATATCCTGGAACTCAACCGGATTCTCAACATTGAAGTACGAAGTCGCACAATTCATTCACTCAAATCACCCAGCTATAGCTGCAATTCTGATGACAAAAATAACCTCGGAAAGGCCACTGCAACTACCACCTGGGATATGGTGAATGCTCTGCTGGCTGGCTCTGGTGAGCGCTTTTTGTCCATGCTGATATTTCTATCCCGGCTTGTCCTCTAATCCACAGTCTACTGTAGCACTTCTCAATATTCAGTGGTCGAAAGTGGGAGTTCGGACTGTAAAGGAGAAGGCGATTATTGGGGCTTCAGTTGTAGCAGGGACATTGACCGGCTGGAGGTACTGGAAGAAACGATCCTACGCTGGATTAGGCTGTCTGTGGGTTGTGTTGCTCCTTGGCTCACTGCGCGGGCCATGGTCTACCAAGGATTGGTCACCAACAAGGAGAATATGCATACTATCGCGCCTGCTGCAGTCTCTTCAAGCAGCTCCAGGACTTGGTGGCTGAAGTGACCGAGGACTTGAATGGTCTTCATGAGAGCCAGCAGTGCAACCCTTCTGAAAGGTCTTTAGCTGTCTCTCAAGTTGCCGAGGATTTCAGGTCGTCAGTCCAAAGCATCTCCGCCCGCGAAAAGAATGCTCAACTGGCACTGGCCAGCCTATGTTCGTCCAACAAACCACAGACCAACTCTGACAGGGCAGGGAACGCTGAATAGAAGATTATGGCTATCTTGATGGATTAGTCTCTGTGTTACTGGAGACTCTGGCGACGATATGAGAGCAATAATCATTTAGGCAGTGGCCAATGCAACCAGATATGTGAGGAACCCTTGGTATTTTGTTATACTGTAGTGTTCTGTTCTTGAAATACCCGGGAAGACTGGACCGGATCGGACTGTTAAGTAGAGTACATTCGAAGCCATGCTTGTCAGAAACACAGAATCCTAGATATAGCGCTGTTCTAACAGGACAATTTAACAGAAAATGACGGAGGCCAGGTAAGTAGTCGTTCTACGAACGTGCCCGCTTTTTATATGGGCTTTGGCCTTGTCGGTACATGGCAGCTGATACTATATAGCTTCCGAAGACATGGCAAAATACTCTCTCCTGTTATCGACCATCTGGCTAAACAAAGCAAGGCTTGCGAGCTGCCACGATACACAAGAATAGCACTTGCAGAGGTCCTTCTTGCAAAAGCATCGCTGCATCGATGATCGGTGAAACCTCTGAAATCCTTCGGTGCACGGATCCTGGTCGGGCAATGCGGCGTGTCGCTAAAGGACTTTGTGATTAATACTGGGAGTCCGCGACCTGCAATAATCGGGCATAGAGTAATGGAGACGATATGTCAAGTGTAATTCCATAAGCGGCATAGTTCCGTGATCCGGTGCCCCTTGTTTTATTACATGATTTTTCCAAACACCATGTCACAAAAGCAGGGGGGCAGCCAATCCCGATCAATGAACGCGTCTAGTACTTACTATGTTGAAGTTGGCTTTCCCAAGATCTGTCATTGTAAAATACCAAATTTGCATGCTACATTATATTTGGTTGCTTGAATCGGACGTGCCTGATTCCAATCCCCCGTCTGATTCCAATCCCCCACATGAATCCAATTCCCCGTCTGACTTCAATCCCCCGTCTGATTCCAATCCCCCGTCTGATTCAACCCTTTCCACCTGAGTCTATTTCTCTCCAAGATGAGTACCTCAGACATCCCGATTAAGATAAATTTATACGGCAAGCCATTTGACTGGTCGGAAGATGGGCTATCCCTGAACCAGCGGATCGTGGCCGAAAACTATTTGCGATTTGCTCTTAATTTTTTGAACAAAAGCGTTGGGAGAGAAATAATGCTGAGAATCACAGGATTAACCTAATCTCCGGAGGCAGAGAAAAGAGCAACAGCGAGGAGAAAGTAAAAAAAAGGAAAAGGAAGAAGAAACCTATTGGGAAAACACTAGAAGATACCACTGCTGGAATTAGGGAAAGTGGTCTGGACTTGTCCAGTTGGCTTCAGTCGGATTCTGGAAGACATCGCAAATTGAAAGCAAAGAGCGCGCTTCAAAAGTTCTTCGAAGAGAACGTCCGAAACGGTACTTCCAACCTGAAACCGTTGACTCCAGCGAAAGGGGGAGAAGGGACCCGCAACAGAAACGAAACCATGCTCTGGTTGGTCTAGAGACAGGTTTCCTTAGCACGTGCACTTTCTCGTGCTTTACACCTTCTCCACAAATGACCTTGAGGAATATACATTCGAGGAAATTATATCCATTGTTGAGTACGTGTCACACAATCAGAATTCGCTCTGCTGTGAAGCTCTTGAAGCAGAAGCGACTGCCAAGAACCAGCTGTCGAATGAAGGGTAGGATTCGAAACAGGCCTATA
>ERZ1673737.4249-NODE-4249-length-10264-cov-8.736311_pt1 | contig 10264 bp, 8 predicted proteins | sample MGYA00580211_ERZ1673737 | MGnify/ENA primary metagenome ERZ1673737 (study PRJEB41218, sample SAMN15661789) | gut metagenome | host: Homo sapiens | place: Canada: London | collected 2015-08-20/2019-03-30 | study: EMG produced TPA metagenomics assembly of... | reverse complement strand
TTACAGAATTGTCAGCCTGGCAAAAAAGAAACAAAGAATATTTAGAAAAAAAAGCGCTTGAAAAAGCGGAAGAAGCTGAAACAGAGGAAACTGAAAGCGAAGAAACAAAAGAAGACGAAGACCTTTCAGAAAAAGAAACAACTTCTGTCTCAGAGGAAGAATCTGACGAAATAGAAGAGTCTGAAGAGGAAGATGAATCTGAGGCCAAAGAGGATCCAGATGCGGATGGAGAAAGTTCAGAAAAAGAAGAGGATGATCCAGCTGTAGAGGAGCTAGATCCTTCAGAGAAGCAAGAGAAAAAGCCTTCATTTTTTAAAGGCTTAAAGATGAAAAAGCCAAAGAAGGAACCGACAGTGGCAAAACGCCACATCTATCGTGCTCTTCCAGTTATCGGAATCAGCTCGATTGTCGCCCTTCTCTCAATCTACTTTTTAAGCCCCTTATCCACACAGAAAGTCATTGAATTTTCAGGGAACAAGGCGGTTGATCAGCAACTCTTGTATGAAAAAAGTCGCATCAAAGAAGAAGATTATACTCTGACGACCTTCCTTCATAAATCGGTCTATGAACAAAATATGAAAACGGCTAGTCCATGGATTAAAGAAGTGCACATGCATTATCAATTCCCGGTGACTTTTAAAGTCAATATCGTGGAACACAAAGTGGTTGCCTATTATGTGACCGGAGAAGACCACTATCCAGTATTGGAAAATGGAGAAGTCGTTGAGACAGTAACTCCAGCTTCGGAATTGCCGTCCTCCTATATTAGTTTAAAATTCTCAGATCGAGAATTAGTTAGACAATTTGTCCAAGAAATGAAATCCATTTCTTCTTCCATTACGGATAAAATTGTTTCGGTTGATCTGACACCGAGCAAGGTCACCAAGGATCTGGTGACCATCACCATGAAAAACGATAATAAAATCTTGGTGCCTGTTTCCCAAATTACCCGCAAGCTTCCTTATTATAAAGCCATTAGTAAGCAATTAGATGATGATTCGACTATCGATATGGAGGCTGGAGTTTTCAGCTATAGTGAACAATCCATCGCAGATGCCAAAGAGCAAGCTGAAAAAGAAAAGGCTGAAAGTACAGAAAAGCAAGAAGAACATTCTGAGGAAGCAAGCCAAGAACAGAATCAAGAACAGAATCCAGAAGGAGAAAATTCTTCTGGGAATGAGTAAAGCCCATAAATTATCTCAAATAATTGAAGAAAAAATGTCCATTTTAGGCTTCTTTGTGATATAATGAAGTTTGGATAGTTCCAACTAAAAGGGCTATAAATAGATGTAAAGTGAAAACAAATAAAGAGAGAGGACTGGTGTAATGGCTAGAGACGGCTTTTTTACAGGTTTAGATATCGGTACTAGTTCAATAAAAGTATTGGTGGCAGAACATGTCAATGGAGAAATGAATGTAATTGGAGTCAGCAATGCAAAAAGTGCTGGCGTCAAAGATGGAATTATAGTAGATATCGAAGCTGCTTCAAATGCAATTAAAAATGCAATCAGCCAAGCTGAAGAAAAAGCAGGGATTTCAATCAATCTAGTCAATGTTGGGTTGCCTGCAAACTTACTACAAATCGAAGCAACTCAAGGAATGATTCCAGTCACAAGTGATTCGAAAGAAATCACAGATGCAGATGTTGAAAATGTTGTCAAATCTGCACTCACAAAAAGTATGACACCGGATCGTGAAGTAATCACCTTCATTCCTGAGGAATTCACAGTTGATGGTTTCCAAGGGATCCGCGATCCACGCGGAATGATGGGGATCCGACTTGAAATGCGTGGCCTTCTTTATACAGGACCTCGTACAATCTTGCACAATTTGCGTAAAACAGTCGAACGTGCAGGCTTACAAGTTGAAAACATCATCATTTCACCGCTTGCGATGATCAAAACAGTCTTGAATGAAGGCGAACGTGAATTCGGAGCAACGGTGATCGATATGGGTGGTGGCCAAACAACGGTGGCATCTGTTCGTAGCCAAGAACTTCAATTTACAAATATCTACCAAGAAGGTGGCGATTATGTTACCAAAGATATTTCTAAAGTATTGAAAACTTCTCAAAAATTGGCAGAAGGCTTGAAGTTCAACTATGGTGAAGCCTATGTGCCATCTGCTGGAAACGAAGTCTTCCATGTAGAAGTCATCGGTGAAGTAGAGCCAGTTGAAGTGACTGAGAAGTACTTAGCTGAAATCATTTCAGCACGTATCAAACACATCTTTGAGCAAATCAAACAAGACCTTGAGAGAAGACATCTGTTGGATCTTCCTGGTGGTATTGTGATTATCGGTGGAGGTGCAATCCTTCCTGGTGTTGAAGAATTGGCTCAAGAAGTCTTTGGTGTAAATGTGAAATTGTTTGTTCCAAATCAAATTGGAATTCGCAATCCAGCTTTTGCCCATGTAATTAGCTTGTCTGAATATGCAGGCAATTTGACAGATGTGGATATTATTGCTCAAGCTGCGGTTCATGGAGACGAAGTCTTGCGTCAACAACCGATTCAATTTGATCGTCCAGTGCAACCACAAGTACAACCACAACCTGCTGCTCCAGCACAACCGGTAGTACCTGCATACAATGCTGAGAAGATTGAATCTCCAGTGGATGCTCAAGAAATTCCAGCAGCAAGCAATGATAGCAAACAAGAACCAAAAACTACATTCACAGACCGAATGAAAAATTTGATCGGTAATATGTTTGATTAAGGAGTGTAAGTATTTATGACATTTTCATTTGACACAGCAGCGGCACAAGGTGCAGTAATTAAAGTAATCGGTGTCGGTGGCGGTGGCGGTAACGCCATCAATCGTATGATTGACGAAGGCGTTGCCGGTGTAGAATTCATCGCAGCTAATACAGATGTTCAAGCACTTTCAAGTGCAAAAGCTGAAACAGTTATCCAATTGGGTCCAAAATTGACTCGTGGATTGGGTGCTGGAGGTCAACCTGAAGTTGGTCGTAAGGCAGCTGAAGAAAGCGAAGAAGTGTTAACAGAAGCTTTGCAAGGTGCAGACATGGTCTTCATCACTGCAGGGATGGGTGGAGGATCTGGTACAGGTGCTGCACCAGTCATCGCTCGTATTGCCAAAGCTGTAGGTGCTTTGACAGTAGCCGTTGTCACTCGTCCATTCGGGTTTGAAGGTTCAAAACGTGGCAACTTCGCTATTGAAGGGATCAACGAACTTCGCGAACATGTAGATACATTGTTGATTATTTCTAATAACAACTTGCTTGAAATTGTAGACAAGAAGACACCGCTTCTTGAAGCTTTGAGTGAAGCAGATAACGTTCTTCGTCAAGGTGTTCAAGGGATCACTGACTTGATCACAAGTCCTGGATTGATCAACCTTGACTTTGCAGACGTGAAGACTGTTATGGAAAACAAAGGAAATGCCCTCATGGGTATTGGTGTTGGTAGCGGTGAAGAACGCGTTATCGAAGCGGCTCGTAAAGCCATTTACTCTCCACTTCTTGAAACTACAATTGATGGTGCAGAAGACGTGATCGTCAACGTAACAGGTGGTTTGGATATGACATTGATCGAAGCTGAAGAAGCTTCAGAAATTGTGAACCAAGCTGCAGGTCACGGAGTGAACATCTGGTTGGGTACATCTATTGATGAATCTCTTAAAGATGAAATCCGCGTGACGGTTGTTGCAACTGGTGTCCGTCAAGACAAGGTAGAACGCGTTAGCGGAATTGCTTCCTCACAACGTCCTTATAAAACAGGACCACGTGAACAACGCCCACAAGCTGCACCATTTGACCGTGAATTTGATTTGAAACAAGATGTTGAATTGCCAACAACTCCAAGTCGTCCAGCGGTAGAACCAAACCGTGGCTCAGCCTTTGGTGATTGGGATATTCGTCGTGAGAATATCGTTCGCCAAACTGAACCAACATCAACACATCAAGTTGATCGTTACGTAGATTCATCTTCAGATGATGATGAATTGGAAACACCACCATTCTTCCGGAATCGTTAATCATGAATCTGGTAGAGAATGCTGATCTTGTTCGGCAACAAGTAGAAACAGCAAGAAACAAAGCTAACCGTCAAGATCAAGTAAATGTGATAGCTGTCACCAAGTATGTGGATGTTGCCACAACAGAAGCACTGGTGAAAACAGGTATCCAACATATCGGTGAAAATCGTGTCGATAAATTCCTAGAAAAGTATCAAGCTCTAAAAGAGTATGACCTCACTTGGCACTTGATTGGGAGCCTCCAACGGCGGAAAGTAAAAGACGTGATCAATCTTGTCGATTACTTTCATGCCTTGGATTCGGTGAAGCTGGCTCAAGAAATTCAAAAGCGAGCAGAACACCCAATCAAGTGTTTCCTCCAAGTGAACATTTCTGGTGAAGAAAGTAAGCATGGATTTGCACCCGATGAACTGGATGATGTTTTAGCGGAAATCGCACAGCTGGACAAAATTGAAATTGTTGGTTTAATGACGATGGCTCCTTTTGAGGCTAGTCAAGAAGAGTTGCAGGATATTTTTTCAAAAACTCACCAACTTCAGAAACAACTAGAAAAGAAACAATTAAAAAATATGCCTTTTTCAGAACTAAGTATGGGTATGAGTCGTGACTTTGAAGTAGCCATTGCGAACGGAGCGACTTATGTTAGAATTGGGACATCATTTTTTAAATAGGAAAGAACTATGTCATTAAAAGATAAATTTAACAACTTTATTGACTACTTCACAGAAGACGGTGAAGAAGTAGAAGTTCGCGAGGCAAAAGCAGCTGGGGCGGAAACACAACCAGTTCCACAGCCACAGCCAACTCCTCAAGTGACTTCTCCACGTCCACAGATTAGTCAAAAAGAACCTGTAAAACCAAAACCGACTCCTGTCGCACCTGTTACAACTCCTGTATCTACAGCAGCTGTGAAGGAACCTGTTTCAACAACGAAAAGTTCATCTGAAAATATTACGCGTTTGCATGAACGTCAACGTGAATTGGCTGCTAAGCGTGCGAATACAGATGAAAAGATTACCATCGATGTACGCTATCCCCGCAAATACGAGGAAGCGACTGAAATTGTTGATCTATTACTATCTAATGAGAGTATCTTGATTGACTTCCAATATATGACAGAAGTACAAGCACGTCGTTGTTTAGATTATTTGGATGGAGCTCGTTATGTTTTAGCGGGAAATCTTCGTCGTGTGGCAAGTACCATGTACTTGTTGACTCCGATTAATGTAGTTGTTAACGTTGAAGATATTCGCCTTCCAAATGATGTGGAAGTAACAGAATTTGACTACGATATGAAACGTAATCGTTAAAATGATTATTTTTCAATATCTATCAAATATCATTCAAATCTATTCCATCATTCTAGTCATCTATGCCTTGCTTGCTTGGTTCCCTGGGGCGCCTCAGAGTACTCTCGGACAAATGGTTCACCGCCTAGTTGAACCATTTTTGAGCCTTTTTAGAAAGTTACCCTTGCAGGTGGGAGGTTTAGATTTCACAGTTTGGATAGCACTTTTGGTTTTGAACCTGATGAATCAGTTATTAGCCCGCTTGTTCCTACTTTTGATTGGATAGAATATGATGGGACAGAAAGAGATTTACCAACATTTCAATCGCGAAGATCACGAATTTATTGATCGGTGTATTGAATTGTCAGAAAGAGTAATTGAACGCTATTCTGTTGAGATTACGGGGTTTTTAAACCCTCATCAGGTCGCTATTTTACGTAATGTTGCGGCAAGCTACCAATTACAGGTCTTTGCTTCCAGTGATGAGCAGAAAATGGAGTATGCCAAGGTCATTGTGGCCCCTGATTATTACCAATTGGATCCAAGTGACTTTGATCTGGCCCTATTGGAAATGGTCTATGCTTCAAAATTTCATCACTTGACCCATTCTCAGGTACTGGGGATTATTGTCCACCAATTAGGAGTGGAGCGCAAGTCCTTTGGAGATATTCTAACGAGTGAAGGAAAGATCCAAGTATTTGTTGAACAGCGTTTTGTTCCCTATTTCATGGATCACATCCAGAAAATTTCCCGTGTACCTGTTAAGCTGAGGGAAGTTCCTCTATCTGAACAAATGATCGTAGAGGAAGAAAGTCAGCAGCGAGATATTCTCGTGTCGAGTTATCGGTTAGATAAGGTGATTGCTGGGACCTTCAAGCTTTCGCGCTCACAAGCTAGTCAGTTGATTAGTTCTGGTCTAGTGAAAGTTAACTATGCGACTACTTCCAATGTTAGCTATGCTGTAGGTCTGAATGATTTAGTCAGTGTCCGACGCTTTGGACGTCTTAAAATTGTTTCTGAAAATGGTATTTCAAAGGGTGGAAAATATAAAGTAACTGTTGAAGTACTCTTAAGTAAAAAATAAGGAGGAGTTATGGCTCTTACTGCTTTAGAAATTAAAGATAAAACTTTTGGCGTTAAATTTAGAGGGTATGATGCGAACGAAGTAGAAGAATTTCTAGATATCGTTGTTCGCGATTATGAAGATCTTGTTCGTTTAAATCATGATCAAGAAGCAAAAATTCAAGCTCTTGAAGAACGCTTAAACTATTTTGATGAAATGAAAGATTCATTGAGTCAATCTGTTTTGATTGCACAAGATACTGCTGAACGTGTGAAACAAGCAGCTAACGAACGTTCTGAAAATATTGTTCGTCAAGCTGAACAAGATGCACAACACTTAGTGGATGAAGCAAAACAAAAAGCAAATGAAATCCTTCGTCATGCAACGGATAATGCCAAGAAGGTTGCCGTTGAAACAGAGGAATTGAAGAACAAGACACGCGTCTTCCATCAACGTTTGAAATCAACCATCGAAAGCCAATTGAGCATTATCGATACACCTGAATGGGATGAAATTCTTCGTCCAACAGCTATGTACATTCAAACAAGTGATGAAGCTTTCCGTGAAATTGTGGAGAAAGCTTTGGGTGAATCAGTTCACCATCATCATGCAAAAGATGATAACATTGATTTGACTCGTCAATTCTCTCCAGCTGAAATCGAAGAATTGCAAAAACGCATCGAAGCTGCTAATTTAGAATTGGGTGCAACACAAGCGTTTGAAGGTTTGAATGAAAAAGTTCAATCCGCTTTAGAAGAAGCAGAGCACGCTCGTCATGAAAATGAGGAAGTCTTTGAGGTTGAGGAAACTGTTCAACCAGAAGATGATGCAAATCGTGAATCTGTCAATATTTTATAATTTTGTAAAAACAGGTCCATTAATGATAGGTCTAGCGAGCAGATGATGGTGGAAGATCTGCACTCCCTCTTAATGGATGATCCTTTTACAGTATTCGTTCTGAACCATTGAGTAAGAACGGACGTTTCCCTCGTTACGGGATGAGAGGAGAAAGTCGCTTGCGACTTCTCGAACAAAGGTGGTACCACGAGCAATCGTCCTTTTTAGGATGCTCGTGTTTTTTTTTATAGCTTTTTAAATCAATAAGGAGACACAATGAAACTTAAAGAAACATTGAATCTTGGGAAAACAGCCTTTCCAATGCGGGCTGGTCTTCCAACGAAAGAACCAGTTTGGCAAAAAGAATGGGAAGATGCAAAATTGTATCAACGCCGTCAAGAGTTGAATGAAGGAAAACCGCATTTTACGCTTCATGATGGCCCTCCATATGCTAACGGAAATATTCACGTAGGGCATGCCATGAACAAGATTTCAAAAGATATCATTGTTCGTTCTAAGTCTATGTCAGGATTTTACGCTCCTTATATCCCAGGTTGGGATACCCATGGTTTGCCAATTGAGCAAGTCTTGGCTAAACAAGGCGTGAAACGTAAAGAAATGGACTTGGTTGAGTACTTGAAACTTTGCCGTGAATACGCCCTTTCTCAAGTAGATAAACAACGCGAAGACTTCAAACGCTTGGGTGTTTCAGGTGATTGGGATCATCCTTATGTCACCTTGACGCCTGACTATGAAGCAGCCCAAATCCGAGTCTTTGGTGAAATGGCCAATAAAGGCTATATCTATCGTGGAGCTAAGCCAGTTTACTGGTCTTGGTCTTCTGAATCAGCCCTTGCTGAAGCAGAGATTGAATACCATGATTTGGTATCAACTTCTCTTTACTATGCTAATAAGGTTAAAGATGGCAAAGGTATTCTAGATACAGACACTTACATCGTTGTCTGGACAACAACTCCATTTACTGTTACAGCTTCTCGCGGTTTGACTGTTGGTGCAGAGTTTGATTATGTCGTAGTGAAACCTGCTGGATCTGATCGTAAATATGTCGTAGCATCTGAGCTTTTGTCAAGTCTTTCTGAAAAATTCGGTTGGGAAAATGTTGAAGTCCTTGCTACTTACCAAGGGAAAGAATTGAACCATATTATCACAGAGCACCCATGGGATACAGCAGTAGATGAACTCGTTATCCTTGGTGATCACGTTACAACAGACTCCGGTACTGGTATCGTCCATACAGCCCCTGGTTTTGGTGAGGATGACTACAATGTCGGTGTTGCTAATGGTCTAGAAGTTGCCGTGACTGTTAACGAACGCGGGATCATGATGGCCAATGCTGGTCCTGAGTTTGAAGGTCAATTCTATGACAAGGTTGTGCCAACGGTTATTGAAAAACTTGGTGATTTGCTTCTTGCTCAAGAAGAAATCTCTCACTCCTACCCATTTGACTGGCGTACGAAGAAGCCAATCATCTGGCGTGCAGTTCCACAATGGTTTGCCTCAGTTTCAAAATTCCGTCAAGAAATCTTGGATGAAATTGAAAAAGTGAAATTCCACTCAGAGTGGGGTAAAGTCCGTCTTTACAATATGATTCGTGACCGTGGTGACTGGGTTATCTCTCGTCAACGTGCTTGGGGTGTGCCACTTCCAATCTTCTATGCAGAAGACGGAACACCAATCATGACAGCTGAAACCATCGAGCATGTAGCTCAACTCTTTGAAGAACATGGTTCAATTATCTGGTGGGAACGTGATGCCAAAGACCTCTTGCCAGAAGGATTTACCCATCCAGGTTCGCCAAATGGTGAGTTCAAGAAAGAAACAGACATCATGGATGTATGGTTTGACTCCGGTTCATCATGGAATGGAGTTGTGGTTAACCGTCCAGAACTCAAATACCCAGCTGATCTTTACCTAGAAGGTTCTGACCAGTACCGTGGTTGGTTCAACTCATCACTCATCACATCTGTGGCTAACCACGGTGTAGCGCCATACAAACAAATCTTGTCACAAGGTTTTGCTTTGGATGTTAAAGATGAGAAGATGTCTAAATCTCTTGGAAATACCATTGCTCCAAGCGATGTTGAAAAACAATTTGGTGCGGAAATTTTGCGTCTCTGGGTAACAAGTGTTGATTCAAGCAACGACGTACGTATCTCTATGGATATCTTGAGTCAAGTTTCTGAAACTTACCGTAAGATCCGTAACACCCTTCGTTTCTTGATTGCGAACACATCTGACTTTAACCCAGCTGAGGATGCAGTAGCTTATGAAGAGCTTCGTTCTGTCGATAAGTACATGACCATTCGCTTTAACCAGCTTGTCAAGACCATTCGTGATGCTTATGAAAACTTTGAGTTCTTGACGATCTACAAGGCGCTTGTTAACTTTATCAACGTTGACTTGTCAGCCTTCTACCTGGATTTTGCCAAGGATGTTGTTTACATCGAAGGAGCTAAATCCCTCGATCGCCGTCAAATGCAAACAGTCTTCTATGATATCCTTGTGAAAATCACGAAACTCTTGACGCCAATTCTTCCTCACACTGCGGAAGAAATCTGGTCCTATCTTGAGTTTGAAGCCGAAGATTTTGTTCAATTGTCAGAATTACCAGAAGCTCAGACTTTTGCCAACCAGGAAGAAATCTTGGATACTTGGTCAGCCTTCATGGACTTCCGTGGTCAAGCGCAAAAAGCCTTGGAAGAAGCGCGGAATGAAAAAGTGATTGGTAAATCACTTGAAGCTCATTTGACGGTTTATCCAAATGAAGTTGTGAAAACACTTCTTGGAGCTGTTGATAGCAATGTTGCTCAACTCTTGATTGTTTCTGAATTGACTATCGCAGAAGGACCAGCTCCAGAAGATGCAGTGGCCTTTGAAGATGTAGCCTTCACGGTTGAACGTGCAGCTGGTGAAGTTTGTGACCGTTGCCGTCGCATCGATCCAACAACGACTGAACGCCACTACCACGCAACCATCTGTGATCACTGTGCAAGCATCGTCGAAGAGAACTTTGCGGACGCAGTCGCAGAAGGATTTGAAGCTAAATAAAAGACATTAA
>ERZ1673737.4248-NODE-4248-length-10267-cov-4.936937_pt1 | contig 10267 bp, 8 predicted proteins | sample MGYA00580211_ERZ1673737 | MGnify/ENA primary metagenome ERZ1673737 (study PRJEB41218, sample SAMN15661789) | gut metagenome | host: Homo sapiens | place: Canada: London | collected 2015-08-20/2019-03-30 | study: EMG produced TPA metagenomics assembly of... | reverse complement strand
AATAGAGTCGACGTGATGCAGATTAGTACCTATATTCTCACATGATCGACTCCGTAAAGTGTACTCGACAGCAGTCTCTCAGCCGTCGTCAAGGAGATGAAGGCACAGGCCACGTAGGAAACAGAAGAAAGGGAGTAGGCGTGAATCAGCCAGAGCGCTAGGTTCACTCCATCCCCTCATATCCCTACCTAGACTCCATGGGAGTATACGGTAATTTACAATGACTCATTAGATACTTAAATCCAATACGTTCTTTACGGCGATACGGCTAAACATGATGTTCCATGCTGTTGCTCCGTGCAAGTCAGGCCGAGGACCGGGAAGTATGTTTTCCGCGAGGAGGTGACTTAACATATTGTGAATCTCACTGGTCCATGATCCGACCGAACAAAAGCGATGATATGCTGGGTATCAGCATCACCTGAAGTCCGGATTGCCCTAAACAATTCGGCCACAAATTCCTGATAGTGTATGCTAACTTCACTAAGTGGTCAACTGGGGAGCAGGAATGGCTCACAGAATTGATACAATGCAATTTGATACATCTATCATGTGGGTGAGTTGGCAAGAAAACCTCCGCGCTACGTCCGTGAGACGTTGAACACCACTCCCCTGCCAGACCATTCACCCACCACAACACTCATCAACACTCACATCCCTGTTTACACCTCAATGGCAGAAACCTCATTACACCATTACATTGCGACGAAGGGACTCTATTGGGTCGCAAATTATCACGACAGAAGGATTGGCAATACGACACCCGATAAAGAAGAAAGTTCCATTTTGTGAATCTGGCATCTGGCACTTTTAATGGTTGAATTGGCGAAGTACTATCTTGGTTACATTCTATCTCCCGAAAAATACAGCCATCCCAGCAGACGCTTTTATCTGACATTGATAGGTATCTGGACTCACCACCAGTGAGTTGGTCGCACCATAGGATTCGGGACGCAGACGAAGAATGGGTACTGAAGCGATGGAAGACGAATTTATTTTATTTTCGACCAATGACGAAGGCTGCTCAAGATTACCTGCCAATTATATCGGCGGAGGTAGGGATTGAACTCGACTTCAGCAATTAAGTCCCTTATTCATATTTATTTTATTTACTCATTTTCGCAAATATTCACGAATAATATTCTTTTCGTAGAGCTACTGATATCTTCCCCCAGCTATTGTCTGGAATTGAGAAACCTCTCTTGAGCAAGTGCGGAAAGCCCGCGTGGAGGCTTAGTTGGTCAAAATTACAAGGGCTTTAGAATGTAAATTACTTGACGCGTGCTACCTGACAATCGGAAGGAATGGACCTACTTTGACTCCGGCGATTTCGCTTTTCCCACGCTTATTAAGTGACCGACAACCGCGCTATTTAGACAGATAAAGCATATCTCCATCGGGACAGCATCTCTTACCCTTATTTCCCTATCCTAGCTACCATAAATGTTGACAAGGATGCCAACGAGGAATTTGTATAGGAGGGATGCAAGACCCCGCAAGAGTCCTCTCACTTCCCATCCGCAAACTAATTTTGAAGAGAAAATCCTTACTAATGAGAATATACAGGACGATCTTTTGTCCTTGAAGATACGAATCAATTGTCGCAACGACAAAAATCAACATGTCATTCAGCACAACAATACGAGCAGCACTGCAGTCAATAGGCCAATAGGCCAATATGACACTCCTTCGTCGACAGTCCTTCATTATGAGGTGAAAACTTGTCATGTAATGCTTTCGTATTTTACGATACAATGTAGCTACAATCAGGGTCCTGTGGCGAATATGTATTTGGTGTTTTTTTTTGTTCTCTCTTCACCAAGAGGCGCCTTGCAAAAGCCGTTCCATAATTGCATCCTGGAGGGTTGATATCCGCACCTCATTCTAGCAATAGCTCGCTCAACACGGGAACAATGACACGCCGAGCTCTCTACCTCCCACTTATTGCGTTAAATGGCGCTGAATATTCTCCACCGATGCTCAAGGTGACGGTTGGAATGATGGTCTCGTTGAACGAATTTGTGAATTATCCGGCGCATCTGTTGAGAGATTTGAACAGTAATTGTCTGCAATGACTTTTCAAACTTAATGCCAAGAGGGGGACTAGTATATAATTAAAATGGGCACTAGCCTTTTTATTCTTTTAATGAGGGGGTGTGAAGGCGAGAGAGGCTAGAAAAGGATTAGAAGGAATTTGGTACTCCAATTAGACTAGCTTATCATACTACATGTGGTTGACAGAGATCAACCAATCATGACAGGAGATGTGCCAATTTTGACAGGGATTCAAGTGCTCAATCCGTATTATTGGCCGATTTTAGCCTCCTTTTGTGGCTAGACTAATTCAGAATAAGAAATCGTCACACTACGCTATCTCGATTAGGAGAGCGTCACGCTCTTGGCGAGACACTCGAAATCATCAACTTTTCGACGACGAGCTGCGACAGCGATATCCATCCAGGCGATATCTATCCAGACGTCACAAGGCGTATCGTTTGGCATTCCTGATTGACCAGGGTAATCACCTGATATCACCTTAGCTCGTCCAAATTATGTTTCTGGTCATAAACTTAAGTACCATTTGGCACATGGAGTTCGCTCAACACGGGAACAATGACACGCCGAGCTCTCTGCCTCCCACTTATTGCGTTAAATGGCGTTGAATTTTCTCCACCGATGCTCAAGGTGACGGTTGGAATGATGGTCTCGTTGAACGAATTTGTGGATTTTCCGGCGCATCTCTTGGCATCGGTTTCCGCGCCCATACTCTCCGTCTGTGTTGTCAGTTGAAGAAATCCAAAGGGAGAGACAGAAGAACCGACCACTTACCCTTGATGCCATATATGAAACCGTGGATTATTAAGCTCTTTTCGCAGCTTGGCTACATATACATAGACTTCTTCTTTGTCCCAGGGCTGCGGGTGGCCGAACTTGGTGAGCAACCACATACACCAACCCTCTATCCCATTAACCCAGTGCTCGAAATTGGCGGCGCCTGCATCCTTCAGTTTCTGGTCTCTAGGCCACGGCCCAATGGGCCATTTGTAAAGTTTCTCATGAACATCAACAAATCCCGCGTTTCGAATTCTCCTGGCCATAGTATCGAAGGTGTCGCAGCCCCGACCGGCGCGCTCACCGCAACCCAGCATGTTCGGACCCCAGTCATTCAGGATATTGTCAGCGGGCAGGCTACCATCATCAGTCTCAATGATGGGACTGACCTCCAATTGCTCAATGCACCCACCCGGGCAAAGTTTCCTAGTGCCGAACTGTCAGACGCTATTCCAGATATCAATTAGGGTCATCACTCCTGCTCACTCAAAGCATTGCTGGTAGAGGCTGTCCCATTCTGTTTCATCAAATGACCCGATCATGATACGCATATGTATCAAATCAAATGTCCCTTGCCATGTCCAATCCTGCTGCACGTCGTCGACCTCCAGAATGCAATTTGGAGGCATCCAGGAAACCGGTGGCGGAAAAAGATCGACCCCACGAACGGTTGCTGTGGCCCGTCAGGAGCATGAAAAGTGGAAGAATGCTAGTGGAAACTAACCACTAGGAAACATGTCGGCAACGTCACTTGATGTAGTCAGTAGGAAGCATTTCGATAAGAAACATGATAAGATAACACACGTACATAGCCCAGGTCCCCCGGCCAGTTCCTATGTCCAGAATATGCTGGGGCGAGTCACCAAAAAAATGGGTTTTCTCTTTCCGATTCCATGATGAGAGCAACAAGATGCCTTATGTTCATTAGCGATGATACTGTAATCCAGATCACTGCAGAGGACCAAAGACATACCCAGCTTCGTACGCTTCGAACTGTCGTTCGTCGGAAGGAAGGCTATAGCGATGCGTGAGATCGCGCGATGAAACGCTTGTCTCAACTCGCCTGCTTACATGTAGTCTTTGTTCCGGAGTGTTTGGTACCTGGAGTTTGCAATTAGTCTTCTGGTTTGGCCATTGTCGATATACCTACCGTCTGCCATTTTCCATCAAACCTCGGTAAATCGAAGATCCGATGGACGTGGTTTCCCTGGATGAAACTAAAGGTAAGCTTTATATCTGACCCGGAATAGTTGCTGCACGAGCCACTTACGATTGCCAATCATCGGGATAGTAGGTACTGTCAATAGCATACAAATCCGGATCCTTAAATAACTCCGTCAGGCTTCAATATTATAGAAAGGACTAGCAATACTTGCTATAGCAATAGGTTGGTCGGCCATGGTCAAGACACGATTCTCAACAACTGGTGCGGAGATAAGTCTCGAGAATGTAGAAGACACGAAATTCAATTGTGGGCCAAATAACCCCAAAAAAGCTGCAAAAGCGGGCGTCCCGAGACACAAAAGTACCAGTTTGGGGTGGCCCAAGCGTCACATTTGCCAGTCAAAAGCGGGGGAGAAGGACTCCTTTTGCCTGTCGCCATTCAATCTATGACGGGAGTCTCCTGGATGCACCACAATACACCCCGTTCACGAGTTGAATGATGGGTGCTAGGATCGTCTATATGAAACAGATCTGAGAGGCCAATCGATACGCATAAGCGCTTAGCTGGCTCAACAGAAGCACATTCCCCTGGGCGACAGATATATGATTGTCAACCGATTTAAACCTGGCTGACTGCTGCCGCTTACACTGTCACAACCTGGAAGAGCAAGTCTCCAAGCTTGGATGATTTTGTTTTAACCGGCTGCGGGCCAACCAACACGGATCCGACTACAAAAGTACGTATACGGCTTACGCGCTAGGACGCGAACTTAAAGCAGGGCCGGAGCTCGAATCCTTTGCTTTGGCCTGCGATCTTTTCGTGAGCGAATAAAGTTCCCTGGGTGGAGCGGGGAGAAACCTGTGTCAGCATCACAGAGAGCAGAAGAGCAGGCCACCGTGAAAAGAGGTTAAAGTTGAACTAGACTGTGTAAATGAGACGGGGTAAGCCAACAAGATTGACAACCGCAGTGGAAGTAATACCAACCTTAAGGCTAGTTCCAGTTGCCTTTTCTTATGGTTGAACCTTAATGGGAAATGTAGACTCACGGGTCGCGGGAAAGATTGTTGACCCGTCCCGAAGCGACGGGCTGCAGCTGTGCTAGTGGATTCAGTCCACTTGAGCGAGCTTCGACATAACCAAACTGGCGCAGTTGGGGATCTAAACACATCTCCATTACTAAAGACCGCGCTCGGACGATTTGGCTTCCTTGTCCACCTCTCTAGATGCATTGCGGACTTTAGAAATATCTTAGGTAAGCAATGCATTGTGTCCTACTCGTTCATGTGTCCTAGAAACCCTAATTTTCCCGGGCGGGGAACAGCTGAAGCGTATAAAAAGGGCGTTGGCCACCAATTAAGAATGAACTTCCTCTTTTCCTCTTTCCTTCTTTGCCTCGGTGGCTGTACTAGATTCTTTCTTCCACTTTCTACTCTGCTGACCATGGTGTGGTGGCACGCAACGCTCTCCCTAAGTGTTGCGGGGGCGGCCTACGCGCTTTGGCTTGCTATATATCGGCTATGGCTTTCACCTATTGCTCACTTCCCGGGGCCCAGATTGGCCGCTCTCACAATGTGGTATGAATTTTACTACGATTCATTCCTAGAAGGTCAATACACCTTTCGAATCGCCGAGATGCATCGGAAATATGGCCCAATCGTGCGAATCAGCCCTTACGAGCTACACATTGACGATCCTGAATATTATGAAACACTGTACTCTCGAGATACCCCGCGAAATAAGTCATTACATTTGACAGGGATGTTTGGGGCACCGGCTTCCGCATTCGGCTCAGTCGACTATCGGTGTCATCGGATGCGGCGTCAACCAATGAATCCATTCTTTTCTCAGCAACGAATCCGACGTCTGGAGCCAATGCTTCGGGGCATGGTTGACAAATTGTGCAATGGGATGCGCGTCTGGAAGGATAGACATGCTCCACTACATGTGTACCATGCGTTTAATGCTTTCACCACAGACGTGGTCGTGGAATACACCATGGGAGAATCTTTTCACTATCTTGATGACCCTGATTTCAGCCCACAATGGTCCAAAACAATTCAGGCCATCGTGCACGCGGGCATGCAATTCAAACAATTCCGCTGGGTCATAAGTCTGTTTGAGCTGCTCCCGCGATGGCTCGTCGTTAGCATCAATCCTGACATCGGGCTGGTTGTCGACCAGAAAATTGAAAGTATGCGCCTAGCTAGCTTAGTCATCGATAGCCAAAGCCCCGACAGCATTTCCAAAGGCGACAGAGCAAGTGTGCCCAAAGGCACATTATTCCATGCTTTTCTCGAAAGCACGCTCCCACCAGAAGAGAAGGCAGCTAATCGCTTAAGCCAAGAGGTTTTCACTGTTGTTGTGGCCGGTGGTGAAACGACTGCGAAAAATCTGGCCACAATCACGTTCCACCTCCTAGATAATCCGGAAAAGCTTCAGAAACTACGGGAGGAACTGAATCGGCTGGATCCCGATGGGACGGCGACCTTAGTGGATTATGAGGCAATGCCCTACCTGGTGAGATTTCCATGTCGAGGCTGCACTTTATAACAGGATTTGGTTGCTGATCATACTAGTCTTCTGTTATGCTAGAAGGTCTTAGGTATGAAAAGTGTTCCTTCGATAAAGTCTCATATGGTTGCTCATCCCGATTTGCAGAATCACAAACGCTGTTGCAACGCGGCTCCAACGTAGCTCCCCAGATCGGCCTATGAGGTATAAAGATTGGGTCATTCCTCCTGGGGTAATTTGCTTCTGTTTTCCTACTTATTCTTTCAAGTCAACGCTCGCTTACCACAGCCGTTAGGTGCCCGTTGGTATGACGAGCTTATTTATACACCATAACGAAGACATTTTTCCCAATTCGCAGAGTTTTGTCCCCGAAAGATGGATGGATCCAACGCAAAGGAAACACCTCGAAAAATACCTGGTCGCCTTTAGCAAAGGATCGAGGCAGTGCATCGGCATTCCGTATGTGTAATTTCCTTGGTTTCCTGTTCCAAAGCTACAGTGCACTAACATCGGTCCATTAGTCTCGCGAAGGCTGAAATACTTTTGGCAGTCGCCACAATTTTCAGGGAATTTGAGATGGAGCTGTACAAAACTACAATTGATGATGTCCGTATTGCACGTGATATGTTCAACGGCCATCCGAGAAAAGGGAGCTCAGGCGTTCGCGTCATGATAAAGGGGTGGAATGGACGCCCAAGTTCGAGCAAGAACTCCCCCGTTCCATGACCACCTCATTTACAAGACTGTTATCCGGTTTCATAATTCAAGCCCAACCCTTAACATGGCCAAACCGATCTCCAGGCCATAATAAACTGAATTCAAGTTACGAAAACAAACAGGAAAAGAGATTCTACGTGTGAGCGCCCTCTCCGACTGAGATTATTCTGAACTATATGGACCTTTTTCACGTAGGGAGGTCCCAACCGTGACACTGAGGAATTGGGAAAGGTATGAATTGGCATTATTGCCCGACTTGGATGATGCCCCGCTTTAAGCCTTGCGAACTAAACGGGCATTTTACTGAGACTTGTTGTAGTTCAGAGAAATGATTAATTGTGCTTATTTCTGAGGGGATTCAAGAGGTTATAAATACAATGTGAGGTCCAAGTTGATTGTAAATCAACTTGGTTTTTCGCGTAGATTGTGAAGGAATTATTTCCGATGATTCGGCTTGGTTCCTGATCAGCACAACCATATATCACAACAAGACTGAACATGTAACCACGTCATATTGAGCACACCCGTCATTCTCACTGAGCTCCTTGATGACCTACACGGTGGTGTTGGGCAGAGCAAGGTTAAGGGGGGCTATCTTCGGTGGATGAAGTATGGTTTGTCGGTCGGCGAGTACAGCGGATGGGTGGAGATGACAAGAAACTGTACCGTCGTAATACGAGACCGCTTCATGTAGACGGCGAAAGGTTGAGGCACTCCGCTGTTAATGAAGGCGGTGAGGAGGGCGAAAGACGCGATGGTGCGTCAGCCTCTCGGTCGTATCTGATTCGGCGGGAATAGGTTACTCGCCACAAGAGTTTTCGCGGTTGGCGATGGGCTTGCTCCTACAACGGCATGGAGATGTCAGTGGTGTTCGTGTCTGGGGCACAGGCTTGGCACCAATCATCGGACCAGGCGCAGCAGGAGGCGCGATATTCCACTCACCTTATCGAGTTTATGCGTCCTGCTGTTGGCCCGCGGCCTTGCTTTGCAGTATTTCACATAGGACATGCTGCATGGTTTGAAGCGGCAGGACCAGAAATGGTGTGTAAGCCATGGCTTTGCGCGGAGCACTGACGAGGGTGCTGGTTCGGACTCTGGTGCCTGTCAACGGTTTCCTGGCCATCGTTAGCTTGTGGATCGGCGAGACAATGCATGACTCACATGTTCTGAAAGAAGCCACGGGAAAGGGCTCCGTGGCTTTGCGCGTGCATTGGACGGAATGCACGGATCTTTGTTTCGCATCGTCTCTGAAATCAGTCCAGTTTCGGACAGGGTCCCGCTGAGAGCCACATCCCTGTATGAAAAGTCCCCCTTTTGCATCTGGGATAAATCCAGGGTCGGGAGAGTGAGTCGGCTGCTATGGTGGAGAGACGTTCGCATAGACATGTTGACCAGCTAACCCAAATCTTGTTCTTTGATCGGCTGGCATGGATGGCATAATGGATCTGGTGGGAATCACATTTTTCGCAGGCACTTTCTAGCTTGCTGGTCCGCGATGTATCTTTAGATGCCAGCACAGTGGAAATTCGAGTAAGGGTCAAAGGGAAGAACTTATCAGGCGCTTCAAACGCAAGGCCTGCTCGACTCTGCATAGCCAAGTGATAGTTATGGAGAAAAAATTGCTAGGAGAAGAGGACGTACTTATAGGCTTCTCGGCTCCTGTCACGTACGTGCTCTGCTAGGAGCAAACGTTGGACACCACGCCTACCCTAAGTGAAGCCTGTTGCAACCTATGCATTCATTCTACCGCAACTATTTACAGCGAAATTCTCGGTGCCATTTTAGTGCCCACCGAGAAAATCATGCTAGAGTCATGTTGAGAATAAGTGAAATTGAGTCGGTTAAGAAACGTTAGCTCACTGTCAAATCTACGGTCTTCTATATTGAGGTACTGGAAGCTATTCAACCTTTGACTCTATAAAAAAACGCTCACACTTCCATCACAAAGAATCATGGATCTATTTCCTGCCCTCGCCTGAGTTGGTTGTCTGAGCTGTGTGCGGTCCTGTCCGTCTAGACTCTAGGCTGTAGAAAGCGCCAGGCCACGGTCGCGCGGGCGCGGGTACTTGACCCGTCAACCTGTTGAAGCTCGGCCTCCTTGTTGACTCGAGTGAATTTTGAACTTGTGAACACCGTTGAGATAGATACGTTTGTCTTTCACTTTCCTTTCAATCGCTGTAAACTCTACGGATTTTATTTGTGGGATCTCTGAGTCTTTCAACGAATGTGGGAGAAGTGTGGTGATCGAATATATATCTCCAGTAGGCCATTCCATCACCAGTGATCCAATGAATATGAGGTACATTAACTAACCACCAACACCACGAGACTTGATCACCATCACCATCATTGGATGGGCTGCTAACTGAGCGCCGAAAAATCTTTAGATTCTAGTCAAACCCGACTGCGTTGATTGGCTTCATGGCGATAGTGAGACCGCCTACGAAACCACCTATGTCTGTATAGGAAGTTTATAAAAGACTCCGAGGATGGATGGAGATGGCATCGCCCCTGCGGACAAAATGGATGCCCCAATGTGCGGCTGAATGATGCCGCAATAACAAACTCCGAGGCGTCGGAAATGCAACTCCCTTCCACACTTCCCTATTCATGACCAACTATGGTCTAGTTGCTCCTGGGAATATTCTTCACATCAAGGATACGGATATTCTTGGTTCGATCGTCGCGTTGGTTTATGTCCCGCACTTGAGGCAACATATTGACATCCACAGTGCTCCTCGGAGCCGGTGCTGATACGCTTAACCCGCGAAAAGATAACTATGAATATACTTTTCCAGGTTGACATGACCGCTTCAGCCCACAACATTTAAAAGGTCATGTCCTTATGGTCGATTCTCTCAAGGTTTTCTTCCCTAAAGATCTTGTCATTACAATACCCGTACTAGGGGGAGCCAAGCAAGTTGTCACGGGTATCAAACAGGCCCATTACCCAAGACACAGAAGGTCAAAACGGACATACATGGCAAGCTGGTATCATCCTTCTAGATCCCCTTTCTCCAGGAATCCGTTACCTAACAAACC
>ERZ1673737.4245-NODE-4245-length-10268-cov-4.435230_pt1 | contig 10268 bp, 11 predicted proteins | sample MGYA00580211_ERZ1673737 | MGnify/ENA primary metagenome ERZ1673737 (study PRJEB41218, sample SAMN15661789) | gut metagenome | host: Homo sapiens | place: Canada: London | collected 2015-08-20/2019-03-30 | study: EMG produced TPA metagenomics assembly of... | reverse complement strand
AAAAAAAAAAAAAAACGCCCAACTCCCGTCGAGAAGACAAGATCACCATCAAGGTCCAGAATACGATGATTGAAGAAAATTACAGAGCATAACGTCATAATACTAGGAGGTACCACCATGCTAAAAAGCACGAGCATACCTGCATCCACTAGAATTCCATGGGATCCGCCTTGATGCCGGGTCCACTCTCGTCACGCTCACGCTTGCCTGCCCGCTCTTCTTTCACAAGCCCTGCGATGAACGAACGGAAGAATTCGATATATGGCTTAAGACTAGTCTTCTCGTAGTCCTGCAGCTTGCGACTACCCTTCATGTCAGAGCCGTTCACCGCACTGCCTTCGTCAGGAACTTCAGCTTCCGCTGTACCAGCAGGGTGCTTCGCATCATATTCGTCAATCTCCGCGAGCAGGTTCATCACTGTTGGGACGGACAAAGGATCGAAGTCTTCGGCTTTGCGGGGGTCGATTGGTACACAAATACGACCAGTACCGGGGTGAATGACGAATGGACTTTTCAGCAAGTGAATCATCTTCTTACTGACTTCAGCATCCAGACGTGGGTAGGTATATTCCAAGACAATGTCCTGCTTGGCGTCTCGAAGGGTGGCTGGGTTGAGCGTGCTGCTCTTACCAGTCTTGGCGAGTGAATCAATGTCAGCCCACTTGCTGGTGCTGGCACGGCCCGGTGACGAGTCCCATTTCTTCCGCAGTGATTCGTTCAAGGTCTTATCGGGCAACAAGGCCAGAAGACGCTCGGCCTGCTCGGCACTCTCGAATGTGTCTTGGTCGCCGAGCGTGGTTCGAGCAAAATCATTCTTGAGCAATTCAAGACTTCGGACAACATGGGGATGCAATGGTCGTTTGATATTCACGCGCTTGCCGCTCTGCGAGCCACCACGGAGGATTTCGAGATATCCAGCAATGGCCCGTCGTCGATCATCTGGTAGATTGCGTGCACGCGGGTCGCAAACCCAGGCGTGAGCACCACGACGACCTGAGTATACCCACAGAATGTGTTCAAATCCAAAATCCTCCCGCAGGGCAGTGTCAATGACCTTGATTGCCATTGTTACGAATGACCAGCACTTGGCACAAATATTCGCCTTCACACAGCAAGTACGGATGTCGTCATAATCAGTCAAATCGATATCGAAAACCAATTCCTTCGACACGGGCTTCATTTGGCCGCCTCGTAGCGTTTTGCGGTCCCGGGGGTTGGTACTATAGACAGGTCCGATTTCGAAACGGGAAGGGTTCATTTTCAGGATGTCCTTACGGAACCTTATCAAATCCATGTCAGTTCGGACGAAACATAATAATCACGAGGGTTGCAATTGAGCCTTACAGGTCTGCAGTGGGGTATGATTGGTATCGGAGATAGGCGTCATTTTGGAGGGTGAGAGCAAACTCGCGATTCCCGAAGTCTTTAGTGGGTACAATTCCGTGGTTTAGCCATTGAAAAAGGTATCTGAAGGGGAACAGTCGTTGGTAGAAAGCAAGCATGATATCCTGGTCCACGCCAGAGGGCGCAGGAGCCGGCCTTTTGAGAGTATTCGATCAGCTACACGGTCGTTTCTGCGCAAGACATCACTTACTCTTCCTGAGCTGCTGGGGATTTCATGTTCGTGTCTGGTGCGCTGGAAGCAGGAAATTCATCATCGTCATCGTCGTCGAACATGTCCGCCAGCTTGACACCGCTGTTCTCGGTCGAGGTTTCAACCGGAGGAGCGTCCGGCATCTCATCATCAGGTTGCGCTGCACCGGTAGGCGATACAGAGTGAGGCATTGTGAGGGAAATGGCGATGGCAGATGAACTAAGTTGCCAATTAAACACCCCAAACGGGAAAGAGCGACGCGCGACGCGTGAGAGACCGTGCACGCGTCTGCCCTATGCCCTAAGTCACGTGCTAACCTAAAAGGGTAATATCCTATCTATGGCTGCATCCGGTCGTCTCTCCTGCCAGCCTCGAGGCAGCAGTTTCACATTGAAGTGACTGGCTAAGCAGAAAGAGTCGCGAAAAGATTCAACTACCACCGTTTGCGGACGCCCACCGTTAGGAACCTTGGATGACATTTAGACTTCCCAGGTAACCCGATGGTTACCGAGTGTACAGCAATGGTACGACACAGGTCAGCACTTCACATTGGCTGGGTTACTCCTGAGTTCAGTTCCTGGAAGAAACCCATTATCTGTTTCCGGCGACGGGTCCATTAACATGTTCTAGTGAAGACTTGACCACATCTGGTGCGAGAGCGAGAGCGACGTCTCCTCGTCGTCCGTCGATGGCAGCCAACGACGCCACGATCGGTGATCCTCGATGAACTGCTTCCATCTAGAGACATTGTGAACTTTTCGGGATCGCCTTGCTCGGGCCATGTCCAAGCTCTGTACATTCTTTCAAGGTGGCACCCGCCAATAGGACGATTCTGCACCCAGTCGGATGCCATTCCCACATTCCAATGTACCCCAGACGACGCCCTCATTCGCGAATGGCCCTCTGCTGCTCTTGATCGACGGTCCTGGGGACTTTTCGACGGGAATGGACCTGCGTTTCCAGGAGCTTTACCCCAATCAAAGGATTGTCTACCTGTCAATTGTGGTTACCATCCCAATATGATGTCCGTGCCACACTAAGCCCCAGCCACTAGACTATTGACGGCCTCCGTGTCCGGAGAGTGTGTCCTTGGCTATGATAATTCTATAGCCAAAGTTCTCCATTCGGACAGTTTTTGGTTGAGTATTGAATCAACACACTCGAATCAGATCTTCTTCAACTGACATTGAGGCAATTTGCAATCTAAATGAAGCAACATCCAATCAACTAACCATTTTCTTGACAGATCTTGCAGATCCGGAACGGGTGCTGTCGATCTTCAACCTCCTCTGCTTCAAGTTTCCGCATTTGGCTACTATATGGAGACCTTCTGCGCTACTTACCGAAATGATACTGCAGACTGTCACGTTTGCATCTGAGTCCACCATATCAAGGTATCATTGCTGAAAATTTTCATCCAATGGCCTTGCATTCGGACCTTGGTCATCCGCCGTTGGGCTGTCACTGTTCCTGCATTCAGCCTTAGATGGTGACATTGTGGATCAGGTCTACCTTTTTTCTCCTGGGCACGACCGTGGCACGTACGCCCATCATGACTGATCGCAAAGGGCATATAAACTCGCGTCTCTCCTGTCGAACTTTCTTTCTCTTCATCCATTCCATCTTCACTCGTTATCTTCAAGTTCGTTAGGCAAGACCTTAATTTCTCGAAATGATCAACTCCGTTGCTCTTCTGGCCCTTGTTGCCAGCCCGGCCTTTGCCGGTGTCATGCAGGCTCGTGGCGAGGACTTCATCCGTCCCGCCGCTGAGACCTCTGCCGTCGTTGCTTCCCACCACGCTGAGGGCTGGGGTGAGACCTGGTCCAAGTCCACCTTCACCCGTCCCACCGACAAGCATGAGTCGACGACCACCCCGTGCACCACCTCGACCACCTCGACTCGCAGCCACACCACCCCGACTCACACCTCGACCACCCCGGTGCGCACCCACACCACGTCTCACACCCCTGTGAACCCGGGCACCACCAAGACCATCACCATTGTGACCACCACCTGCCCTGGTAAGCTTTTCTCAACCGCCTTGACTCCTAATCCACCTGCTAACAATGGTCCAGTCACCACCTCTACCAGCACCTCGGGCTCCCACACTTTCACCATCCCTGTCACTGGAACAAGCACCATCACCCTCACCAGGACCACCGTCTGCACCCTGTGTGAGGAGAAGCCTTTGACCTTCCACAACGCTACTCAGCCCGCCACTGCTGGCCCCACCGCCCCTGTCCAGACCACCAGCGCCGTCGTGATTCCTTCTGTGAGGCCCTCTCCTTCTCAGCCCGCTTCCTCCGTTCCCGTTGTGCCTGCCCAGAGCCAGCCCGCTCCTTCCCAGCCCGCTGCCACTCGGCCCGCTGTCCCTGCTGCCTCTCAGCCCGCTGCCTCGGTCCCTGCTGCCTCGGTCCCTGCTGCCTCGGTCCCTGCTGCCTCGGTCCCTGCTGCCTCCCGGCCCGCTGCCTCCCAGCCCGCTGCCTCCAAGCCCGCTGTCGTCCAGCCCTCTTCCATCCCCGAGCAGCCCTCCGCCCCTCAGCAGCCCCAGCAGCCCGCTGCCTCGCCCAGCCCCAGCACCTTCGTTGGTGCTGCCTCCAACGTGCAGCCCGCTGCCGGTCTCCTTGCGGGTATCGTCGGCCTCATGGCTCTCCTGTAAACCAGTTGAGTAGCTACTGATGGCCGATCCACCCTTCGGGTGTGATCTGGTTGGGGTTGAGCAAATCCCCCAACTTCTCAGTTCCTGACCTCTTCTGGTCTTCGTGGTGTGGATCAGAGAGTCCTCATGGAATCTTGAGTATCACTTTGTGTCTGTCCTGTTGTATGCTCCGCTTGGTCTTCTCCTCTCCTGTTCTTGACAGGGCCGGGAGTTGAGAAACAAGAGTTGCTTGGTCATTTCGAGATTTTTGTCTTTTCTAATTTGTTGGACCTATAATAAATACTCTAATAGTAATATATAGAGTCTTATGCCAGATTCTTGTCTCATTTTATGTTCTTCATTGACACTAGTATACACTTAAAAAGTATTTGCATTCAAATAAATTTGCTTGAGTTGTTTATTTCTGCATCAATGGTTCCTATCAACTTCAGTGTTCGACTTGAAAACTTTATCGACACCATGGCTGCCGCATTATTCGTAGTGAAACACCACTATGTATGGCTCTACCTTGATTTTCCTACCTCCTACGGGAATCCAAGTCGAATCCTGTTAACGGATATCCGGTTTGGTAGCAAATTCCACACCGATACCGCAACCGGCACAATTCCCTAAGTTGATACCAAACACTGCCTGTAGAACAGAGCTAAATATGACGTCGTCTTGTGGCAGTGGCCTGTATGAGAAAAGTGCCATTGTCGCTCTTGGAGAACACAGCATATCCCGCAACACCCTTTCCGGCGACAAAGGCACTCGCACAATTATTGAATAGGTTAGCCGGCTCACGGCCAAGACGTTCCTCTCCAAGTGGTCGCAATGAGTATCGAACAAGTTATAGCACGTAATGTTACCCGTCTTCGACCAGCTTGTTACAGACGGCGCCGAGTGCGTCATTGCTAAACTCGGGAAGTACACTAGCAAACCTATATCGGTTCTGGACTAATAGTATCGAGCTTCTCCGAAGATACCTTCTGTACATAGAGTCTGCGTAAGGTCAGGATGGCAGGAAGCTTACGAGACAGACGTTTGCAAAACCGCAGTTGAAAGGCAACTATAGAGTCACCAGCATTTACTCTAATTGCATGTTCAAACGCCGTTATATCAATTTTGGTGGACTCGTTATCGTCGAGCTATGTCCCTCTCTTCGATTTTTTTTTAATTAACACCATTGTGGTCAACACGACTGCGGAGCTATTCTCAGCGCGACATTCCCTGTCAGAGCAGTATCCACAGTCCCTACGACCCTAGCCAAGGCTGGTATCTAGGCCACCGGTAGCGTCTCGATACTTGGCACAACATTCTCCACCACGTTTTGCACTGTGAAGGGCTAGCTTTGCCACTACCTTAGGAAGAAGGTAGATCTTAGCACTGGTACCAAAGCAAACATCGGCAGCAACTCTTTAACCACTGCAAGTGCTCCGCTTTTCGAGAGACAGTGATCATAGAGCGGAGGTATCTTGTTTCTCTATATCTGTGTTCGGAGAATGCCCAAAATCTCCACATGCTAGCTATTCTCCTCTGAGCTAGCTGTAAATCTTTACACTGCTGGCGTAATGTTGAGAACTATGAAAAATGAGTCCATATAGTGAGTCTCCGCTGTTCGGGTTTATTGTTCAGCCTTACTCATCCTTTCCTCGGTGTACACCCGCGGGCCCCTGAGAGAGAGGTGCCTGAGTTGTCCGAATGGCTGGTTTACGTAGACTGACCGGTCCAAAATGATCAATGGAATCAACGAAGTAGAAAGAACACAGAAAAAGGAAGTAAAAACGAAATAAAAACGAGACAAAAGGAACAAGCAAGATCAGTTGGCTTGGCGGATGGGTTGATGGGGATAGGAGATGGGGGAATATAGACTTAACTATGTACGATCCACGATCTACCAATGATAATGTTGGTGTTTGTCTTCTAGCAAATCAACAATGTATATTTTTAATAATGTAGAACCAAGATTGTTACTTATGCACTGCACATATAAAAGTCTAAAACAGAATCAACTCTCAACGCAGACCCTGCAGCTCCTGCTCAACCTCAGCCTTAACAATCTCCTTCACACCCTGCCAACCAGCCTCACGGCCAACATCCGTAACACGGCTCTCCCGCTGCTCAATACCAATGAACTCCTGAGGCAAGATCTCAGTGAAGTCATAACCATTCTCAGAGCGGAGAGCGAGGTCAACAGCGCTAGCGAACTTAGCCGGGTGCGCAGTTGACAGAGAGATATGGGCAGCACCGGGGTTACGGGCGATAGAGCGGCGGGAGGCAGCAACACCAACAGCGGAGTGGGGGTCCAGGATGTAGCCACCGGTCTTGGAGCTCTTAGCGCTGCCGGCGGTGAGACCCTTGGGGAATGATGTGGAGTAGATATCGCGGATAGTAGCGATGGTCTCGTCGTTGCTGACGCGCTCGCTCTCGAAGTCGACCTTGGCACCTTCGAGGACGGCGGCGGGGACTTGGAAGCCGCCGTTGGTCTTGAGGTCGTTGAGCCAGCCGCTGACGCTGTCGCAGGCGTGCTGGCGGCGTTCTTCGGCTGAGCCGGTGGTGGCGGACTGGTAGGAGAGGAACCAGAGGAGACGCTCGAAGTTGCTGCTGACGAGGATATCCATGGCGGGACTGTGGGTTTCCTTGACTCCGTGGTCTGCAGGGGCGTCGAGGGCCTTCTTTGTGTAGTGGCCGCCGCTGCGGAAGAAGCGGTCGAGGATGTCGTTCTCGTTGGTGGCGATGACAAGCTTGTCGGCGGGGAGACCCATCTTCTTGGCGAACCAGCCGGCCAGGATGTCGCCGAAGTTACCGGAGGGAACGACTACGCGGACCTTGGAGCCCTTCTTGTAGGCGGGCGACTTGATCAGGGAGAAGTAGGAGTGGAAGTAGTAGGTCATCTGGGCGAGGATTCTGCACCAGTTGATGCTGTTGACGGCGGCGATGTTGTGGGTGGTGTTAAAGTCCTTGTCGGCGAAGAGGGCCTTGACGATGTCCTGACAGTCATCGAAGGAGCCCTCCACTCTGAGATTGTGCACGTTGGGGTCAAGGACGGATGTCATCTGGGCCTCTTGGATCTTGGAGACCTTGCCGTTGGGATATAAGATGCTCACAGAGATATCCTTCTTGCCGCGGAGACCGTAGATAGCGGCCGAGCCAGTGTCACCCGAGGTAGCACTTTGAAGAGTCAGTGAAATGCTCTAGTATAGGAAAAAGGAACAGTAGTACTTACCCGACAACGGTCAGATGGTGTCTGTCCTTGCCAGTCTTGCCAGCGTTCATGCGGGTCAGGAAGTATTCAAAGGTGTTTCCAAGGAGTTGAAGGGCGACATCTAAAGAATATTAGAACAATCCAATAAGGGAGAGAAGGGAACGAACCCTTGAAGGCAAAGGTAGGACCGTGGAAGAGCTCAAGCAGGTGTAAGTCCTTCTCCAACTCAACCAAAGGAGTACGCTCGGCGTGACGGAAAGTCGAGTAGGACCTTTGAATGATATCCTTGAGATCATCGGCGGGGATCTCGTCGCGAGAGACGTAAAGCGACATAATCTCGAATGCCAGCTCCTCGAATGTCAAGTCGCGCCACTCGGTCTCCCATGAGGCGGGGAGGGCAGGAATCTCCTCGGGAATGAACAGACCACCGTCCGAGGACAGGCCCTTGAGAACAACATCCTCGAAAGACAACTAGAAACAAAACTGGTGAGTTAGTAGCCGTTGCGACAGTTTTCTTCTTTTTTCGTATCGGGGTCAACTCACTCCGTACTCCGCACCCCGGGTGCTCAAGTATTTTTGTGATAGTGTTGGAGACATGATGGGCCAGAGATAGAGTCAATTGGCATAAAAGTAAATGATTCACAGAGAGAGAGAGGCGCAAAGAAGAGGAATGATTCATCCCACCGCGGGGGCACTGGATCCCAATGCGGACTAGCGTCTCCGAGAGCGGCGCCCCTCACGTGTGCGGCCTGATTGGCGAAGAAGATTGCGGATGAAGAAGTTGAGGTGAAAGTGAAGAGATGCACGGAAATTTACGGAATAACGGAATAATATATTAGATGCTATTAAACAGCACTGTACAGCGAGATGTCAAGTACAACCCCCATATCTATAGTCAAAACACCGTTCTCTTCATGGTCTCATCTCTGTATCATCTCTATATCTATACCTTTTTACTGGTCATTGACAAGCACGTAGCGGTAGCGTGCCTTGCCATCCTCCATATCAACAATGGTCTTGTTGGCATCCTTCATAGGGATCTCCTCAATCCAAGGGCGAATCTCCTTCTCTGAAACAAGCTGGAACATCTCGCGGATCTCGTTAGGGCTACCAACGAGCGAGCTCTCAAGCTTGATACGGCGCATCAAGTTGCGAACAGGGGCGAACAGACCACCATCCTCAGGAAGGCCAACCTGAACAAAAGTGCCACCGGTCTTCAAAAGACCCAGATACTCGACCATGGGCATCTATCCAGAATTAGCTCAATGCCCACCTCAACACAGTCGACGTAGAGAATGAACTCACCTTAGTAGAAGAAACAGTAGAAACAATCAAATCCAAAGACCGAGCATTGGCAGTAGCCCAGTCCGGCTCGTCATCAGTAGCAATGTACAAATCAGCACCCATCTTCAGCGAATCCTCCTTCTTGTTCATCTTGCGCGAAATAGCAACAACCTTGTCAGCCCCCATAGCCTTAGCAAAAAGCACACCAAAGTGACCAAGGCCACCAACACCAATGATACCGACACGCTTGCCGGGACCACAGTTGTTGTGCTTGAGAGGACTGTAAAGAGTCACACCACCGCACAGCATAGGCGCCGCATCAGCAGAAGTGATAGCATCGGGGATCTTGATAGCGAAATGGCCAGGCACACGGTTGTACAGCGCATATCCGCCGTACGACTTGTCGCCGTTGTAGAAGTTGCTGTTGTAGGTGCCGATAACCTTCTTGCTGCAGTACTGCTCCAATCCCATCGCGCATTCTTCGCAGTCACCCTGGCGGCCGAGGCAGGACTCGCTCTGCGCACCGACGCCGACGCGGTCGCCGATCTTGATGTCGGATACTTGGCTTCCTACGCGCACGGCGGTGCCCACGATCTCGTGGCCGACGCAGCAGGGGTAATCGGATGCTCTCTGGTTAAGATGGTTAGTATACTAGCCCTAACCTGGTAATTGCGCATGAATTGGGTTTTGAGTTTAGGGCCGTTTAAGACTCACCCAGCCACTGCGCAGAGTGTGCAGGTCAGAACCGCAGACACCGCAGTGCGAGATCTTGATATCGATGTCGGTCTCTTCCCACTTCTTGGGGGTGAATTCCTGCCAGACCATGTTGCCGTCGCTGGCAGTGGAATCAAGGCCCATCCAGCCTTCGAACTTGTAGTCTGTCGCCATGCTGGAGATATTCTATGTAGATTTGACGGTGAAAATGCTGAGCCCTGTCTCTGGGGCCCTCTGGGGCCTCTGCCCCATTTATATCCGAGGCAGCGGGACTGACCCAGAGTCCACATTTTTCGGAACTGGAAACTTCGGCGTCCTTTGGGAATTGGTAAGCCGTTCTACCCCGACGGGATATCGTGAAGTTGGAGTCGAATGGAGACTCGGCGTGTCTGATAAGGGCAAAAATTGGGCACATAGACAAGAACCGCAGTTGCTATTTATTTCCTACTGCTCATTGGCACACCTTGTGATCGGTTTGGCTTCTATGTCTCTTTTCCCGCCTTTTTCTATTTTTTACTTTCCCTTTATTTATTTTTTGCCCCTCGGTGGAGCCGTCCACAGGTGTATGAGGGAGAGAATTTGCTACTGTACACGATGTACATCACCTCATCACCGCTATCTATTGTTCTATCGTCATTTTTCTACATGCAAGTAAAGATGTTGTTGATACGTCATACATATGCAGGTGCTCTATAGGGCGTAGCCAAGCTTTACCACGCTTATCTGCATGCAGCCACAGCAAGAAATCGATATTTGAAAAGGCAAAGAAATGTACATGCGAGCCTTTTGAATTCCGTTGGAGAGATGCAATCAAAATTAAACACATAAAGACA
>ERZ1673737.4242-NODE-4242-length-10275-cov-4.339628_pt1 | contig 10275 bp, 6 predicted proteins | sample MGYA00580211_ERZ1673737 | MGnify/ENA primary metagenome ERZ1673737 (study PRJEB41218, sample SAMN15661789) | gut metagenome | host: Homo sapiens | place: Canada: London | collected 2015-08-20/2019-03-30 | study: EMG produced TPA metagenomics assembly of... | reverse complement strand
ATGCTGAGACCTTACAACAGTATCTTCGCCTCTGAGATACATCTCATACAAAAGTACAATGTGCCTCGTTTATTGATCCAATAGTATCTGATGGACTATTCAGGGCTACTCCAACGGCCGTAAAACTGAATACAGAAACGCCGGAGATCCTTGCCCGCCATGTCCATAGCGTCCATAGTCCACCCGCCAGGTACCGGGTCTGGCCACGGAAAAAAAAAAACCTGAGACCTTAGTCTCTCTCTATCCGATACCTGCCCCGTGCCCTAACCCGAGTCCCAGACACCTGGTTCAGCGGCTTGGATACGAGAAATTTGGCACTTCTTCTGGGACCTGGTTGTGATCTGTGCCCCCTATGTTTCCACTCGCTCGGTAGATAAATATGGGACCCGAGTTGCCCCCTGCAGGATATGTGTAGTGGATCGACACCGTTCAGTCTCTGTCACGTACTTTGGTCGTGGAGGTGTCGGATTGTGTGATTTTGAGACATTTGGTTCGAAGGCAATTGCTGGCGATGGGAATGTCGGAATGTGGCAAGGGGGGTAAGTGTCGCCATGTGTTGGAAGGCCGCTTTAGAGGTTTCTGTGTGACTATGCATGTATGGTGGGCCTGTTCTAACGTTACCAGTTGCACATGTACATGTTCGCTGCCAAGTGTCAAGTGTGTCTATGATAGACTGTTTACAGTAGGGTATATAGCCTGATAGATAAGCAAAGAATTATAAACTTAAGAACCAGGGGCATTAAGTTAGGTATACATGTACATGTATGTGGCTCTGAAATCTTAGTTCGGATCATTTCCGGCCAGGCCATGTCTCATCTCATTCTGCTATCCTACTGACAATTCAGCTAGAAAATCAAAAGACCAGATAGCCTATTGGGAGACTAGAGATTTGTTGATGTCCTTTCAGTCTAGGCCATTTCCTTTCTGTCTTTATTACTTCCTCTCCCTGTCCTCTTCTACGGTTTCATCTTTCATTCATATAAGCTTTGAGACATAGATAAGCCTAACTTTCATTCTTGAAAGGGTCAAATGATTTATACAAGGGCGGTTTGGGAAGTTTCCATACTTTCCAGAGAGCTATGTGACCCCACACCGCGGTAGAAGATCCCCCAGGATATCTTTATATAGGTGCAAATCATCATTGATCTCCACACAGACCCCTGCCAGAGAGATTTCACGTACAGAGTACTCAATAAGAACATAAGACTGCGATCTCTTGGCATCCCATGCACGCTAGAGACTTGGCGTCACGTGACACACCCTCAGCACGTGACTCCCGCCTTCGATGCAGACCACCAGTGTCATCTCAGTACCCGTCCTCATCGACCTGGAGACAATCGTGTGATTTGCCCATCTTTGCTACGTCAATCTTTGCCCTCGGGCTATCCTCGACTTTTTGAACCTCGACCACTCCGAACACTTCGATCTCGCCTCCTTTTGACGTCTCCGACCACTCTCCGCCCTTAGGTACTCCGTTCAACGACTGCTGCCCAGGCTGTAGCGACCCCCAGTCGTGCTCTAATCAAAGGGCTTTCACGAAAGGTCTCTATGTGGAAGAAGAGAAGAGACCGTCTTCGATCCTCTACTCCTCTCCTCGCCTCCTCGAACGAACTCGATTCAGCGCCGTCCGCCCACCAACCGGTTTTCCACCAGGGAAACAACACACGGTCTCGTCTGCCACGTTAAATGGCAGATGGTACCTACAGGTTCCAGCAGCCTGGGGCCGGGCAGTTCTACTTCCAAACTCAAGCGCAACAGAACCCTCACCAGCGACACATCGTTCGAAACGGGACCAACTCTCCGACGGGGCGACTGAAATTCAACCCCGACACCCCCTCCCCCTCCCGTTCCCCTGCCCTGAATCCAGCTGCTGCTCTTGGTTCTTTCAACATGTATGGCCAAACTCACCAGGGTCAGCATGTCATGATGAATGGCGGTCAAACCCACCAGCGGTTTGGCATGCAGATCCCTAAGTTCCAATCGCAAACCCACCACTCCCATCACGCACAGCAGCCGCACCATCATGCCCACCACACACAAGCCACTCATAACCTCACCCACCAACACAATTTCGCTAGCGGCGCGCTGGCCTCTACTACGACTTCCCATTTCGCTTCTACTCATTTGCAGAATGGTGTACCGGCCGCCGTCGACGACGACATGGACGAATCGATGAACGAGCATTGGCAACAACAACTCCAGCTGGCAGCTGAGTCGAGACAGGCCACTTCCCCGCATTACTACGCCCGCGTCATCGCGCAACAGACGAAAGGAATCCAGATCATGAGTCAGACCGAGCCCCAGGAGAATGGGGCAGAAGGGCGCAATGGTGCATCCGGATCAAAGCCAGCTAGTCGACAAGGCTGGAATGCGCTTGATTTCGGTGGTCAAGGACTACGCGCTTTGACTACATCCTTGTTCAGCTATGCCTTCATCGAGAAGCTATACCTCAATTCCAACAAGCTCAAGGCACTGCCTTCGGCGATTGGACAACTTCGGAAGTTGACCCATCTGGACCTTTCAGGCAATGACTTGACGGAGCTGCCAGAAGAGATTGGCATGCTCTCAAATCTGAAGAAACTCTATCTTTTCGATAACAACATTCGCAACCTCCCTTACGAGATGGGCTACCTATACCGTCTGGATACGCTGGGCGTTGAGGGCAACCCCCTTAACGATGTTCTCAAGTCCCAGATCATGAAGGACGGTACAAAAGCGCTTATCAAGTACCTAAAGGAAGAGATGCCAGGTGTGTCAACGGTCTCCTTCCAACACGATTTGTGAAAGCTTGTTTGCTAACCTTATCGTTCTAGTTCACCTCCCTCCCCCCGACCGTGATTGGGTCGTCCTTGACGAGACCTCCAGCTCAAGCAACAGTCCCACGGAAAAGATCACCGTTCTGTCGTACAACACCCTGTGCGACTCTTCTGCCACCCAGTCGCACTACGGCTACGTCCCCTCCCGTGTGCTGGCCTGGGAGTACCGCCGCGAGCTTATCATCAACGAACTACGATCTCACAGCTCAGATATTATCTGCCTTCAGGAGGTTGACCAGGGAAGCTACAACAATTACTTCCGGGAGCAGCTTGCCTACAATGATTACAAGGGCGTTTATTGGCCTAGAGGACGTGCAATGGGCATGCAGGAGGAAGATGCCCGGTCGGTTGATGGCTGTGCTACTTTCTTCAAGGGAAGCAAGTACATCCTGTTGGACAAGCAATTGATCAACTTCGGCCAGACAGCCGTCCGACGTCCTGACGCCAAGGGCCAAGACGATATCTACAACCGACTGTGGCAGAAGGACCACATCGCCGTTGTGATCTTCCTGGAGAACCGCCAGACCGGTGCACGCTTTATCAGTGTCAACGCCCATCTGTACTGGGATCCAGCCTTTAAGGATGTCAAGCTCATCCAGACTGCTATCCTGATGGAGGAAATCACCAAGCTCTCAGACAAGTACGCTAAATGGCCCGCGTGTACTGATAAGACCGCATTCCGCTTCTCAGAGGCCGAAAGTGGCACAGAGAACGCCCCCGTGGTGGAACCGGCTCCGTCGATGGAGTACTCCTGCGGTGATCAAATCCCCGTTCTCATGTGTGGTGATTTCAACTCTTCGCCAGGGTCCGCGGCGTACAACCTGATTTCTACTGGCCGCCTGCCAGAAGAACACCCTGATCTCGAGAAGCGACTGTACGGAAACCTCAGTAAGGTGGGTATGACACACCCCTTCAAGCTGAAGTCTGCCTATGGCTCGATGGGTGAGCTCAGCTTCACCAACTATACCTCCGACTTCACGGCCATCCTCGATTACATCTGGTACTCTTCCAACACACTCCATGTGTCGGCGTTGCTCGGCGAGGTCGACAAGGAGTACCTACGTCGTGTCCCCGGTTTCCCGAACTTTCATTTCCCGAGTGACCATGTAGCATTGCTTGCGGAGTTTACCGTTAAAGGGAAGAAGGGCAAGGTGGTGGAGGCAGACTTCGGGCCGCAACGGCACTAACGAATTGGAGCATTTGAAGATGGGTGTTTGTGAAATCGGTGTCCTTTCTTGCTCTTTGTTATCTCGGAATCTTTTTGGGTGGTGGCTTTATAGTCTGCCGTCTTATGGTGTTTTTTTACGTATTTCTTTCTTTCGTTCTGTTTTCTCTCCTGTTTATGAACGTCCTTCATCCTCTCTCGTGTTCTTTCTCTTTATCCCTCTCCCTTGATTTGCGAGCGGAGCATTCGTTCCCCCGCGAACAATGCCCTGGCCTTGTGCCTCGTGTCCCTTGGATGTAGTCTTTGGCACGGCAATATTGCATATCTTCCTCGACTCCTGTATCTTCCACGTCCCCTCTTTCCTCCCGCCTCTCCCTCTTTGTCTCTCTCTCTATCTCCTGTGTCTTTGTGTTTCCTGATTTATTTCGGTTTCATCTCACCTAATCTCTAACGTCATCTGAGACGGCTTCACGACGCTTAGGGTGGGAGGTTGGTTGGTGTTCGGGTGGAACAGGTGGCTGAAGGGTATGGTTTCTTTGCCCTGTGACGAGGTTGCTTTTTGTCTTTTGTTTGGGCGAAGGGAGTTGTCTGTTCTATGTACGTGTTTATTTTGTCATCTGTCCTACGCGAGGCCCAGTCGAGAATAGAGCATGGCTTTGTTCCTTTCTTCTTCTATTGGTATTGGTACTTGCTCACCTGTAGAATGTATAGATAAGGGGTCTCTGTGGCGTAGGGCTGGATCCTGGGGTCCTTGCTCACCGTGACAGTTGTATGTATGGCTGCCACTTAGCTTCTTGCATTATTTGCACTACACGTATAACCACAAAGGCCCAAACAAGCGTAAAACGTGCATCAGAATGACACTTTCGTGTAACAATCGGAAACTCGTTTCCCTAGATGATATAGATTTCACTTACACCTAAGGTTGGAGAGTAAGACTACAGTAACTCTGCCCAAAAGCTTCCACGTCCGACTGACAAAAAAAAGCTTCTCATTTCAGGGAATACCATAGGCAGATCCTCAATGCCTGCCGCAATCTCTTTCCAGAATTTCTCGAAAGTCTTTTGTGCACGGTGGATTTGAGAACGATTATAGTCAGCTCAGTTGTTTGGCAACTCGCAGATGACTGGTTCAAACCTGAGCAACGCTTTAGCGAGCTCGAAGCGTGTGGTCACTTTCTGACCCTCGGCGGAGTCTTTCTTCCAGTAATGCAATCAAACCCGCCGTCGGGAGGTATCTAACCGTCAACTTGGTTCCTTTGAAGACGCGTTCTAAAGTGCCTAGTGAAAGTACGGTGTGGCTAAATAACTTACTCGATAAACCACCTGCAGTGTTACGGTCACCACGTGGTGGAGGGGATTTAGAGAGGACGAAGACAGAAGAACCAAAAAAACCTAGCTATTGATATTCGCGCTTTAAGAGTATTCCACAGAGTATTCTAAAGATTATTCGGAAGGGTATTCCAAAGGGTATTCTAAAAAGTATTTAAAGAGTGTTGGAAATCCCATTAATTCTCCCACTATATCTGAAGGTCAATAGAATATGGATATATGGTTTAAGTATATAGGGATTTAGAAGCGTAGTCAACAATAGTCGACGACCGCGAAATACTTAGTCTAATTTAGGTCGACCATTCAGTTATAGACAGCAGCTACGGCATAGTAACATAGAAACTACAATCCAATCTTAATATATCAAAAGAATAACACTCTTGAACTGACCTCGGAGATAAAGAGTAATCTAAGGGCTCGGGCTCCGCGGAGCCCGACTACTTCTATCGCTTCATTTTAGCTTCATGAGCAACACTTCAGAAAAGAAAAGACCCCTTTACGACTAATGCATACCTTAAATCACCATACAAGATGTCTCTAAGCAACAACACAGAAATAACCCAAGTAAGCCAGCCAACCCCCAGCCAACAAAAGCCTCCTGACCAAAGCAAGGCCGCAACAATCGCCGCCCTAACAAGCGAAATAATAATCCACCCAATAGACACAATGATAACACGAATGCAATCCCCATTCTACAAAACAATCTACAAACACGGCAACGGAACCCTCAGCCGCACCATTTTCCATGGCCTCTACCAAGGCTTCGGACCAACTCTTCTAGCAGGCACACTCTCCTCAGCAGCATTCTTCACAACATACGAAGCCTCAAAGAAAACATTCGAGAATGCTCAATCCGCTGGATACATGCTCGGTGTACCTCGATCTATCTTCCACGTTGCTAGTAGTGCACTAGCGGAACTTATTGCCTGTGCGATTCTTAATCCGGCCGAGGTATTAAAACAGAATGCCCAGGTTATCCAGAGACATCCATCACCACCTGTTTCTGAGACTGGAGGTAGAGGGTTACCTACGTCTCCAACGGTTGAGATACTGAAACAGTTCCAGAAACAGCCATCGAAACTATGGACTGGGTATACGGCTTTGGTGGCAAGTCAGCTACCCAGTATATGTCTGACATTTTGTCTCTATGAGATGATAAAAGAGACATTACTTAAGCGACGGAAACATAAAAAGGAGAAGGATGATACAGCCCAGCAATTACAAGCTACTATTTTGAGTGCGGGTATTGCGGGCGGTTGTGCATCTTGGTTCTTTGTTCCTATCGACGTGGTCAAGACGAGAATGAGGCTTGCTGTTGGGAACCATGGACAGACAGGGGTACCTCGGCTTGGTCTTGATGGGGCGAAGGTCAACTTACAGCCTCGAGCTGGGGCTTTTGCTGTTGCTGGGGATGTGGTGCGTAAGGAGGGGATTTCTGGGTTGTTTCGGGGGTCTGGGTTGACTTTTGTGGCTGCTGTGGTTGGGAGTGCGCTTTATATCGGGTGTTATGAGGGGTGTAAGTTGTATTTGTATACTTCTTGATCGTTGGGTGGTATAGAATTGTGTAAGGTAGATGTATATTTATGAATCACTCTACTCTATTGGGCTTGTTTTTGTGGAACCTCATACTGGTGATGTCGATAGGGATGTGACATTTTAAGAATATATCAGGAGCTGCTAGAGTCTGTGGAGTGGGTTCCCATAGTTTCGTGGCAAATAGTCCCATAGAACGAAATATATACATCCAGTATTTCGAGATATAACAGTTGGGTAAATGTAGCAACTTGTAGCAAGTCTACATATAATTCAAACATATGTAATTTGAAAGGGTACACTTTGCGCATGTAAGATATCAGCCGTAAGTACGGAGTGAGTCGATACCCTCGGGATATGCAGAGTCCGTGCATTGCAGATCACATGCCAACACTGGGTGAGATCGACTTGACTACACCTCAAGACTTCAATTTCCCAGCAATTCACAAGATGACAGAGGGAACACATACACTACCAGACGGCCTTGAGCTGTATACCAAAACATGGGAGGTGAGTTGACTGAAGGACCAGAGCGGGTTGAGCTTCGATCGAGCTTGCCTTGACTAGACGACCTCGTCTCTCCCGACATGTTTCGTGCAAATGCTGACCAGAAAATTAGACCAGCGGATCTCCGTGTGCCATCTTGGCCTTTATTCATGGCTTCAGTGATCACTGTAAGTCTCGACGCTGGATGAGCCAGCATAGCAACGCTGATTTACGGGTCAATAACACTTCTAGGCAATGCCTACTACGACATGTTTCCAAACCTGGCGGAAGCAGGAATTGAGGTCAGGTCTTTTGATCAGAGGTATGTACATTGGAGATAGCTACCCCGAGCTATGAACACCAATCCTTCACTCAAGACCACACACCAAAGCCATCTCAATATCAAAGCTTCCCCCCAAAAAAAGACTAACACAACCACAGAGGCTGGGGCCGCGAGGTCAAGAAATCCAGCGACAAGGGCAACACAGGCCCAACACACAAAGTTCTCTCAGACATGCACTCCTTCTTACTCTCCCTCCCCTCAGAGTCTACTACCCCCATCTTCCTAATGGGCCACAGCATGGGCGGCGGCCAAACCCTCAACTACATCCTCCACCCAGAGTCTCCCTATCACAAAGACTCCAACCTGCCCAAGCTAACTGGAGTCATGCTCTACTCCCCACTAATCGCCATTGACCCGTCCTCGCGCCCGTCAAAGTTCACTGTCGCAGCCGGGCGTCTTGTTGCCAAGCTTCTCCCGCATAAGCAGCGGTATTCCCCGCTTGACCCGAAACTGCTGACTCGGGTTGAGTCTGTTGTTGAGGATATCATTGCTGATCAGTTGTGTCATGATACCGGCACGTTTGAGGGACTGGCTGGTATGTTGGATCGGGGATTATGGCTGGAGGCGATGTTTGAGACGGAGGCATCGTCTGGGAATTGGGTTGAGAGTTCGTTGCCTTTCTGGTTTGGTCATGGCAATGAGGATCGTGTTACTAGTTACCCTGCTAGCAAGGCATTCGCCGGGGAGATGAAGAAGCGCGGGAAGGACGTTACTTTTGTTACTTATGACGGCGCTTATCATCGGTTGCATTCTGAGTTGCCTGAGACTACGACGAAGTTTGTTGCTGATGTTAGGGACTGGATTTTGGCCAAGGCGAATGGCGTCTCTGCTCAGGGTGAGGGGTCCGGTGTTCAGAGTGAGGATGCTGTTGTGGCCGACAAAGCGAAGCTGTGAATTGTGGTGTTTGATATCCTTTCGGGCTCTCATTGTTATTATGTTAGTGTTCTATCAGATATGCAATAGTGTACAGAAGCTATATGTTACATGGATGGTTATGTGCTCAATATACACGGAGTGGCAGGTCAGCGAGTGGAATCCTCGATACGCCGCCAGACTCCCACGAAGCCGCCGCCCTGGATGCGAACACCGACCTTGGGCCGGCAAACCAGAACAGATTCTCCTCCTTTCGGAGATTCTTCTGTAGTTACCTCAGAAGCAGCGTCGCTGACACTGGCTTCTTCAGTCTCAGCAGCAGGGGCAGTACCCTCCGCATCCGAAGAAGCAGCCCAAGACGATGGGTCGGCGCCGGACTTCTTAGTCGCGAAGCGCACATCCCATAGACGACCACCGCTGATTCCATTACCAAGCTCAATCACCCGCTCTTGGACGAGAGGCAATCGCTGATCCTTGATCAGTTGCAAACACTCGCCGATCTGCGTGATGCTGGGCATGAAGACCACCAGGTAACCATTGCGTTTCAAGGCTGGTGTAACATGCGGGATCCTGAGGTTCGAAGAAGGCATGTCCAAAATAACGTGGGACAAGAAGGGCTCAACAGTGTTCCTCCCAGCCAATGCAGCCAGGCCGGTCTTCTTCCGCTGCTGCATCTGCTGAGCAATCCACTTCTCGACAGGACCAACGTAGAAATCGGTATTTCCTGCGTAAATTCCACGGCGGAAGCCTCGTACATTCTTCTCAGCCAACGCAGAGAATTTAGGCGAGACGTCCACCGTGTGAATCACAGCATTGCGCTGTGCCCTCCACGCATCCCATTCTTCCTGCACTGGATCCGCGGCTGTCTCGGCTGCTTTATCTTTGATTTGTTCCGCTTCCGTTTCTCCTGGCCTGTTGATTCGGCCTTCTAGGTACTTGACCTGCGATCGGGATGGGTGAGGCGGCGATGTGCTGTTGGCTGCATGAATGGCACGCGCCAGGTGCAACGTCAAAGACCCATGGCCTGTTCCGGACTCGAGAATTTCCAACGGAGGTTGATCCTCACCCGAGACAGGGGTATTGGGGTGGATGTCGAGAAGTGAAGTAATCAAACTGGCATCTTGGGGGTAGATCTACTGGGATAGCGTGAGTCCAAGGTATCTTTCCGTGCGTTGCTGTGAGAGTGATGCGCATACCGGCGTGACCAGGCGAGGAGTCAGGCTGACGTATTCTTCCAGTGTGGGGAGGCTGACTCGAATTGATGCACCTGTGTATATCATTCCAAGTCAGTGGTGGCCTGCAGCAGAGCACATGCGAGTTACTGACCTTTGCTGGACTGTACTGTATCCCATACGCGTTTGTTGAGGATGCTGTTATGGTCCACAGATCCCCGATGACTCTGTAGCTTGTCGCCCTTCTTCAATGGCTTTGACAATGAGGGCTGCTTGCCGTGTAGCACAACTCGGTCTCCCTCTGCGCGCATTGTTAGTCCGATGTCGGGGCGCGAGAGGGACGCAATTACCTCTGAAGACGGAGAAATCGGTGTCAATGGCCCGAGACCGTAGAGCACCCGGTGACGGGGTTACCCCTAGGACTCTCTGTAGAGCCTGGCGCAGACGAAACATGATGCGACAAAACAACAAAATGCAGTCGGGAGCTAAAAATCACCAGAAGAGGAAAATCTTGCTCCATCGAGACTAACCCACTCACCGACCCACCCCCAGTTCT
>ERZ1673737.4241-NODE-4241-length-10277-cov-3.714929_pt1 | contig 10277 bp, 13 predicted proteins | sample MGYA00580211_ERZ1673737 | MGnify/ENA primary metagenome ERZ1673737 (study PRJEB41218, sample SAMN15661789) | gut metagenome | host: Homo sapiens | place: Canada: London | collected 2015-08-20/2019-03-30 | study: EMG produced TPA metagenomics assembly of... | reverse complement strand
CGAGACAGCACCCGAGATTTTGCTCTCGGGCTCATAGCCTGTTGTAGTTCAGAGGAAATTTATTGATTTAATTGAGAGGGAAACATGATGCTATGTATATACAACGAGAAGATCAAGTTGATTTCAAACAACTTGTTTGTTCATATAGATACCTCGGGATTAATTCCGGTATTGCGGCTTGGTTCCTAACCTGCACCAGCCTCATATCACAACACTCTGAATCACAACAGGTTATGAACCGAGCCACTACAAGCTGTATGAAATCAGTTTTGGATTTCCCGTCATGTCGAGTTGGATGAGAGGACCCCAGCGGCGCCACTCATCGAGGGGAAAACAGGCGAATATCTTGGCAAAACTACGCAAACCTTTTTCCTTGCACAATTCTTCCAAATTCTGTGCAATAACTCAGATTTGAATATGGCCAGAGAATACATGACCAATCTCCTTATTATTTATTGCACTTACTTCCTTTTTAGACTTCTCACTACCAAAACTCAAAGCTTATTTGGCCTGGTCCCTCTTACATTCCATTGATCAGATAATCGCAAAAACTTCCTCAAACGTATCATGCATGACTGTCCTAGCGTCTGCTCTCTGTCCGCATTTTTGCCGTTCGACGATTGCCCTCACTAATTTCGCCGTCCTGGTAGCATTTCCAACCTTAGTCTCCATACCATCAATGCATTTGATGATCCAGTGCTGTGTATCTTCTTGCTCGGCCTCACAGGCAGCCATCATAAGCGGCCACAACATACTGACTGGCAGCGATTGCCCCTCCTCCAAAGTCATCCGCGACAAGCTCACAATTCTCGCCACCGCAGGTCTGATTTGCGGGATTGCTTGGAGATGCGCATAAGCGACCCGCTGGAGGTGTATAAAGCAGGCCTGGAAATTGGCCGTATATGTACGAAGATGATGAAGCACTTTTGTCGCAAGATCAGGTGCCATGTATTGCTGGAGCTCTCCTTGATCTGCAAGATCAATGATTGCAGGTCGTCGTGTCCAGAGCGCATTCAGGTCTCGAATTACTTTTTCCGCAGCAAGCATTACCTCGAGCTCATCTTCCACGGATCCTCGAGAGCGATGCCACTTGTCCAGGCGCGCGATTCGGCCAGAGAAGTTGAGTACTTGGAGGTAGAAGCTGTATGCCTGTTGGTTGAGAGAGTTGAAAAGAATATCTTCAGTCTCCAGTAAATTAACATTGGTGCTGGCTTGCTCTCCATCTCCAGTTGACGGGTCGCTTTGCCGGATAATCTCTAGATCTAGATTATCTGGATTGGTGTACAGATGAAAGCCACTGCCGCCTGCACTCACAACCTTGGCATCTAGTAATTTCAGCCAAATTTGAAGTTGGTTGTATAATGTGGAGCCAAAGCGAGGCTTTTGGCTTAGCAGCGTATGAGCTCGATCCAATAGGTCCACTGAGCTTTTAGGTGCTTTAGATACAATAAGTCCAACGTACGACAGAAAGAATATACTTCCCAAGATGACCTCGTACGAGCTCGGACCGGCATTTTCACCAGATTGGCCATCGAATAACTTCTCCAGTTCGCTAACTGCGAGAGCTGAATAGTAATAAGATGATTGCGTAGCTTGAGACGGCTGTCTTGAAGACGATTCTTCAAGTGACAAAGCGGAAAAGGCACATATAGAGAGGCGTAGAGCAAAGTTGGATTTTGAGAGACGGAGGAGTGCATTCCGAGACTTATGCCATCGCGGTTCGACCCCTATCAGAATGGGCGGCACCGCGAAGTCGACAAAGTGCCTGAGAAGGGTGACTTCTTCTAACGGGCTGAAGTGGGTTTGATCAGAATTTCGGAATGACGAAGGGGCAGCTGCGATCATGTTGTCATTTTTTGTGGCTGAAGATGGATCGGATCGTATATAATTCATGGGAAGAGAACTCGAAAACGGCTGTGCAATATTGTAGGAAGGCATCACGTGTTCGTAAGGAGGATAGTGCTGAGCCGAAAAGAAGCTTGAGAGGATGGGAAGGTTTGTGCACAGGCTGTCTTCACCGAGAAGCTCCAATTCCCAATTTTCCGGGTCTGGGAAAATTTGCTGCAGTTGCTGACCCCTGATTGGGTCCTCGATATCTGTACTGGGCACAAGACTCCTGAGCGCGGTTGAATCGTCATCTTGAAGAGGTTCAGCCTCTAAGCTCACGTTTTGGACGCGACCTGTAATGCCCGCATGACTTCGTTGGTTGGGCAAGCTTTGGTCTTGTACCGCTGAAACTCCAATAGTTGATGTTTGAGTTCGTTGCCGTGCGAGAGATGATTTCTGCCGAGGCTTTTCTATCCTGGCGAAAGAATCGGGCGAAGCCGAAGATTCATAGGTACACACAAGCCGTAAGCGATGGCAGTTTCCACATATTGGATGCTCTTCGTTGCATTTAACTTTCCTTCAGAGGAAGTTAGCAATACAACACTAGGTAGCAGGATGTTGAAAAAGAAAATTGAGGCTTGGAAAAGGGAACGCGACACAACTAACCTCTTCCGACAAGTATAGCAGCCTCGGCGAGATCTCGTAGAACTTCTAATGGACTTCAGACGTGACTTTGAGCTAGTGGCCATTATGGCGTATTGTCCAGCTGGGGATGAGATCACATTCGGATCACCGTAGATGGTTGAGTTATGGGCTCTTTGATCTAATTGGCTTGCTGGTGATCCATTTGTCAAAGCATCGCTTCCAAAGTCGTCGGCTCCTATTTGGGTAGCCATGAGGCTTGCGACGTTTTGCAGGTAGAGGTAGGGACAGAAATCACTCATCGATAGCGAAGCGATCGCTATCCCTCGATGCAGCGTGATGAGGAATCTTGGTGCGGGGAAGTGAAGAAGGGGCGCGATCGGAGCGACTCCGATACTTTGGGTTTAGATGGCAGCGTCGGCTCCAAGCAGCTCATCGATTCGATTGCCGTACATCGCTAAAGCCCCCACAGCTAAGCCATACTCATTTCGGTGTACATCGCAGTGGATTTCATATTCCTTTTGCGCCCCGCATTTTAACCGGTTGGGTTTTGCATCGCTTCGACGTAGTCGCTCGTCTGAGAGGCCTTGCTCGCCGCAGGGGGTTTCGTCGGCAAGCTTTGGAGTTCTCGGATCCACACCGCTTAATGGGTTGCCCAGTTATCGGCCGGTGGCGGTGTTCGGGTAGCGTTGACAGGGAATGAAAGCGCAAAGCGCCGACGCTTTTGCCTATTGCTCCACTCTCTTCCGACTTGATATACCCGATAGACGCTAACCCCCCTTGGAGCACCGCTTTGTAATGCCGGCAGAAATGAGACTGTATGGAATCATCGTATTTGCGCGGAGTTTACGGAATCGGCTCATTTTATCGCATTGCCTCATGTCTCACCGTGGTAATGTAAGTTACAGACTCTATTTTGGAAAGTGGTCTGAAAAGCCGATGTCGGTGATGGTATCCAATTAGGACTCGCCACTTTCGGAATTAGTTTCTGACAATCAAGTCGCAAGAGTGTGGAAGTATAACTGATTTCGAAAACTACTTTACCAGTAGCATTATCTTACTTCTGACATATGCGGCTTAACGAGCAATCTGGCCTTAACGAAAAACTTCCAAAGCCTCATGTCATTCTCAGTTTTCTCAGACTCTCGCCAACCTGAGGTCCACGCGAGCACACTCGTTCTTACAGAACAGATTCTGCTTTGTGCCTGGTTTGGTGGTACGAAGGAGGGGCATTCGGACACCAGAATATGGATATCCAGACTTGACCTTTCAATTCCCGATGCTGCCTGGACTAAGTCATATCCAATTGCATCTGAGGAGGGAATCGCGCATTGGAATCCTGTGTTTTTGAACGACCCAAGCTCTGGGAGAATTCTTTTGTTTTATAAAGTTGGCTCTCCAATCTCATCCTGGTACACAAAAATCATCGAGTCAAACGACAATGGAAACACCTGGAGCGAGCCGCGCGAACTCGTCTCTGGTGACCGTGGTGAGTAGCATTCTCCCCAATTCCCATCTACAATTTTTAATTTGCAAAGGTGGTCGAGGCCCTGTGAAAAATAAGCCGATTGTCCTGCCAGATGGGACGATAATTGCACCAGCATCACTGGAAACTCCAGATGGCAACTGGAACTGCTTTACGGATAGCTCTCATGACCAGGGCAAAACGTGGACTAGATCAGCATTCGCGCAAATTGATAGAGCTACCTGGCCTGGCGAGGGCGCGATTCAACCAAGTTTAATTAACTCTGCGCCTGGGAAGCTAACAATGTTATCGAGAAGTTCTGCTGGCTATGTCGCAAGATCTGACTCGGAAGACAATGGAAAGAATTGGGGAAAGATGTATCTAACCCCACTGTTTAATAACAATAGTGGGTTGGATGCTTTGCGCCAAGAAAATGGGACTTGGCTACTTGTGCACAATCCAGTCCAACAGAGATGGGTGAGTTTATACCCCGAGCTTACGTTGCCTTAGGCTAATAGCTATTGGGATTGAAAAGGGCCCCCGAACACCTTTGGTGATTTCAAGTTCATCAGACGAGGGAAAAACATGGAGAACCGTCTTAACACTGGAAGCAAAACCACCACCCGCCGGGTTCTCAGAAATTGTGGCACTTGACACTGTATGTATTGGCTGCATCCATGCATTTGATTCAAATCCTGATTTGAGAATTTAGGGAATCGTAAACGATGGAGAGAGTGAATTCAGTTATCCCTCTATCATCAGTGACAGCAAAGGTGGTGTTTATATCAGTTATACATACGAACGACGAGGTATCAAAGTTGTTCATGTAGAAGCTACTCAGCTGAGTTAGCGTAATTCAGAGATTGGAAGTTGTTGTAATTTTTCGCTTACTTAGTTCATGTTCTTTGCTTCTTGCACAGAGTTTTGTTTTATTTCTGTTTCTATTATCTGGCAACCTATTACCTGGCAGGGAAGGCTAAGTAATACAATTTCTAGTTGAAGGCAGATATTGCTATGTGACGAATGAAATTATTTATCTAGTGGTCAAGGTCACGATCCGGGATTGAATAGTCGAGATTTTCATTGAAAAAAAAAAAAAAAACCTCGACCTTGCATGAATTGCTAGGCTGTTAAAGATACAGAATGTATTCACTTACTCAATACTTTCGAAACCTTTGCTGAGGATAACCTCACTTAGGAATCATTCATGCCTGCGGCCGCTGGGCGCACGCTGATGAAACCTTATTCTGGAGGCGCGGGGCCCCGCGGCCGACGACCTATCGCTTGATAGTACGCTACACCCTTCCGACGTGGATCTTGAATATATAAAACCCCGTTTACCGCCGCATAGCGAAAGAGAATGCGGTCATAATGCTAAGCGTGTTGTATGGAAAGCGCTACCTCTATCACCAGAACTCGCCGTGAAAGCTAATATAGCCTTCAATCATAAATCATAATGGCCCGCTTCTTTACCAGCGCCGATGTCAGGGCAATACCGAAGGAGGTCCTCAATTGGAGAATAGTCTTTGCCACAGGAAGCACTTGCATGGCTGGATCATTCTTTGGATTTGACACTGGGAATATTGGGTAATATAGCCCGCCAGATACAAGACTTGAGCCCAAGCTTATTTTCTTACAGAGGCATCATTGTCCTTCCTTCATTTAAAGAGACCTTTGGGCTCTTGGCAGATGGCCCAAACGCATACCAGGCTCCAGATCTTTCTGCAAATATCGCCACTGCGTTGCAAGCAGGCGCTGTCACGGGCTCTCTCTTGGCATACGCCTCTGCGGATCGATTTGGCCGAAGATGGACGTTGATCATCGGAGCTGCTGTCTTCCTGGTCGGTTGTGCTCTTCAGCTGATTGCAGACCTTAGTAAGTCAGTATTGATCCGGAAACCGATCTCGCTTTCAATCTTGCATCAAGAAACTCTCTATGCCGGTCGCGTCATATCAGGCATTGCAACTGGTCTGTGCTCAGTTATCCCGCCGATGTATGTCTCTGAAACTGCACCGAAGGCAATCCGTGGCGCTCTTACCACCTGTTTTAACCTAATACTTCTCATCTCGCTCTCGCTTGCCTTCTGGATTAACGTAAACTTTCATTTTCACTCCTTTTTTCACAAAGCCTATCTAACCCGTCCCAGTACGGTGCGAGCGTCTGGACTCATCCCTCGGAAAAGCAGTGGCGAATTCCTATGGCTATCCAAATGATTCCTGGTGGTCTCTTACTCATTGGAATGATATTCCAAAAGGAATCTCCTCGGTACTTGATCAGTCACGACCGGCAGGATGAAGCAATCCAAACTTTAACCTACAATCGCCAACTTCCAGCCAACCATCCCTTCGTTGCTTCCGAGATTGCAGAAATCACCCAGTCAGTTATGATAGAAAAGGCGGTGGTGGGAGAATCATCAATCTTTAGTCTCATCAAAGACATCTTTACTATTCCAGCAAACAGATGGCGATATCTTCTGGCGATAATCTTGCAAATCTTCCAATAAATGACCGGGACCAATGCCATCAATTACTTTGCGCCATCGATCTTCGCTTCTGTCGGTTGACGGGAACGAGCACCTCTCTTCTTGCGACTGGTGTCTATGGAATTGTCAAAGTCTGCACCACACTTGTCTACGTATTCTTTATCGTTGACAATGTCGGGAGACGGAAGCCGCTTATAACTGGCGCGCTGATTCAAGCCTGCTGCCTGCTTTACCTAACCGTCTTTGTCAAATTAAGCACAGTTCAAACGGGGCAAATAACTGCAGGTGGCTACGTTGGAGTTGTTTCCGTCTATATCTATGCATTCGGCTGGTCATTTGGTTGGTCCGTTATCCCTTGGGTCGTCCCCTCCGAGATATTTCCCAACCGAATTCGGGCCATTTCTATGTCATCAATCTTCGCATTCCAATGGTTGCTCAACTTCGCTATCACTCGAAGTACACCCTATATGATGCTCAACTTGAATAAATGGGGAGCCTATCTCATCTTCGCAGTCTTCACATTCGGGAGCGCTATCTGGACGTTCTTTTTTTTTCCCCGAGCTAAAGGGGCGGTCGATTGAATCTATGGACAATCTATTTGATCAATCTGCTTTGATAATTTTGAAGCGTGCATACCCTACTGAGGAAGAAAAAACTTTGAATTTATCCTCGGGGGACAAGTCGCTCGAAACTGCTGTGGTAGAAGCCTACCACATCGAGGATTCCCCCGTCCGACGGGAAGAGCACATTTGACGCATGCATACAATGCATATTACTTGGCGGATCTTACTTGAAATACAAGGCAGAACACTGAAAGCGTTGAAGAGGAATGGTGCTGATTGGCCAGTTTGTTGTTTTGGGGGGAGGGGGATTAGTTGTGATGAGCTCTGCGTTTCTCTCCCTCCTTTCTTTCTCCCGTTGAATGTCTTCGGGCGAATGGACTTTTATTTAGACGAGACTTGCCGCTCACGCTGCAGTGATAAGCTGAACTTGATATTTTTTTGTTGTCGAATAAGATACCTTTTCGCAACTTCAATTTGAAAATTCTTTGTCGAATTATATGGCAGTATTATTAAAATATGGGTTCAGGGTCACCCAGTCCCTCACATTTTAAGCTAGGGTCTAGAATCATCAACTCCAGACAGTAACCCATGACACGAGAGCCCGCATCTCTCACTAATGCTGCACTTCAGTCATGGTACTCTAATCTCCACCGGTCGCTAAAAGGAATATGAACGAACATGGGAGTTGCATCGAAATTAAATTCCAGCTCGGGGTATTATCGCTTACCGAAAAAAGCCACATCGGTTAATAAACTTAAAGTGCGTCGCTTACTTGTCCCGTTGGCTACGAACGCCTTGGCCGAGCCGACGAGCTTAGTCGCCGAACGCCGCTTAAAGTAGCTTTTTGGGAAATAAAGAATCTATTTGAGACTTATATACAAAATATATTTTAAAACATCTCGCAGTTCTCATTCCAATCACGCGAAGCGATTCAAAACTGCAGCCATGGTTTACCCGGACACATTCGAGGGATTTATGGTGGAAAGCCATTCTGAATGGAGTGACTTCAAGAAACGCCCAGTGAGCTTGAATTCCTGCAATTTCCAAACTACACTATTACTCATAGTTGTCTCTTTTAACAGTTCAAACCCAAAACATTCGAAAGCCATGATGTTGACGTTGAAATTGAGGCTTGCGGTGTCTGTGGAAGCGACGTGCACACTCTGACTGGTGGATGGGGACAGGCAAATTTCCCTCTATGCGTTGGGCATGAGGTTGTTGGCACTGTCGTCAATATTGGAAATGAAGTCACGACAGTCAGACTCGGTGACAGAGTTGGAGTGGGAGCTCAGGTTTGGGCATGCTTGAGATGCAAAGTTTGCAAAGCTGGCCAGGAAAACTACTGCCCTCACCAAGTTGGTAAGTTGAGCGTTACGAGCCGTTCCAGAGTGAGTTCTAAATAACTTCCACAGACACCTACAATGCGAAATATCCAAACAAGGAGGAGGCGCAGGGAGGGTATGCGAGCCACATCCGAGCCCACGAATATTTCGTTTTCAATATCCCGGACAACATCCCCTCTGAGTTAGCAGCTCCAATGATGTGTGCAGGTCTCACTTCCTATAGCCCACTCGTTCGTGCAGGTTGTGGTCCCGGGAAAAAGGTTGCAATTCTCGGAATTGGAGGGCTTGGGCATTTTGGTATACTCTTTGCCGCTGCATTGGGGGCCGAAACCTACGCCATTTCACACAGTCCACACAAAGAGGCGGATGCTAGGAAGCTGGGAGCAAGGGAGTTCATTTGCACGAAGGATTCTGACTGGACTAAACCATGGCAGTGCACGTTTGATTTCATCCTGAACACCGCAGACATGACGAATACGTTCAATCTGAAAGATTACATGAGCACCTTGGCCATAAATGGCACCTTCCACCATGTTGGGCTGCCTGACAAACCACTTCCGGAAATGAAGGCACAGGATTTCTGTCCGAATGGTGCAGCTATGTCAGGAAGCCATATTGGAAATAGAGAAGAAGCATTCGCCATGTTGCAGCTTGCAAGCGAGCAAAACATCAAGAGCTGGGTGGAAACAATTGATATTGGGGAAATAGGCTGTAAAGAAGCAGTTCAAAGAGTGAAGAGGAATGATGTCAAGTACAGATTCACCCTGGTGAACTACAAGGAGGCATTTAGGGTGTAGGTAATGAATTCAAGGAGTTCCGATCAACTTTTTATGATGAATAATTTTGAGTATAATCACCAACTATGGAACCATTTAAAAGAATCCCGAAATAATTTCTGATTAGGCGACGGGAGCCTTCGAATAGGAAGGTTGCTCTCTAGGCCGATAGGCGAGTAAAGCGAGACGGTGGCCCCACCATCAATTCTACCCCACGCTACCGTCTTAATCAAGTTGCAGAGCCAGAGATCGACATTTGACTTAAATTCTCGTATCCCTTGTATTTGAGTCAACTCAAAATCCCAAAGGAATTATATTTTTAGTCCTACTTTCACCAGGAATTTTTTTCGCCATGAGTGCATCTATTGATGCTGCCGATCTATTCAACGTCAATGGTCTGGTCGCCGTCATAACCGGTGGCGGAAGTGGTCTGTGTATCTTTCATCATCTAGCGGAACAAACAGAGTGGGACTGATTAGCCATAGGAATTGGACTCGTGATGGCAAAGGCACTGGAAGCCAACGGAGCATCAAAGGTATACATTATCGGGCGGCGTCTAGTCGCTCTTGAACACGCATCAAAGCAGTCGGTGAGTAGACATCATCAATGCCATGGCGTGTTGGAGACGGACTAATATTGTATAGAAATTTGGCAACATTACACCAATCCAAGGGGATGTAACATCGAAAGATGACCTACAACGCATCGTCGCGCAAGTGGATGCAGAAGAAGGTCACATTGACCTTCTCATTGCAAATGCCGGAGTCAGCGGCCCTGATCTCAAAGGACTAGCGGCATCTCCATCACTCAATGAACTACAAGATAAACTCTGGTCGCCTAGTGTCGAGGCCTTTGCCAGCACCTATACTGTGAACACAACCGCCACGTTTTTCACGATCGTCGCGTTTCTGGAATTGCTCGATAAAGGAAACAAGAAACGCCACAGGGCAGCACAGCGAAGCCAGGTTTTGGCTACGAGCTCAATTTCTGGATTCAACAGGAACGTTCCAGGCGGATTTGCATACGGTGGGAGTAAAACTGCCACGACGCAGATGATGAAACAATTTGCAACCCTGTTGGCGCCGTTCAATATTCGAAGTAATATCATCGCACCAGGAAGTAAGTTTTTGTTCATTTATATGTTAAAAAGGCTATTGACCATGGGAAATAGTATTTCCG
>ERZ1673737.4240-NODE-4240-length-10278-cov-58.870782_pt1 | contig 10278 bp, 7 predicted proteins | sample MGYA00580211_ERZ1673737 | MGnify/ENA primary metagenome ERZ1673737 (study PRJEB41218, sample SAMN15661789) | gut metagenome | host: Homo sapiens | place: Canada: London | collected 2015-08-20/2019-03-30 | study: EMG produced TPA metagenomics assembly of... | reverse complement strand
TGATTGGCCTTTCGGGGCTTATCACGCCGTCGCTGGACGAGATGGTTAACGTGGCGAAAGAGATGGAGCGTCAGGGCTTCACTATTCCGCTATTGATTGGCGGCGCGACGACCTCAAAAGCGCACACGGCGGTGAAAATCGAGCAGAACTACAGCGGCCCGACGGTGTATGTGCAGAATGCCTCGCGTACCGTTGGTGTGGTGGCGGCGCTGCTTTCCGATACCCAGCGTGATGATTTTGTCGCTCGTACCCGCAAGGAGTACGAAACCGTACGTATTCAGCACGGGCGCAAGAAACCGCGCACACCACCGGTCACGCTGGAAGCGGCGCGCGATAACGATTTCGCTTTTGACTGGCAGGCTTACACGCCGCCGGTGGCGCACCGTCTCGGCGTGCAGGAAGTCGAAGCCAGCATCGAAACGCTGCGTAATTACATCGACTGGACACCGTTCTTTATGACCTGGTCGCTGGCCGGGAAGTATCCGCGCATTCTGGAAGATGAAGTGGTGGGCGTTGAGGCGCAGCGGCTGTTTAAAGACGCCAACGACATGCTGGATAAATTAAGCGCCGAGAAAACGCTGAATCCGCGTGGCGTGGTGGGCCTGTTCCCGGCAAACCGTGTGGGCGATGACATTGAAATCTACCGTGACGAAACGCGTACCCATGTGATCAACGTCAGCCACCATCTGCGTCAACAGACCGAAAAAACAGGCTTCGCTAACTACTGTCTCGCTGACTTCGTTGCGCCGAAGCTTTCTGGTAAAGCAGATTACATCGGCGCATTTGCCGTGACTGGCGGGCTGGAAGAGGACGCACTGGCTGATGCCTTTGAAGCGCAGCACGATGATTACAACAAAATCATGGTGAAAGCGCTTGCCGACCGTTTAGCCGAAGCCTTTGCGGAGTATCTCCATGAGCGTGTGCGTAAAGTCTACTGGGGCTATGCGCCGAACGAGAACCTCAGCAACGAAGAGCTGATCCGCGAAAACTACCAGGGCATCCGTCCGGCACCGGGCTATCCGGCCTGCCCGGAACATACGGAAAAAGCCACCATCTGGGAGCTGCTGGAAGTGGAAAAACACACTGGCATGAAACTCACAGAATCTTTCGCCATGTGGCCCGGTGCATCGGTTTCGGGTTGGTACTTCAGCCACCCGGACAGCAAGTACTACGCTGTAGCACAAATTCAGCGCGATCAGGTTGAAGATTATGCCCGCCGTAAAGGTATGAGCGTTACCGAAGTTGAGCGCTGGCTGGCACCGAATCTGGGGTATGACGCGGACTGATTCACAAATCTGTCACTTTTCCTTACAACAAACAGGGCGCTCAATGAGTGCCCTGTCTCTTTATTAATATGAAACACTTATACTGGAAACAGGCTGGAATAATCTTAGCCGGAAAAACGAATGTCAAAAGGCACAGTAAAGATGCCAGTCAGCGTGTTTCCGGTCCTTTGGTCATTCAATTGCTTCAGGAACATATAACGATAAGGAGAACCTGAACTCGTGTTAACGCTGCTTCACCTGCTTTCTGCCGTCGCCCTGCTGGTCTGGGGGACTCATATTGTTCGAACCGGCGTAATGCGCGTCTTCGGCGCGCGTTTGCGTACTGTCCTTAGCCGGAGCGTCGAAAAAAAGCCGCTCGCCTTTTGCGCGGGGATCGGCGTTACCGCACTGGTACAGAGCAGTAATGCCACCACCATGCTGGTGACCTCGTTTGTCGCTCAGGATCTGGTAGCCCTCGCACCGGCTCTGGTCATTGTGCTGGGTGCAGATGTCGGGACGGCGCTAATGGCGCGTATTCTCACCTTCGACTTATCCTGGCTGTCACCGTTACTTATTTTTATCGGCGTGATTTTTTTCCTCGGACGCAAACAGTCACGCGCCGGGCAACTGGGCCGCGTCGGTATTGGTCTTGGGCTGATTTTGCTAGCGCTGGAGTTGATTGTGCAGGCCGTAACGCCGATCACCCAGGCAAACGGCGTTCAGGTGATCTTTGCCTCGCTGACCGGCGATATTCTGCTGGATGCGCTGATTGGCGCGATGTTCGCCATTATCAGCTACTCCAGCCTTGCTGCTGTACTGCTGACCGCGACTCTGACCGCCGCAGGCATTATCTCCTTCCCCGTGGCGCTCTGTCTGGTGATTGGTGCTAACCTCGGTTCCGGTCTGCTGGCAATGCTCAACAACAGTGCCGCCAATGCCGCAGCCCGCCGTGTCGCGCTGGGTAGTCTGCTGTTTAAGCTGGTGGGTAGCCTGATTATCCTGCCGTTTGTCCATTTGCTGGCAGAGACAATGGGGAAGTTGTCATTGCCAAAAGCGGAACTGGTGATCTATTTCCACGTCTTCTACAACCTTGTACGTTGCCTGGTCATGCTGCCATTTGTTGACCCGATGGCACGGTTTTGCAAAACGATTATTCGCGATGAACCGGAACTGGATACCCAGCTACGGCCTAAACATCTGTATGTCAGCGCGCTGGATACGCCCACGCTTGCTCTGGCGAACGCCGCGCGCGAAACCCTGCGCATTGGCGACGCCATGGAACAGATGATGGAAGGGTTGAATAAAGTGATGCACGGTGAGCCACGGCAGGAGAAAGAGCTGCGTAAGCTGGCAGATGATATCAACGTTCTCTACACCGCCATTAAGCTGTATCTGGCGCGGATGCCAAAAGAAGAGCTGGCGGAGGAAGAGTCGCGCCGCTGGGCAGAGATCATCGAAATGTCGCTCAACCTTGAACAGGCCTCCGATATCGTCGAGCGCATGGGCAGCGAAATTGCTGACAAATCACTGGCAGCACGGCGGGCATTTTCGCTTGATGGGTTGAAGGAACTGGATGCGCTCTATGAGCAATTGCTCAGTAATTTAAAGCTGGCAATGTCGGTGTTCTTCTCTGGCGATGTCACCAGCGCTCGTCGTTTGCGTCGCAGCAAACATCGTTTTCGCATTCTTAATCGCCGCTATTCCCACGCCCACGTCGATCGCCTGCATCAGCAAAACGTGCAGAGCATTGAAACCAGTTCGCTACATTTAGGCTTACTGGGAGATATGCAGCGCCTGAACTCGCTGTTTTGTTCGGTGGCTTACAGTGTGCTGGAACAGCCGGATGAAGATGAAGGACGGGACGAGTATTAATATTGTGAATCCTGTAGGCCTGATAAGACGCGTCAAGCGTCGCATCAGGCACTATGAACAAGATGCCGGATCATGCATCCGGCAATTCACTTAAAAACGGTGACCAGCTTCCAGCGGAACCGCTTCTTCACCAGCCTTAAACACATAAGTGGTGTTCGGGCCACCCAGCGTAGCGTGACCTTTACTCACTGTGATCCAGTTACCTTCCGGTAGACCAATAATCGTCAGTTCTGGCGCGACGACCAGCAGTTCGCGAATACGCTGCTCACGGGTTTCACCTTTATGGCCTTCCGGCAGCGCGTTGGTGAAGTGCGGGTTGATTTGCAGCGGGAACAGATTTAGCGCATCGAAACCTTGCGGATCGACAATCGGCATATCGTTGGTGGTACGAATAGTTGGGCAAGCAAGGTTAGCGCCTGCGCTCCAGCCAATATACAGAGCGCCACGTTTAACCACGTCAGTAATTGGTGCCAGCAGCCCGCGCTCGCGGCACTGTTTCAGCAACTGGAAAGTATTCCCGCCGCCGACAATCACGATCTCAGCATTTTCAATCGCGGCAACGGGATCGACAACGCTATGAATACCGGTGACAGAAACACCCAGCGGAGCGAGAACCGCAGCCGTTTTCGCTGTGTAATCATCCCAGGTCTGCGTTACGCCAGCGAAAGGGATAAACACCGCTGAGCGGCGACCCTGCAACTGTTCAGCAATTAGCGGCAGTGCATGTTCCAGCCAGGCTTTACCCGGCAGCGTCGAGTTACTCAATAAAAGCAGTTCCATTACTTCTCCGGTTAGTAAGAAATCACGGGAGGCATGCTACCACTGCGAATTTAACCACTTACTGACATGGCTCACGATGTCGCACATTGCTTCTGGAAAGTGATTTGAGCAGGTAACGAATTCAAGCCAATGGAAATAACAAATAGTTCGCTCATGACTATTTTTTATCAACCCAAAGGTACGGTATATTCCGTTTTTTACAGGAGAATTTATGCTGCCCGACTCATCAGTCCGTTTAAATAAATACATCAGCGAAAGCGGAATTTGCTCACGCCGCGAAGCGGATCGCTATATCGAGCAAGGCAATGTGTTCCTTAATGGCAAGCGAGCCACCATTGGCGATCAGGTGAAACCCGGCGACGTTGTGAAAGTAAACGGTCAGTTGATTGAACCTCGGGAAGCCGAAGATTTGGTACTTATCGCCCTGAACAAGCCCGTTGGTATTGTAAGCACCACCGAAGATGGCGAGCGCGATAACATTGTCGATTTCGTTAACCACAGCAAACGCGTGTTCCCGATTGGCCGCCTGGATAAAGACTCCCAGGGGCTGATTTTCCTCACCAATCACGGCGATCTGGTGAATAAGATCCTCCGTGCGGGTAACGATCATGAGAAAGAGTATCTGGTGACGGTCGATAAACCGATTACCGATGAATTTATTCGTGGTATGGGGGCGGGGGTGCCGATCCTCGGGACGGTGACTAAAAAGTGCAAAGTCAAAAAAGAAGCGCCGTTTGTCTTCCGCATTACCCTGGTGCAGGGGCTGAACCGTCAGATCCGGCGCATGTGCGAGCATTTCGGCTATGAAGTGAAAAAGCTGGAACGCACGCGCATCATGAACGTTAGCTTAAGCGGCATTCCGCTGGGGGAATGGCGCGATTTAACCGACGATGAGTTAATCGACCTCTTTAAGCTCATTGAAAATTCCTCTTCCGAGGTAAAACCTAAAGCGAAGGCCAAACCGAAAACAGCGGGCATCAAACGTCCAGTCGTTAAGATGGAAAAAACGGCGGAAAAAGGCGGTCGCCCGGCGTCCAACGGTAAGCGTTTTACCTCGCCGGGGCGTAAAAAGAAGGGGCGCTGATTAACGCCTCAGACTGATGAAAACGGCCCAAAAGTGCCCGGACAGTCCCCTCGCCCCTTCGGGAAAAGGGTTAGGGTGAGGGGAAAATTGTGTTCACACTGACGAGTGAAAATCTCAGGCGTTGATTGTGGATTAGCGCCTGCCGCGCGTCGACGTATTTGCTGACCAGCTAAATGACGCTTCAGGATCCGGTTTATAAGCCTGCTTTTTCTTCAACTGGCGGGCTTTTTTCGCTTCAGCCTCACGCTCAACCATTAATTTATCGATGTAATCTTTCTTAATGCTGTTGGTTTCGGAGTTGGTCAATACGCGACCATGCGCAATCCGCGCCCGATCCAGCAGTGTTTTAAGTTCACGCTGCTCGCGTTCAGTCATCTCTTTTTGGGTAATACGGGGGAGTGCCATGATGGTGCCCTCAGTGAGCCAGAGAGTTCAGTGTACGGGAATTCGTTTGCGAGCAGAACTGATAATATTCATTTTGCCTTCTCTTAACTATTTATCTCTTTCGATAATTAATTAGAGATGCAGATAAAAAAATTAAAGGCAATTATTCTCCGATAAAGACGCTGGTTAACAGAGTACAGGCTCGTTTATTGATGAGCATAGTGACAAGAAAATCAATACGGCCCGAAATATAGCTTCCAGGCCATACAGTATTTACTCAAACAAATTACTATGCAGTTTTTGCACCACCTGCTCGGCATCTTCGCCGGGCACCAGGAAGCACAGGTTATGGCTGGATGCGCCATAACAAATCATGCGAATGTTGAACGGTTCCAGTACGCCGAATACCTCTTTGCCAACGCCGCAGGCTTTTGACAGGTCATTGCCAATCAACGCGACCAGCGCCAGACCTTCTTCCACCTCCACCCGACACAGTGCGGAAAGCTCCATCAGCAGAGATTGCGTCAGCAACGTATCGCCAGTGGAGGTTGAACCGGTGGTATCAAGGGTTAATGCCACGCTCACTTCTGACGTGGTGATTAAGTCTACCGAAATATTATGCCGCGCGAGGATGCCGAAAACTTCCGCGAGGAAACCGCGAGAATGCAGCATATTCAGGCTGTGCAAAGTGAGCAGAGTCTGATTGCGACGAAGCGCCAGAGCGCGGAACAGCGGCGGATTTTCAGTTTTATTGCACACCAGCGTACCACCTGCGCGTGGGTCTTTGCTGGAGCCGACAAAGACCGGGATATCGCTGCGTACTGCGGGTAGCAACGTTGCCGGATGCAGTACTTTTGCACCAAAAGTTGCCATCTCTGCCGCTTCGGCAAACGCGATTTCATCAATGCGTTTTGCTGCGGAAACTACGCGTGGATCGGTGGTGTAGATGCCCGGGACGTCGGTCCAGATATCAACACGAGATGCGTGTAAAGCCTCCGCCAGCAAGGCTGCCGTATAATCGCTGCCTCCACGGCCAAGCGTCGTTGTACGACCTTTATTTTCGCTACCGATAAATCCCTGGGTGATCACTAAGCCTTCATTGAGACGTGGGAGCAGCTGCAGCGCGGCCAGTTCCGCCAGCGCGGCTATATCTGGCTCTGCACGACCAAATCGGTCGTTGGTACGCATCACTTTACGTACATCAAACCACTGTGCCTGAACATCGCGTTCGCGCAGGATCTCAACAAACAGCAGGGTCGACATCAGCTCGCCGTGGCTGACCAGCTCATCTGTCAGCGCCGGAGACGTTGCCAGCGCCGCCGCTTCTGCCAGAACAGTAATGTTCTCCAGCAGACGTTCAATCTCTTCACGGATAACGTTCGGGTAACGCAGACGTTCCAGAATGGCAAACTGGATGTTGCGGATAGCGTCGAGTTTTTCGAATCGCTCGCCAAGTTCCAGTCCTTCAGCTAAAGCGACCAGCAGATTAGTGATACCAGCAGAAGCCGAGAGGACAACTAAACGCACGTTGGCATCAGAAAGCACAATATCAGCGCTGCGGTTCATGGCGTCAAAATCAGCTACGCTGGTACCGCCAAATTTGGAGACAACAATTTCAGACATAACTACCTCGTGTCAGGGGATCCATTTTCAGCCTTGGCACAAGGGAAGAGCGGAAGACGGGTGGGCGCAGAGCGATACTTCGCTACTATTTTCACCCAGAAGTGCTCCACCACTTGCGAAACGCCCGACTGCGAACGCTTCTGGTGACAACCCAGGGGATTCAGCCCCTGTAGCCGATGATGAACGTGGCCAGCCGTTCAATCACCTCGGCGATGCACCCCCTCAGGTGTTATCACAGGACTGGCTCCTCCAACACCGTTACTTGGGCAACGCGCCTCTTCTGGCCTGCGCTAGCGCAGGTAGTACATTTATAAATAAAGGGTGAGCGGGGCGGTTGTCAACGATGGGGTCATGCGGATTTTTCATCCACTCCTGGCGGTCAGTAGTTCAGCTAATAAATGCTTCACTGCGCTAAGGGTTTACACTCAACATTACGCTAACGGCACTAAAACCATCACATTTTTCTGTGACTGGCGCTACAATCTTCCAAAGTCACAATTCTCAAAATCAGAAGAGTATTGCTAATGAAAAACATCAATCCAACGCAGACCGCTGCCTGGCAGGCACTACAGAAACACTTCGATGAAATGAAAGACGTTACGATCGCCGATCTTTTTGCTAAAGACGGCGATCGTTTTTCTAAGTTCTCCGCAACCTTCGACGATCAGATGCTGGTGGATTACTCCAAAAACCGCATCACTGAAGAGACGCTGGCGAAATTACAGGATCTGGCGAAAGAGTGCGATCTGGCGGGCGCGATTAAGTCGATGTTCTCTGGCGAGAAGATCAACCGCACTGAAAACCGCGCCGTGCTGCACGTAGCGCTGCGTAACCGTAGCAATACCCCGATTTTGGTTGATGGCAAAGACGTAATGCCGGAAGTCAACGCGGTGCTGGAGAAGATGAAAACCTTCTCAGAAGCGATTATTTCCGGTGAGTGGAAAGGTTATACCGGCAAAGCAATCACTGACGTAGTGAACATCGGGATCGGCGGTTCTGACCTCGGCCCATACATGGTGACCGAAGCTCTGCGTCCGTACAAAAACCACCTGAACATGCACTTTGTTTCTAACGTCGATGGGACTCACATCGCGGAAGTGCTGAAAAAAGTAAACCCGGAAACCACGCTGTTCCTGGTAGCATCTAAAACCTTCACCACTCAGGAAACTATGACCAACGCCCATAGCGCGCGTGACTGGTTCCTGAAAGCGGCAGGTGATGAAAAACACGTTGCAAAACACTTTGCGGCGCTTTCCACCAATGCCAAAGCCGTTGGCGAGTTTGGTATTGATACTGCCAACATGTTCGAGTTCTGGGACTGGGTTGGCGGCCGTTACTCTTTGTGGTCAGCGATTGGCCTGTCGATTGTTCTCTCCATCGGCTTTGATAACTTCGTTGAACTGCTTTCCGGCGCACACGCGATGGACAAGCATTTCTCCACCACGCCTGCCGAGAAAAACCTGCCTGTACTGCTGGCGCTGATTGGCATCTGGTACAACAATTTCTTTGGTGCGGAAACTGAAGCGATTCTGCCGTATGACCAGTATATGCACCGTTTCGCGGCGTACTTCCAGCAGGGCAATATGGAGTCCAACGGTAAGTATGTTGACCGTAACGGTAACGTTGTGGATTACCAGACTGGCCCGATTATCTGGGGTGAACCAGGCACTAACGGTCAGCACGCGTTCTACCAGCTGATCCACCAGGGAACCAAAATGGTACCGTGCGATTTCATCGCTCCGGCTATCACCCATAACCCGCTCTCTGATCATCACCAGAAACTGCTGTCTAACTTCTTCGCCCAGACCGAAGCGCTGGCGTTTGGTAAATCCCGCGAAGTGGTTGAGCAGGAATATCGTGATCAGGGTAAAGATCCGGCAACGCTTGACTACGTGGTGCCGTTCAAAGTATTCGAAGGTAACCGCCCGACCAACTCCATCCTGCTGCGTGAAATCACTCCGTTCAGCCTGGGTGCGTTGATTGCGCTGTATGAGCACAAAATCTTTACTCAGGGCGTGATCCTGAACATCTTCACCTTCGACCAGTGGGGCGTGGAACTGGGTAAACAGCTGGCGAACCGTATTCTGCCAGAGCTGAAAGATGATAAAGAAATCAGCAGCCACGATAGCTCGACCAATGGTCTGATTAACCGCTATAAAGCGTGGCGCGGTTAATCATCGTCGATATGTAGGCCGGATAAGGCGTTCACGCCGCATCCGGCAACCGATGCCTGATGCGACGCGGTCGCGTCTTATCAGGCCTACAGGTCGATGCCGATATGTACATCGTATTCGGCAATTAATACATAGCACGATTGATTAAATAACCTTAATAACAATGCCGACGTTATGTCGGCATTTTTTTATCAGATAAATCCCCTTGTCTGTGATTTAACGGAAATCATACCATGAGGTTAATCCTAAAATAGATTTTTAATCGTTGTTTATTTCGGAAAATACGCAGATTAATTGCTTTTGTTTTTATTTTAAGTTTATGATTTTTATTGTTATTTAAATATAAGTTGAAACTTATATTTGATATTCATTCCAATTATCCTAAAACGCCATCGCTAATTCCCCGCGCCGTAATTCGCATGCTTTAGTTGTGTATACTCGATCCCGCCCGAAATGTTTTTGGGTAAATCTCCATTCATTCAATGAAGGGAAATTGTTATGAAAAAAGTTCTGTATGGCATTTTTGCCATATCTGCGCTTGCGGCGACTTCTGCGTGGGCTGCACCTGTACAGGTGGGCGAAGCGGCAGGGTCGGCAGCAACGTCGGTTTCGGCGGGGAGTTCCTCCGCGACCAGCGTCAGCACCGTAAGCTCGGCGGTGGGTGTCGCGCTCGCGGCAACCGGTGGCGGTGATGGTTCTAATACCGGGACCACCACAACCACGACCACCAGTACCCAGTAATAAAGTATGTATCCCCAAAATAATTTGAGTCATTGCATCTGTGGCTTGAAGTATGAAGGGATTTACCATAACCACACTCCGGTGTGGTTATTCTGCCCCTCTGGAGAAGAGTCGTGAAGCGACCTGCACTCATTCTTATCTGCCTGCTATTACAGGCCTGTTCAGCCACGACTAAAGAGCTGGGCAATTCACTGTGGGACAGTCTGTTCGGCACGCCAGGCGTACAGCTGACGGACGATGATATTCAAAATATGCCCTACGCCAGCCAGTACATGCAGCTTAATGGCGGGCCGCAATTGTTTGTGGTGCTGGCCTTCGCTGAAGACGGACAACAAAAATGGGTCACTCAGGATCA
>ERZ1673737.4238-NODE-4238-length-10281-cov-4.508019_pt1 | contig 10281 bp, 6 predicted proteins | sample MGYA00580211_ERZ1673737 | MGnify/ENA primary metagenome ERZ1673737 (study PRJEB41218, sample SAMN15661789) | gut metagenome | host: Homo sapiens | place: Canada: London | collected 2015-08-20/2019-03-30 | study: EMG produced TPA metagenomics assembly of... | reverse complement strand
GATGATGGCGACCAACTCACGAGTCAGATCAGTGGTCAGCGAGGCACCACCAGTCTGCAGACCGGGGCGGGCAGTGCTGCCACTGCCCTCGGAGGAACCGGTTGCGGTAGGATGGACAATGGTGATCGAGGTGATGGTGCTCACACTGCCATCGGCCATGGTAGTGGTGCTCTTGAAGGTGGAGGTGTAAGAGCTGGTGTTCTGGGTAGTGTGAGTGGTGGAGGTGGTAGATTGACCATTAGTGGTGGATGACGAGCTAGAAGAAGTGCTCGTGGCAGTCGTCAGAGTGGATGGAACACTGGTAGTGGTAGAGTGGCTAGTCTGAGCACTCTGAGTGGTTGAGGGCACAGAGGCAGTGGTAGTCGGCTCGGTGGTGGTGGTGGTATCATTGGAGAACGAGCGAGTGGTAGTACTGGAGCTAGAGCTGGCCGAAGTTGTTGGCTCTGCAGTGGTGGTGGGCTGAGCACTGGTAGTGGGCTCACCAGTCGAAGCCGAAGTGGTGGGGTTGGCCTCAGAAGTGGTGGGCTCGGTGACTGCCTGGCTGGTAGTCACGCCAGCAACAGAGGTAGCAGTCTCAGGACTGGCAGTGGCATTGTTCTGTCGCTTGGCAAGACGGATCAGAGTAGCAATGGCAGGTTCTTCGCCTTGAAGCGCCTCAGCGGCATGGAGGTCAGTCGGGAAGATTCCATGGCGAAACTTGGCGGAGAGAGCATGCAGAGCATCGTGGAACGAGATGGCCTTGATATCGGCAAGCGCTTCCTGGAGAGACTCACGGGGGGTGACATCCTCGAGCTGGTCAGCTGCAAAGACAACAGACAGGACGAGCAGCGTCACGAAGAAGAATTGCAGAAAGTTGATTCGCAACATGACTGATAAGCAGATTGGAGATTTGGAGATCGGAGAGAGATGGAGATGGAGATGGAGAGAGGAGAAGAAGTGAAGAGGAGAGAGGAAGAAGAAAAGAAAGAGGTGAGATAAACAAAGATGAGATGTCCCGGTTTAGCAGGAACAGGAAATGAGAAAGAGCTACCGAGAGTGGCGATGAGCTTCGATTTCTTGTTTTCGGCTTTTTCTCAACACTAGCGATAAAGACTTGTTAGCGTCGGAGTGGGCTTTTTTAGCTCCCATGGAACTTCTATGAATTGTCTCGGATCGACCGATTGACGTTTGACGCTGGACGCTGGACGCTTTTCATTCAGAAATCTCAAACGTATATTCCACGTATTACCCGAGTAAGCACAGAATAAGGCGTTACATGCAGCTGTTGCGCAAGAAACTCTGAAGCCGACAGTTGCCAGTTCATCGTATCGGGATCCACAGGCCCCATTGGCCTGGTCTCACTGAAAATAGCACAGAATAAATAGAAGTCGTGTCGTCAACTATTGATTTCTGGCTTTTTTAAAAGGGGGTGACTCAAATTACGTCCCTGGAACTATGTAAAACTATACTCAATTAATGTACAATACTCCGAGCGTTCTCCATCATCCCATGCCGAAGCCGAATCGGGATCCCCTATTAGGCTCCAGGCTCAAGTATACGAATAACAATATCCTCCCCCCGTCGGATCCATAGAATCACGAATCGAGCGCGGCCGATCAAGAACCCCGAACTGCATCTCCGTATCCAAAGTAACCGGAATCCCACCGGGCGGGTCGAGGATAGTACTAGTGCCATTAAGAGCGAACCTGCGATGCCGTTCATCCCGAGTCTGCCACTGACCCCACAACCGATCAATCATACCATGATGCAACATGAAAGCCGGATCCTGCGGCGAAGCAAACAAATCCTGCAACGTCACGCCGATACTGAAATGGCCACCGCCGTGGACGCCAAGGACTCCCTCGGCGTTGGGGGGCCAGTGGTTCATGACAGTTTGGAAGTCGATGATATCGGTTGAGGCGAGGAGTCTGTCGACGATGGTTTCGTTGTTGTAGTTTGTGCTGACGAAGTTGTTTAAACTTCGGTTGAAGCAGTGGGGGTTGTAGTCGAAGGCTGGTGCTGGGATTTCGGTGAACGAGGTAAGAGCCCGTGAGAAGGGTCCTAAGTGGAGTTCCATGTCTTTGAAAGGTCCGCAGCGGACACAGCCGCCGCCGGTTCCCCTTGGTAGGGTTACGCTGCCGCCTTGGATGCTTTGCTCTTCCGGGTTGTATTCGCCGTCACCGGAGAGGGAGCTTGCGCTGCAGTCAAAGAGGGGACTGGCGGCGAGGTTGTTGGCCCAGTAGGGCCAGTTCCAATAGCTGATATCGTTAGTTTGGCTGGAGTAAACGGAAGGGTTGACTAACGGAAGTTGGCCATTGTATCCGCATTCATCTTGGAGAGCTGTCTCCCAGAGCCAGAGGAAGTGTCGGTGCCATGGCAGAAACAGACCGCTGTAATGGATGTTAAGTGTGTAGTTGATATGAGTACTAGATAGTTCATGTCAGTACGCAAGGGGAAGTATAAACGTGGACTAACATACGCCACAAAATCATCGAAGCGGTTCCGAACACCGGGGAACTCCTCTCTCGGGAGCTGCTGAGGCTGCTTCTGCATACAAAGCACGGCATCTGTATATTCAATTCGCTCAGCAGATGTCAATTCCCCCCTATTGATGTCAGTTAACGCGAAACCACGCAGGAAAATTCAGCAGTACAAACCATTCCTTCCGAGTAGCTTGATTGTTCGGGCCACACCACTCAAACTCGAGATCCGGCAATAACGAAGCACCAACAGAGCCCACCCAAAGAGCAACAAGCAAGGAAGAAAAAGCAACCATACTGTCAAACTGACAATGCCACAGCCCACAATATGTGAACAAAATTTTCCCAACTACAATTTCCCGACCTAGGCAATGCTTTATAGTCCTTCGACTCCTGGACCCAACAAAAGAAACCTGCATCCCTTGTATGATCTGTAACTAAATGGATACTTCCAAAGTTCAGCTATCTATCCCACCAACCAAACCCAGAATATCAACAGGACCAGGGACAATGCAACCTAAGTGGACTCTGGTCCCGTGCGGGTGTGAGCTGTCACCCCGCAGGGATTGAAATGGCGTGAACTATAACTGTCCATGCAGCGACAGAAGGGTAGGGGGCTTATAGCATGGTGAGAAGCTTTAAAGTGGACATTGTAAACGATCGCCCTATTGTTGGTTGTGATTTTCATTTTGTTTTCGTGGGGTCTGGGTCGGCTCTAGACGCAATGGTCTTGGCTTAAGATGCATTAGGGTGTCGAGCTGCATGCTTGGCTCCATATTTGGTCAGAGGTTGAAGTGTAACAGGCGGTTTTTTAATGGAGAATTGCAAATTGCAATTGGATGTGATTGTTTGCTGTTTTAATTTACTGGACGCTGCGTGGGGATATTGGTTCGCATTTGAATGCGTGTCGTCTGATATAGACATCAACTGGTAGGCGCTGTGGGGATATGTCCTGAGTCCTACAAATTGTGGAAATTTTTCTTTATAGCCGGCTTTCGACCTCTCTTTCGATCTCTTTTTCGATCCCTTTCTTGACCTCTTTGCCATCTGCATTTTGCCTTGTGTTTGACTTCACCTGCAATTATGGATTGTAGCCAATGGACTGCAGGCGATGGGATTATTAGGAATCAAAAGCATACATGTACGAGACATTGTGCATGTCCATAGCAGTCGAGAAAAGAACCATTTTTTTTTCCGGGCGTAGTGTTCCTTGTCGTGATATTTCCGTCAAACCCTGTCATTCCCCAGTGTCATTGTCGATCTTCTCGGTTGGTCTGAAACACACATGGCTTTACTGTAGCTCGTATGCATGCATGGAAATCATACGAGACCTGACGGGTCCCACAACAGTTTCACAACCTAAGCAGCTGTTACACTTGGATGAACACCATTGAAAGCTTAAAAGTGAACTTCTCATGCCAATAGGTGTTACGTCAACCATAAAAATAGCTTCAATACGTAAAGAAAAAGTAAGAATACGCGTCGCCAAACACTGAAAGAGCATCACATGCCTCTTGCATGGGTATGAATGCGCGAAGGATCACCCAACGTGTGATGAACAACGACAGGAACGAACACCACAAAAATCCCCTATGTAAGTACATGTACAGCAGCCCCCGCCAAGACCAAATCCCGACGAAAATCAATTTCATTTCCTTTCATAAACACCAACCCACTCGCCCCATCCGGCAACTTTCCCATCGTTCTCACGCGACATCTCCTCTACAGTAGGCAACAAACTCAACTTGCCAGGATCGACCGGCTCGGTAAGAGCGACCAGGGTGAAAAAGTACCGATGGGGTCCATGGCCGAGTAATGGCCGAGGAGGGATGTAGACATTTCCTCTGCGATTCTTGCCATATCGGAATCCGCCCTTCAGAATACCCTGCTCCGTAGCAGCCTCGACATCCTCAGCGGAGATGGCCGACTTCGTCGCCGGTATTCCGTAGTAGACACGTGGATAATAGGATTAGGTAACGGCGCATCATGATCTTCGTTGATGAGCAGATACTGTTTGATCTCGGGTGATGCCGTTGGCCAGCTCAGGGTCGGGAAACGACCCACCCCGTCTGCCGAGTGCTCCACGTCCAGTTGGGATCCTGTTGGGCCTACTTCTCGGCATTCGAGGTTTCGTTGGTTCTGGGAATTGGGAGAATGCAGGGCCCTTTGAGAAGAGTTTGGCATCGCGGCCTTTGCTGTTTGCGAAAAGCCAGCTTAGACTGTACTCGATGTAGTCCATCATCTGGGTTGGGGTCAGTAGATCGAAGAGACTTAAATATGTAGTGATACTTACTTTGAGGTGTAACTTATCTTTCAGGAATGAGTGTTTAAGAATGCTTCACAGACAAGAGACAAGAAAGTGTGAAGTGACTAGTCTGTCTGCATATTTATTGCCTTCCTCCCGTTTCCGGCCCGTTATGGGATTGTACTTCATCATTAAATGTGCTCTCTTGAGCTTCAATCTCACGCAAATGTACCATCCAATCGATGATCGCAAGTTGAAAGGCCCCTAAGTTTCCGGCGTTCACATGAGATCGAACAGGTGCCGAGCCGTAGCCACTGCGGGGGCAGATTCCGGGGAAAATATAAATCTCGAGACCCTGCAGAATTTGCCCTCAGATCAGATCTTGATCCCAAATCTCACGTCTCAAATCTGAGGTCAAATATATTTACAATCCACCATGGAAACTCTCCATTCCTCTCTTGACCAGTTGCTACCTCAAGCCTCGGCTTTCTGGGTCCACGTCGTGAACAGTCACTCACCCCAGAATATCGAGTTCGTGGGTACGCTGTTCGTCCAAATCTTAGCATTCTGGCTACCATCTCTCTGTTATCTCTGCTTGGATGTAATTGCACCGTCTTTCTCCGAGCGTCACAAAATCCAACCAGCGCCCAAGCAACCGACACGTCGCGAGATACTTCGCTGCTTCAGCGTTGTAGCTCAGAATCAGATCTTGTCATCTGTGCTCCATATAGGACTGTTATTTGCATCCAGCCAAGCTGGCACAAAGTCCTCATATCGCGTTGAAGCATCATTCCCAAGCATACTCGAGATCGCCCGCGACGTCTTCCTCAGCCTGCTGATGCGCGAGGCTTTATTCTACTACAGCCACCGGCTGCTGCACATACCATACTTCTACGTCCGTATTCACAAGAAACATCACCGCTTCACAGCTCCAATCGCCCTCGCTGCACAGTTTGCGCATCCGCTCGAGCAAATCTTTGCCAATGCATTGCCCATCTCTCTACCACCGCAGTTGCTTCACAGCCACGTCCTGACATTTTGGATATTCTTAGCTTGGGAGCTCTTCAATACCGTGACTGTCCATAGTGGGTATGATTTCTTCCATAACAAAGCCAAGATGCATGACTTGCACCATGAGAAGTTCAATTTAAACTATGGGTCCGTGGGACTGCTAGACTGGGTGCATGGGACGAATAAATTGGAGAAGCGACGCACTGATTAGAGGCAGTCGGTCATTGGCCGGTTTTTCATCCTGAAAAATACCCAAAACTTTGTATGTACTCCAACCAAAACTATGTTGGTTATTTCCCTGACTCTTGCCCTCTATCCGTCTATACTGCCGATATTCCCCGTAGCATTTGGAGCAGCTTAATCTCGAGTTGCGGGAATAGAGTACAGGAATCTCCCACAGATAAGTCTACAGCTTATCTCCGGCTCCAGAGAAGCAAATATCTCTCCAATTCTTGACTTCTCCCTGCTTATCGTCTCCAACCTACCCCAACAATGATAACTCTATCAATTGGGGTAACCTGCTATCAGGGCGATCACATCCGAGAGAAGAGGAGAAGAGTATACAATGCGCACCTCAACACCTCGATAAGCAAATATATAAATAATGGACATCGAATACGCACTGTGACAATCCAAACCCCAACCCAACCCACCATAAAAGGGAAAAGAAAACAAAAATGGGATCCGAACTCCAAGTCCTACCCCCAGGAGCAGGCTATGGCATAGTAATAGGAATAGGCGGAATCTTCGCCCTATTCATGCTAGGCCTAACCTGGCTCCAAAACAGATACACGCAGTTCTCAACCCACTCCGCCGAGGAATTCAACACTGCCTCGCGATCCGTCAAACCAGGCCTGATCAGCGCAGGCATCGTCTCCTCCTGGACATGGTCCGCAACCCTCCTAACAAGCTCGACCTTCGCCTACAGCTATGGTGTGTGCGGACCGATGTGGTATGGCGCCATGGGCACGCTCCAGATTCTCATGTTCAGCTTAATCGCTATCAAGATCAAATCCAAGGCACCTGGGGCGCATACCATGCCTGAGATTGTCTTGGCGCGACATGGAAAGGTGGCGCATATTACGTATCTTTATCATGGGCTTGCGACGAATATGCTTGTGGGTGCTTGTTTGGTGCTGGGTGGTGCGCAGGTTGTTGATGCGCTCACTGGGATGAATGTGTATGTGGCGACGTTTTTGATTCCCGCTGTTGTGGCGGCGTATGTTATTGCTGGGGGTCTGAGGTCGACGTTTATTGCGGATTATACTCATACTGTTATCTTGTTTGTGGCCATTCTTGTTTTTGGGTTCTTGACTATTACCACCAGTGATTCGGTGGGGAGTCCGGCGAGGTTGTATGAGTTGCTTCAGGAGGCTTCGGAGAAGATGCCTATTGACCGGAATACTGAGGGTTCTTATTTGACTTTTCGTTCTGTTGGGGGGTTGATCTTTGCGTTTGATCTTTTTGTTTCGGGTTTTACGACTGTTTGGCTTGATCAGGCCTATTGGCAGCGTGCTATTGCTTCTAAGCCCGAGACTTCGGTTAAGGCTTATATCTTTGGTGGGCTTGCTTGGTATGGTATGTTGGGATCTTCAGCTGTTTGAGCGGAGTATAGACATTCTAACCTGTGGGCTTTAAGGAATTCCCTTCGGCTTCGCGACAATAATGGGCCTTGGATGCGCTGCTCTAACAGGCGATCCTCGTTTCCCAACCTACCCAAACGCACTGACAACCGCCCAAGTTGAGTCTGGACTCTCAGCACCAGCAACAGCAATCGCCCTGATGGGAAAGGGAGGAGCGGTCTTGATGCTAATTCTCCTCTTTATGGCGGTAACCAGCTCTACATCCGCCGAGTTGATCGCCGTCTCTTCTCTCCTGACATTTGACGTCTACAAAACTTACTTCCGCCCCAATACTAGCTCTGAAGCACTGGTCCGAGTCAGCCATTGGGGTATTGTGCTATATGCCATCGTCCTAGCCGTATTCTGCTGCATCCTCAACGCTGCAGGTATCAGCTTGACATGGGTCCTGACCGTTCTGGGTGTTATAGTCGGCGGTGCGGCATTGCCCGTCGGCATGATTCTACTCTGGGAACCAATGTCAACGGTCGCAGCCGTTGCAGCGCCATGGATTGGATTCGTCTGCGGCATTACAGTGTGGTTTGTCACGGCATACAAAAGGTCAGGGACGATCAATGTCGCGACTACAGGCGAAACGACAAACGCCCTAGCAGGGAACCTGGCTTCGTTTGGCGTGGGATTTATCATGGCTGTGGTCCTTACCTTTGTATTCCCCGGAAAGCACGCCGATCCAAATGCTCAAGCTCTCGTTGGTGTTGCGGTTCCTGTTAAGGAAGAAAATACTACATCTGAGACTGGACGGGCTACCGCTGCAGACAAGGCTCAAACACCCTCGATCGATGAGAAGACTACCACACCCCCGATCTCGAGTGAGGTTGTCTCACCTGCTCCAACCACTAGGAATGAACTGGTTGATTATCTCGAGTCTCATGACGTGGAACCGATGGATCCGGTTCTTGTTAAGAGGGGAGAGCGAATCGCGTTGACTGCCAACGCGGTATTCTTGTTCGGCGCGGTGATATTAGTACCGTTTGCTCTGTTTGGGAGCAGTTATATTTATAGCAAGTCTTTTTTTATTGGTTGGGTTGTTGTTTCCTTCATTTGGATCTGGGTCAGTGTCTTGATTTGTGTTGTGTGGCCTGTGGTCGAGAGTCTGGGGGCTTTGCGTGGAATCTTATCGGGCTTATGCATGGATTTCAAGTCATTGCTGGGATATCGCAAAAAGATGGGCAATAGTGAAACAGTATGAGGCCATTTAAAGGGGATCTATCGTGTACTTGTGATCGTCGGTCGATCTGAAGTTACATATACTGTTTTGTTGGACCCTTCATTTTTATAATTTTTATACTTGTTACATGTGCAGTCCGTCAATACTCTAATGTCAATCTCAATTTGGTCATTCCCATGGTTTCAAAGACACTTTGAATCAAACAACCACATGTGATTGGTACATATTCAAGGCATCTGTCTCAGCCTAAGTATAGAAAAGTGAGCAAAGTGAGCCGAGACGTGCCCACAGTGGGGTACAACAGAATGTTTCAGCCAATGAAGGATATTAATTCACCCCCCAGGATTCTAGAATCTGACTGGTCTGTGTGAGACCCCTATAGACCCCTAAAGTGACCCCTAAGTGGGATCGGCCGAATCATCCCCTGCCCAGAAAGGGCGCGCGTCATCGCCAAGCGAAGGGTCCACTGAGGATTTATTTACCGTCGAGGATTTGTTTAACTTACATGCACAAATGTATTATGTAAATATTATAGTGCTGGGACATGGGGAGGTAAATGTATTTTGTAGCATAACTAGTGCATGTATGGAGTACTGTAGTAACTTATAATAACGGTTAGGCTGCAAGTGGCCTAAACAACAGCCACAATAACCACAATGGATCCCCTAAACAATTTCAGGGCCACACCCCACAAGGATACTCCACTGCACCCTTGCAGTCTGATCGTCGCGGGATGAAAAGGCGAGAGCCAATAACTTGGCGTAGCACAGCCCAGTGACCCTTGTCGTGCCAATTGGCCTAAGGCCCTGGGCCGTATAACCCCTTCATCCCTACGTTCCTGAAGCCTTTTCTTCTTCCACTCTCGTTTCTTTCACGTCTGTCATTCCTTACTCTCTTTAATCCAATCTTCCGACTCTCGTTAATACCAACTGTTATTCAACTTTCGTTTAATTTTTCCACTCCAACGACATCATGAAGGCATCCGTAGCCTCCGTGGCAACTGCCCTTACTATGGGCGCGTCCACCGTTCTCGGTGCCGCGACCAACATGAACATGAAGCGCGATAGCAACATCACTCCCATCACCGTCAAGGGTAACGCCTTCTTCAAGGGTGATGAGCGCTTCTACATTCGTGGTGTTGACTACCAGCCCGGTGGCTCCTCCGACCTCGCCGACCCCATTGCCGACGTCGAAGGCTGCAAGCGTGACATCAAGAACTTCAAGGACCTCGGCCTGAACACCATCCGTGTCTACTCCGTCGACAACTCCGAGGACCACGACGAGTGCATGAACGCCCTCGCCGATGCCGGCATTTACCTGGTCCTGGATGTCAACACTCCCAAGTACTCCTTGAACCGTGCCGAGCCCAAGCAATCCTACAACGATGTCTACCTACAGTACATCTTCGCTACCATCGATAAGTTCGCCAAGTACGACAACACCCTGGCCTTCTTCTCTGGTAACGAGGTCATCAACGACGGCCCCTCCTCCAAGGCCGCTCCCTACGTCAAGGCCGTCACCCGTGACATGCGTACCTACATCCGCTCTCGCAAGCTCCGTGAGGTCCCCGTCGGCTACTCCGCCGCCGATGTCGACACCAACCGTCTCGAGATGGCCGAGTACATGAACTGCGGTCCCGACGACGAGCGCTCCGACTTCTTCGCCTTCAACGACTACTCCTGGTGTGACCCCTCTTCCTTCTCCACCTCCGGCTGGGACCAGAAGGTCAAGAACTTCACCGGCTACGGTCTCCCCCTC
>ERZ1673737.4236-NODE-4236-length-10282-cov-4.322382_pt1 | contig 10282 bp, 7 predicted proteins | sample MGYA00580211_ERZ1673737 | MGnify/ENA primary metagenome ERZ1673737 (study PRJEB41218, sample SAMN15661789) | gut metagenome | host: Homo sapiens | place: Canada: London | collected 2015-08-20/2019-03-30 | study: EMG produced TPA metagenomics assembly of... | reverse complement strand
CTCCCGAAGAAGCGGCATGGGTATAAGGTCCAAGCTGGCATGATGTGGAACAAGTATCTGAGCCATGGTAGGCTGAAGATGGATTGGAATTGATGAGTTGAATGTTGAGACAACTAGATCCTGTGCGCTGTCTTGGGCGGTGATGGATTTGAAGAATGGTGACATGTAGGTGGTACTACAGGCTGCCAATCGGCCGACATCGAATCCTAGACGGAGGGCGTTGTTCAGGATTGCTATCCACATTGTATCATGGGGCGTTTGTAGGGCGTTCATTAATGGTTCAGCGAGGGAGGCTGGTGAGGTGCCAGCCTTATTGATAGATGGAAGCCGTGTTAATGATTGTGAGGGACTGGGTAATGTAGGCTCAGAACTGGTATCAGGTGAACTGCTTGATAATAGTTCTGACACGTCGGATGATGGTTGAGGCGCCAGCTTTCTCTTTCGCCCGCTCTGGGCATTTGAACGATTTCGGCGCTCTTTTTGTCTCTCGCCTTTAAGGAATATGTTAGCTCGGTTTATTAGTTGAGAAAAAGAGGGACATACGATACGCTCGCTGCGCAGTTCTATTTTGTTCCTGGCGCGCTGGTGTGATAAGTCGCCTCTTGGATCGATTGGAGAGAGCAACGGCATGCTGATCTATCTCGGTCGTGGAGGCCATGTCTTGACAAGCTCCTGTGGACAATGACCTGCAAAATCCCGAATTATACAGAACAAGCTAGATTCGAGCTCAAAGAGAAGGAAATACATGCATACATGCACAACGAAAAAGACGGAGGTAAGTGATAGAGCTCTTAACCCCGAATACTCCGAAATCCGTTCAATCATAAGCCACACCCAGAAGCCACACTGGCTTACGCTTTTGAGCCAATCGGATTGCTTGAACTATATGCCTGGAATCGGAATGATCCCATCGTTGAAATGAGCTCAAACATATAAATTGGCGCCTGTATCTCACTCAAATTGAACAAAGAATCCAGGTCATCTAAATCAGCACACCTTTATACAGCCTCAGATCAAAATGTCCTTTACCTCCAAGAAAATCATTGCAATTGTTGGCGCAACCGGCACCCAAGGATCATCAGTTGCCCGCACATTCCTCGCTCTACCCAACTGGCACGTCCGATGCCTCACGCGCAATCCATCTTCCGAGAAAGCACAAGCGTTAGCCCAGCTAGGTGGTGACCTAGTCGAAGCAGATCTCAACAACGAAGATTCCCTCCGCCGAGCATTCGCCGGCGCACACGCCATCTTCCTCAACACCGATTTCTGGCAACCTTACCGGAAAGCCCTGGCCTCAGGCGCTGATGCTGTGACCAGCGCCAAGCAGGGTTATGAGGCGGAAGTCACCCATGGAGAAAACGCAGTCAATGTCGCTGCGACAATTCCAACATTGGAAAGACTCGTGTACTCCGCGTTGGGTCCTATGAAAGCTGCCTCCGGTGAAAAATACTCCGATTCAAACCACTGGGAGACGAAAGCCCACATCGTCAACTACATCGAGAACCAGAAGGTGGAGTTGGCGAAGAAGACATCATTCATCTATATTGGTGCTTATATCACCAATCCTTTCCTGTACCCGAAGTTCCAGGCGGATAGTGGGGAATTTGTTGCTGCACTACCGGCGAGAAAGGAAATGCGCATGCCTGTCATTGACACTGCCCAGTCGACTGGTCATTTTGTCCGGGCTTTGGTTGAAGACGAGGAGTCCGGGATGAAGCTTTTGGCTTATGACGACTATCTTACGGTCGAGGAAATTATGGCTGTATGGTCTCGTGCGCTCGGGAAACAGGTCAATTTGATTCAAATGACTGTTCAGGAGATGCATGAGAAGACGGGTATCCCGCTTGAGGTCCTTGGTGGCCCGGCCTTCATTGATGAATATGGCTACTGTGCTGGGATTGAGAATGTTGTTGAGCCTGCTCAGCTGAAGTCTTATGGGCAACGGACCGGATTTGAAGATTGGCTGAATGAGCAGGACGTTAGGGAGTTGCTTGGGTTGAAGGATTCGAACCGTTGGGATGGTTTAGTCCAGTAAATACGTAGTTGGAAATGGAAATGAATTTGTATTCACTATCCCAATCGCATTTCAACTTGGTTTTCTTCAAACTGTCAGTATGGATTGCCCTGAAACGAGGAACGAAGTGAATGAAGGGGTTACTACCCTGCGTGAGCTGCCCGCAAACCTTCGCTGGCTTCCCACTGCCAAACTTCTCTCAGATCTGGACGCTGGTTCGTCTATTCTCTTGCCAAGAAATGCTCCTAATGGCTGCTAGTGTTTACAATCTCACGTGTCTGTGTCACGCTTTCGCTCGTTTCACGGCCACGGCGTGCGGAGCTTGCGGAAGATGAAGCTGCGTTATACTAAGTCCAATTTGAGGGAGCACTTGAAGGATGCATTAGTAGGGGACTCTTTTGAGAAGCTGGCGTTGAAGATACATGATCGAAACTACTAATGGTTTGGGTGACTTTATTTTCCTTCAAATAGATTGCACTTTTTGGGAACATTCTACGCGGACATGAGATATGACTATGCAATTCTCACAAGCGACCACATCCCGTTAGATTGAACAATGGGTGGTTTCGCGTATTCAGACCAGCGAGGAATCTTTCATAGTCCTCATCATTTACTACAGTGTTTGGGGTGTCCAGTTCACTTGGGTGCGACTCGCCTGTGAATTACGTTATTCCTTGATCAAGATGTATCATGCTCCTCCTCCCTGAGACACATGAGCCTTTCGGTAACGTGGACCTTTGGGAAGCATGTACAGCACACTTCCAGTCAGGGTTTATCTTAGGCTTCTTAGACATCTCCATTATTACACAATTGCAGGCATACACTGCCATTCCTCCATATCCTATCCCTCATCTCAACATCCGGGCCATACAAACCTTCAATTCTTAGGCACCTTACGCCTGTATCCAATAATTGCTTTTCGGTTACCATTCTTCAATTTTTTTTCTACATGTCGTTTCAGGGCACTGGCGTGCGGAGCGCGCGTCACCAGTATCATCGTGCAGATGTAGCTATTCCCATGTTGGAATAGCCCACTTAGGAAGGAGCGCTAAGCACGATCACGTGACACAACCCAAAAAACGTCAAAACCAGAAGGCGAGAGGCGTCATCCCTCCCACCTTGCAGGCTACCGAGAAATGATCTTCAAATGCTTGCCATGATGAAAGAACTAGCCTGATGAAATTTGCATGTGGCGAGTTCGACAACCCAGCTGTGCTCCACACCCCTCGAGAGGCCACTGCACTACAGTAACTGATAAAAGCTTAAGACGATGGAAGAAGCGCACGATCGAAGGGTTAGTATCTCCCAGAATAGATATCTGCAACCTACCGACAATTCTAATTATGAGAAAGGATGTCGACCGCCTCGCGCGCGTAAGGGACAACCAGCGCAAGAGCCGAGCCCGAAAACAGCAGTATGTGAAGGAGCTAGAGCAGCGTCTATCTGTCAACGAGACTCAAGCCCAACAAAGGGACATCGAGTATCGACTGGCTGTGCAAAAGGTAGAAGCCGAGAACAGACATTTAAAAACTCTCCTTGCATCACTGGGTGTCTCGAATGCTTCTGTGCAGCAATATTTGCAGGTGGTCGAGCAAAGAGAGAACACCACTCAAAAGATTGCCATTCCTGCTGCTCAGCGACGAGAGGGTTTGGATTCCCCGACACGTTGTGGCTCTGGCCCCAGGCTGCCTGTGGCGATACCTCGTGTCTATGATAACCAGGTGAAGACGGAACCAACTGAGCAACAGTCATCTTCCTGCGGTAGTGTCTGTGGGCCGGCGGCCAGCAATGGCTCGTGCGGGACGACAGCTAGCAACAGTGTTTGTGGGCCACAGGCCAGAAATAATGCCTGTGGACGAACTTCGAGCAACTCCTATGTTCCAACCAGCAGCAACAGCGATTATGGCTCAACAACCTCCAGCAATGCCTGTGGCCCAACCGCTAGCAAGAGTGCCTATGGACCGACAGCCAGCAATAGCGCCTGTGCGCCAAAAGCAACAGAAAAACCAAAGTCAAACGAACTGTCCAGTCGTGAGCCAAAAATTGGAGATCCCGATTTATGCGGATGCAGCCCTAATGGACAAGAAATGGTGGCAGCAACAGAAGATGACCTTCTCAATTCGACACTCTGTGGCATCGCGGATGAAATGATCAACCGGTACAACACCAAAGGATTAGACGTGGAAGAGATCCGGCGCAGAACCTGGTCTGGATTCCGGGCCGGCGCAAATGGCACTGGCTGCAGAGTTCAAAATTCTGTTCTGTTCCAAGTGCTAGATGAAATTAGCCACGACGTATGATCTCAGCTTTTATCTTACGCAAATTGCTACCATCGGCATCTGAGATGGAGATTCAACATATCATCTGACCAGTCCATTCTGGAATACCGGTGAAAGATGTGCCACAGTGGCCGCCAAGGTGCGACGACTGCACTGAATACTACTCCTACCCGAGAGCGTCACCCCCAACTTGAAGCATTGCCGAGCCTGGACCAACGCCACGCCGCAAGGGCCCGGATTGAGGCCACGGTCCGATGCACGGCTTGTCAGTGATGAGATCCACATTGTCCTACAAATGCGGGATCAATCCACACTAAAACGTGCGTGTCATTACTTCCTTCTCGGCATGACCCCGCGCCAAGATTGCAGGTCTAAACCAGAGACCGAAGCCGATGCTTTACGGATAGAGATCGACTGTAGCAACGGCATCAATGATGCAAGAGCACTACACATTTCCTTGTTTAAACAGTCTCAGAATATAGAATTTGAATAATAGCAAATAGCAAATCACAAGAGCCCCAGTAAAAAGGACCTAAGCAATGCCGCAAACCCGCACGAGCCCCCCCGGATTACCGAGTCCAACTCCCCGGAAAAGGTCTTTCAACACCCGCGACAAGATCGCACCGTTTCACCGACGATTAGCCGGGATACAGGCAAATCTGACTGCTTCGCCGGTGCATTCAGGCAGGGATCAGCATATTACCCGTAATTTTCTCCATATCTCGGGCAGCAAAGTTCCGGGGGAATACCTCGGACCAAATTTACATCTCCAGTTTTCATTCCCCAGACCAATCCCGGCACTGCTGCACTCCGCGAAATTTAGTGCGCTTGTGCGTGTAGGAACATTCGGTCTGGAGACGCCCCCCACCCACTCTCAAAGCAAATCCGAAAGAACTTCCGATTACAGTAACTTTTCGGGCCGACGATTTCATTAGTGGTTTATAGCGTTTAGCCGCGGGGTTTGAAGTACGTGTACACCATTAGTGGGTAGTGGAGGCTAGCACCGATCGCTTGGGCCTGGTTACATTGTAGTGGCATGGTACTGTAGTCGTAGAAGCCGGGGGTCCGGGCTTTGGTGAGATGACTGCATAGTGTAGCGGAGCGTGGGGGAGAAATCTCGGAGAAGGGGAGACCGACGTCAAACAAGAAAAGTGATCTAGGGTCCAGGGACTTGCAGACACAGGCCATGATACTGTATACTTACTGGCCCGATGAGCGTGCCGAGTCAGCCAAGACTTGGATCAGCCCGAGTTGAGCGGGCGACTCCGTATGGGGATGTGCCAGCTCAGCCAAGTAGTACAGTGCAGGATGTAGCAGTAGAGTGAATGAGGGCAAATTAATCGCGCAAGACATCTGGAGTGCAGTGACTGGGGATGGCCCCGCATTTCCCCAGGCTCTCCACGGTAGCGAAGGTGCTTGGCTGACGGCATCTTGCCGTAGGCATCCGTGGTTTGACCAATGTTGGAAACAACAAACAATCCGTATACTTCCTATTTATAGTTAACGAAACACCACCGTAGGCTGGTATATATATAACCTAGAATAGACATAAACCACAGCAACAAGTGTATATAGCCAGAACATGAGATCGTGTTTCTCCGCAATGACATAGGAGTTTCCCAATCGGGAAGTATAAGCGGAGATCGCAGCAATGCTCAAGCCTCCCGGATAGTCACTGCCGTAAGATCGGGACCTGGCTTGGCTGTGTGCTGGTAAGGGGCGCTAGTGTAATGATTGCTCAGAGTCAAAATATGAAATATCGATGCCGATGTTCCGGAAGGGAAGATAGGGGAACCAATGATGGCCAGGTTCCTGAGCTGTCAGACCTCCCAAGAAGGGACGGAGAATTAGCGGAGAAGATCGAGACGAGGTGGTATGAGCCGAAGTTTAGGCGGCCATTCTCTCGCAGTATGGTACTAGACATGCATGCCTATAACGGAAGGCCGGTGCGTGGTTGTGCTAGGGATGTACCATGTAGGTATCCAAAGGGGTGATTGTTGACTCCTTTCCTCCCTCCCTTCAATACCAGCCACTTTTGCTTTTGTCCCTGTTCCCCTTTCAAGGACGGTTGAACAGTTCAGAACTCAGAGCCAATAAGTGGCGTAAGTGACCGGTATAGTGCATACTATAGTGCATGCCTCGCGCAGTCTCAGTGTCGATCCCTTGATTACTCCACACTTTTTTTTGGAGCTATGATTGACCCTGCCCCTAGTAAATCGTTACATTTAAATCGGAGCTTCCCCCGCCGTTACGCTGCACATCGGTCCTTTCTTCAAAATATCACCCTCCACTTACCCCAACAACAATGAAGTTCGGGTGGTTAGAGGTGGCCGCTTTGGCTTCTGCCTCAGTGGCCAGTGCCAATGTAAGTGACGCGTCCAGGTCCAATTTGAAAGTCGATGCTAATTCATTCGCGTTAGCCCCTGGCCTATTCTCCCCCATACTACCCTTCACCATGGATGACCGGCGAGGGTGACTGGTCTGAGGCCTACAAGCGCGCCGTTGAATTCGTTTCCAACCTCACACTTGCCGAGAAAGTCAACTTGACAACCGGTGCTGGTTGGGAGCAAGAGCGATGTGTCGGTGAGACTGGTGGCATCCCCCGACTGGGAATGTGGGGAATGTGTATGCAGGATTCACCTCTGGGTGTGCGCAGCAGTATGGCCTCCTTTCTCTCTGCTTGGCAGTGCACCGACTAATCAAACAACAGGTGATTACAACTCTGCGTTCCCCGCCGGTGTCAATGTCGCCGCCACCTGGGACAAGCGCCTTGCCTACCAACGCGGTATGGCCATGGGTGAAGAGCACCGAGACAAGGGCGTGGATGTGCAATTGGGCCCTGTTGCCGGTCCGATTGGCAAGTACCCCGACGGAGGCCGTAACTGGGAGGGTTTCGCTCCCGACCCCGTCCTCACTGGTGTGATGATGGCCGAGACCATCAAGGGTATGCAGGATGCTGGTGTCATTGCTTGCGCCAAGCATTACATTGGAAACGAGCAGGAGCATTTCCGTCAGTCTGGCGAGGCCCAGGGCTACGGATACAACATCAGCCAGAGTGTTAGCTCCAACATCGATGACAAGACTATGCACGAGCTCTATCTGTGGCCCTTTGTTGATGCCATCCGTGCTGGTGTTGGCTCTATCATGTGTTCTTACAACCAGATCAACAACAGCTACGGCTGTGCCAACAGTTACACCCTGAACAAGCTGCTCAAGGGTGAGCTCGGCTTCCAGGGCTTTGTCATGAGTGACTGGGGTGCGCACCACAGCGGTGTTGAGTCAGCTCTGGCCGGTCTGGATATGTCCATGCCCGGTGATGTTTACCTCGGTAGCCCTTACTCCTACTGGGGTACCAACCTGACTATCTCCGTTCTGAACGGCACCGTTCCTGAATGGCGTGTTGATGACATGGCCGTCCGTATCATGGCTGCCTACTACAAGGTTGGCCGTGACCGCTTCCGCACTCCTCCCAACTTCAGCTCCTGGACTCGCGATGAGTATGGCTTCGAACACTTCATGGTCAGCGAGAACTACGTCAAGCTCAACGAGCGTGTCAACGTTCAGCGTGATCACGCCCAGGTCATTCGCAAGATTGGTTCCGACAGCACTGTCCTTCTCAAGAACAAGCGTGGTGCTTTGCCTCTGACACACGATGAGAAGTTCATCGCCATTCTGGGAGAAGATGCTGGCTCCAACGCTTACGGTGCCAATGGCTGCAGTGACCGTGGCTGTGATAACGGAACTCTGGCCATGGGCTGGGGTAGTGGAACTGCCAACTTCCCTTACCTGATCACTCCCGAGCAGGCTATCCAGAACGAAGTGCTTGACTATAGCAACGGTCAGACTAATGTATTTGCCGTCACTGATAACTGGGCTCTCACTGAGATGGCTGCACTTGCTTCCCAGGCTTCAGTTGCTCTCGTTTTCGTCAACGCTGACTCTGGCGAGGGCTACATCAACGTCGATGGCAATGAGGGTGACCGTAAGAACCTTACCTTGTGGAAGAACGGCGAGGAGGTTATCAAGACCGCTACTCAGAATTGCAACAACACCATTGTTGTCATTCACAGCACTGCCGCTGTCCTGATCAGCGACTGGTATGACAATGACAACATCACTGCCATCCTCTGGGCTGGTCTGCCCGGTCAGGAGTCTGGCCGCAGTCTGGTTGATGTTCTTTACGGCCGCATCAACCCCGGTGGTAAGACTCCCTTCACCTGGGGTAAGACTCGCAAGGACTACGGCCCTGCTATCCTCACCGTTCCCAACAACGGTGACGGCGCTCCCCAGGACAACTTCGACGACGGTGTCTTCATCGATTACCGTCGTTTCGACAAGGACAACTCTGAGCCCATCTATGAGTTCGGCTATGGTCTGAGCTATACCAGCTTCGAGTTCTCCGACCTGAAGGTCACCCCATTGATTCCCACCCCATACAACCCTACTACTGGCAAGAGCGACAAGGCCCCCGTCCTCGGCGAGGCTGAGAAGGCCTCTGACAACCTCTACCCCGAGGGTCTCCACCGTGTCACCCAGTACCTCTACCCCTGGTTGAACTCCACCGATCTCCGTGCCTCATCCGGCGACCCCGACTATGGCATGGACTCCAAGGACTACCTCCCCGAGGGTGCTACTGATGGTTCTCCCCAAGATCTCCTTCCCGCCAGCGGCCAGGACGGTGGTAACCCAGGTCTCTTCGAGGATCTCTTCCAGGTGACCGCCACAATCACCAACACCGGTTCCGTCACCGGTGACGAGGTTCCTCAGCTCTACGTCTCCCTCGGCGGCGAGGATGACCCCGCCAAGGTCCTGCGCCAGTTTGACCGAGTCACTATTGCCCCGGGCCAGCTTGTGCAGTGGACCACCACCTTGACCCGCCGCGATCTGTCCAACTGGGACGTCGCTTCGCAGAACTGGGTCATCTCCGACGCCCAGAAGAAGGTGCATGTCGGTAACTCGTCCCGTAAGCTGCCTCTCTCGGCCGCGCTGCCCTCCGTGCAGTAATTTTTTTTCTTTCTCTTTTTTCAATTCCTATTTTGGAACGCAAACAGGAGGACATGCCACATTAGTCCCTTTTTTTCAGGTTGTATAGCCATTGCTTGCTTTTTGCACATAGTTTTAGATCCATGCCTTCTGTGACTATTCCGGTCATTAATGAACCCACGTTTTATCCAAGTCCTTTGAAGCTCTTCAGACCATAAACTCCCATAAATCCAGATGTCGTGATAAGTGATGCGACGGAACCCGAGTGAGCAAAAAGCGGCAAAGGGTGAGCACTAGAACGGAAGGGGAAGGATATCTCGCGCGGCCTAAAATCCGGTGTGTACAGTATGTAGGTACATTGGCGGCGGATCATTCAAACACCGCAATACGGGCCGGCGCTGTGATTGGCAGAGTAGAGTACCTGGGTAGGTCCCCGTGGACGTGTCAATAAACATTGGACTGAAATGGGGCCTTGGTTACTGTTGTGACAGACTTTACAAGGGGTACAGCAAACACGATATTGGGCATAGTCTTGGTCTGCTGTATGTCTTTTCTCATTTTCTCTTAATGTTCTTTTTCCTATTCCAATTATTGGTTGCGTGGGATACGAGGGTGCTGTGCATCCCGTGACACTGACATCATCAAGCGTATTTTACAATCGAGGGGTGACTTGTGACTTAGGGGCTGCTTATCAAGTTTCAATCTTGAGAGGCATCTCTCACCCAAACCTCTTTACATCAGGATTGTTGGAATTTCACTACGTGATGGCGAGCCAAGGAAATGCAGTTCCTGCCCTAGAGACTACAGCAGCCTCAAATGATAATACCAGTGGTAATGTCAATCGATTTTCAGCGCCCGACCAAGTGAATTCCGCCAACGACGAGCTGCCATCGATGAATATTCAACGTAAGGTTGAGAACCACACGGTGCTTGATCATAATGGCAAGACTGTTCCATTCAAAAGCCTCTACAGTGGACCCGATGCGGCTTGCCGTGTGCTAGTTAT
>ERZ1673737.4231-NODE-4231-length-10293-cov-3.848994_pt1 | contig 10293 bp, 7 predicted proteins | sample MGYA00580211_ERZ1673737 | MGnify/ENA primary metagenome ERZ1673737 (study PRJEB41218, sample SAMN15661789) | gut metagenome | host: Homo sapiens | place: Canada: London | collected 2015-08-20/2019-03-30 | study: EMG produced TPA metagenomics assembly of... | reverse complement strand
GACGCATTAAAAGATATAAACGAAACGCCACTAAACCGAACATAGCCTCCGTCAGAATAATAAAAAAGTACACCTATCTCTGTCAACCCAGCCCCGATAGAAGAGGGCTCAACCATGTCTGATTCACCCTAGGTGGATTTTCCCGAGAAAGAGACAAGTGCATGATATGACTCGGTCAAAGGCCACAGACTCTGAGCAAAGGCTAAGGCGCCCGCCACCAGAAGTACATAATAAGCGACCGTCCACCCAATACCGAGAGTCCCATCTCCAACCTCAGCCGAGCTGCCCTCAGAGTCTTCTTTGCCACGAGTGATGGGCGGCCCCATAGGTTCTCCGGCCTCAACGCGACCCCAGAACCGAGGCAGACCACACCAGTTGCAGAAGCTGTGGATGGCAATGACGGCCAACAAGGAGCCGGTTCGCAGATAGACAAAAGTAGCGTACCAGCCAAAGATGGTAGTATACCCAAATTGGAAGAGCGAGCGCGCCAATGCCGCCAGAGCTGGTGTGTCTGGGTGCGTCAGGCGGAACTCGTAGAAGTGGTGGATATGCGCGATGCCGAAATACAATGGCGCGATGAAGACAATGCGGCCTGGCGATACATGTGCTAGAAGATGCAAGGGGACAATTGCCGAGCGGAACATGACCTCTTCGGTAATAGGGCCCTGCAAAGGTATTTAGAACGATAGCTCGTGTCTCAAGAGGGAATATCACTTACCGCGACATAATTTCTCCACCCGATCCAGCCACCCAGGCTCTCAGAGAGCTTGCTGCGCCGGAACCAGAATCTCCATTCACCCTCGACGATTCCTCGCTCGAAGAGCGGGCCCATGAAGAGAATTGCGGTTAGGAGCAGACCGCGGAAGATCTCCAACACGCCGACGGGCCACCAGCCGAGTAGTCTCAACCCCGCAGCGACCGACGTGTTCCCCTCTTCAACGGCCAGCCAGAGGACGACTACTGAGCTGAAGATGCATGAACCTGTAACTGCGCGAATGCGGGCCCGAATGACGGAGGGCGCATCGCGACTAAGGCTTGGCGATGGTCTGGTTGTTGGAGAGAGATAGAATGGGACCACGTAGAGTAATGTGAGTAGTACCTGAGTTTGTTAGATTTCCAAATTGCAGTCGTTTCATTTCCTCTTTTTTTTTCTTTCTGTTTGGGGTGCTTCTTAGATGTCTCTACATACAGAGAAAAAAGCGACCGTCCTGCCTGACAGCGCTGGGTCATCTGGACAGTGTTAGTTGGTACTTATAAGAGCAATAATACTACATACCCTGTTGTTTTGTGTACAGACTCTTGATGCGAGCTAACAAGCCGACAGGAGCCATGATGAGATCTATGTTGGGGAAGTATCGAGACCCTCGGAAAGAACAAGATGGCCCAGACGTTGCTTTGTTGTTATTACAATACGCAGGGGGCCAGGTACCGCACAGGGATTGGCTGAGAAAGGTAGAATACAGTATGGTATTGTCAGAATGAGCCATGGACCATTGAATGTTTATCCTAATATTGCCGACTACATCTATAACTACAACTACAAGTACACGACAGGTGTAAGTTACAGGAACAAAAAATAAGTAGGAGATGACTATATATATCCCATCCCAACGGCTCCAGGCTACCGAACTGCTGGACCGAGCGTCAAATGTGATCTCTCTCATCTGTCACCCCTTGAGTCCATCTTCATTTTAAACTGAGTCAATGTGAGGGGCTCGTGGACGATAATTCTCCGATTCACGAGAGACGAGGGAAGCAGCAGGTGGGAGAACAATAATTGAGGGACCATCATATTATTGCCTGTCAAGGGCGTTGGCAGCGAGGGCATGTCAGACACACAGCCGCTAGCCAAACTCATCTTAGTCGAGACAACACACAAGTCTCCACTCAAAGACTGATTTATGAGCACCGAAAATCACAGTGCATACAGGTACAGGTGTACCTGCTGATCCTGGCTGGTACACCCTCGGATGGTAAGTCATAGCACATACTAGGGCTGCAAGTCCAATGTACTATAGAATCAGACTGTAGTGCGTAGCCTGTGCAGGTTTTCACCAACACGTCTCGACCTATCGAGTCAAGTCTCCAACTGTCAACGGGTGTTCCTAAGCCACCCCGGAGGAGTCGAGAACTGGAGCCAATGCAGGCTGCATCACCCCTTGGGGTCTAGATTGGGTGGTGATAGGCGCCCGGTTCATCGTTCACCGCTGGGCAACAAAATTCCTCACCCCTTCCTTCCAGTGTCTCACGTCTGTGTTTTCGTTACTTCCTGTCGTGTACTTTTTGTTGAAACGCTTTAATGATTGTTTTCGCCCTGTCGCTCTTTTTAATGGCTTTCGATGTCTGAAACGAACTAATCCCGACTCTGACGACTTTCGCACGTCCCACGCTCTTTTTGATGAATTTCGGCCCATAGACCCTAGATCTCGACACCTGGGTATACATTCCTTACATCGAACCATTCATTACCAATCTAGGAAAACAACAACAACCCCGTCATTCTTTTGATTTTGTTTATTGCCTGTTTAGCAAGTCCTTTTTTGCCTTCTGACTTCCTTCCGATCAATGCCGTAAGTTCGTGACTTCGACCATGTCTAATCCCCGGACTTCGCGCGTGCGGAGGGCATTGCAAGAGCGCAGTTCAGCTCACACGAATGAAAGATCACCAAACCGGTCGTTGCGCATGGTGTCGGACCAGGAAGATGTCGATATGTATACCGCGACGCCTTTCCCGACCAAGCCGGAGCAGATCCTGCTGCCCATGCCCGGCAAAGGACAGCAAGACTACATCTCAGACACCGGTTTTAGCTATTCAGATCACCACCTAGGACCGTCCACGTCTACGTACTCCTCACCGTCCTTCAGTCAAAGCACCAACAGCCCGCGAGATCACTCCATTGGAGAGAGTTGGGATGTCTCGTCGACTGTTAATACTGGCCAATCGCCGCCAGAGCTGTGGGATGAAGATCCAACTTCTAGCAAGTCGTCATTGCCAGACATTTCATCTGGTAAAGCGCCCGACTATGCGTCCGACAGTTCGGAGCCGGAGTACTCTGACGACGAGATGATTGTGCTGCCGACAGCCACGCCAACTATCAAGGCAGTACTTTCAGAGCCGCCCACCTCGCCAAAGTCTTCTCAAGGCTCCGGGGAGTCAATTGGCTACTCCAGCCCAAACCTGGAGCAATTTGGTGCTCCGTCCAGTCCCAATTTTGTAATGCTGGACAACTCGAGTATGAACTTCCACCGTCCTGCCACTGCATCCTCAGAGTCAGATCCCAGAACCAACTCGCTGTCTTCGTACAACTCACGGGGTACCGTGGTGAGACACGCCGGCGCCGCTCCCTGGATCAACACAGCCTCATCTGAGCAATTGAGCTACCGCTCTCCATCATTTAGGTCCAGTCCACCCTGGCAATCCGTGGCGTCCTTCCGCACAACATCGCGTGCACCATCAGGCAGCCGCTCGCGTTCTGCGACCTCTTCCTCGCGCAGCCTACGCTCAGCATCTGACCTGCAAGCAGCCATTGACAGCGGCGTCCCAATTCAATACCCGCGTATCCGCGCGCCGTCGTCGTCAAGCTCCCGCGCCGGAACTTCAGTCACTCCAGAGCGCGACTTCACGCCAGGCCCAGCCTCCGGCCGTTGGAACCCTCACCTGTCAACCGTCTCTTCAATCTGGTCTGCAGAGGAACTGACCAACCTCTCCGCGCAAGCGGAAATTCCCTCAGAACCCGAGATGGCCGAGCCATCACCGCCCCCACCAGCAGCGCTGAAGAGCGAGAATACACGTTCTTCCGTATGGCTCGTGGAGTCCTCAAACGACAGCGACGAAGAGCGCCTAGACAGCCTGACAAACCTCCCAGTCCGGCCAATCTTCTCCCAAAGCCTGTCCTCCGGCTCAAAGCGAAGCAACAGTAACCGCAGTTCGAATCGCCCAGGCACGGGTACCAGCACCATCCTCAACATCCTCCCCACCTGGGCAAAGGTCTACTACCTCCGAGAACCAATGGGCCTGAACTCAACCCTGTCAATGATCGACGCCAGCCGGCCATCCTCTGTCCGCCCCGGAACATCCAACTCAAGCGCCTTCAACTTTAACCTCATGCCCACACCCCTCAACATCCCCAGACCACGTTCCCCAGAAAGAGAAAGACCTCGCTCCCCAGAGCGCGCGCATGTTCCAATCCCCCAGCGCCGCATCGAAAGCGACCCCCGCGATCCGCGCGCTCACTGGGTCCCATCTCCAGAACCAGAGGACGGCGAGTTCGTCAACCAGCGTTACAGGTTGCGCCATAGCTGGTCACCACATCTATACCCAGATCGAAGGGTCCTGCAGCATTCAACCAGTGCATGGAAAGCCCCCTCCCTGGACTCGCGCAATGAACCTGTCTTTGGACGGAGGAATATCCAGGTCTACTCTTTCTGTCTGGGCTTCCTGTTCCCTCTGGCTTGGTGTATTGCTGCTGTTCTGCCACTGCCGCCAAAACCTAAGATGTCGCCTGAGATGATGGTGAATGAATCCGACTCGGATGTTGAGGCGGCGCTCGAGGCGCAGTGTATGAATTTGCAGCAGCGGCGCCATGATAATGCACGCTGGTGGAGGAATCTCAATCGGTGGATGATCTCGCTGGGTATGGTGATTATTGTTATTATTGTGAGTTTGCCATCTGGTTTTGGTGTGCTGGATTGTTTCTAATTATCTTGCAGATCACTCTCGCTGTTATTGGCTCTACTACGGGCTTCTAAGCCCTATGCGACAGTATCAGCCAACCATGCTCTCTCCTTCTCTTCCAGTGTGGTTGTGCTCGACTCGCCATATTTCATTTAATGCTCTCACGACTTGGACTTGCTTTGCCTATGGCTTTACAAAACCCTTCATTCTGACGTTTCCTTTTTTTTTTTTTGTGATTTCTTCACTCACTTTTGACTCGGGCTTGTAGCCTCTACCAACACTCCCGTTTGGCTGGTTTCTTTTCTTCATTCCCTGTCCTGTTTGATCTTATTTATCGTTCCTCGATTCACTGATACTACAGACATTCCCTTTCTTTTCTCTTCTGACTGTGGTCCCTCGCCTCGATCTATCACTATCCCGTCTTCTATTTTTACAGCTCTCCTTTTTTGCTTTTCAATTCACTGCACACAGTTCGACATGACCACGACACGATTCAACGCACATAATATCCCCCATCTTGGTTCTACAGCTCCGCTTATTTTACATTTCTGGGATTCTATTCTATGCATGGCGCATTACAGGCTTTTGTTTGCAGCCACTATATGACGTCCATGTATTGGACATATGTATTACTCTTTGTTGTTATTCTTGATCTTTACTGAATCGTTGTTTGATTTGATTTGATATTGGCTCGGTGCATATTTTTACTCTTCAGTAACCACCTGTGTTATATTATTATTTTCGAGGTTTCATACTTTGATTCAATCAATTATTTTCATATTTTATAAGCCTTACTTCAGAATTGTTCATTACGTTCTTTTTTTTTGTAAAAGCTATTCCATCTATTATAGCTTATGAACATCTGTATTGCCAAAGACGGGATCGACTGGATTCGAGCCATCACCATCGCTATTAAAGCTAGAGATAAAAACACAACAAAGAAATTTTGACGCTCCAACGCTCCAACGCACTTATTTGCACCAAACGACACCAAAGTCACCTCCACTCCCCCAAAAACACCTTAATTCGACTCTCCATCTATCCAATTATCCATCTACCCCATAATACCAACAATCTCTCCCTAGCTGAGACTTCGAAATCTATAGCTTCCGCCCAATCTTCTCCTCAACAGCAGCCTTCAGCTCCTCCCCGGTAGGCATGGTAACAACACTACCACGTCTCCCCCGAGCCTCAATCTCAGCCTTGATCTCCTGGACCGCCTCATCGAAGTCGCGCTCAGGATCATTAGGCAAGCCCAGTACAGGAGGACGCACAGACTCAGTGCTGACGGTTCGTCCGACGTTGGGGCGCGTGCGACGCTTCAGTGTTGAAACGAGGTAGCCCTTCAACGGAGAGAAGGAAGCAAATGCCACTAGGGAGAAGATTGTGCCGGCGATACCGTAGAAGTAGACTCGCGACCAGACAGTTACTGAGTCATCAAAGCTTAGGAGGATGAAGGGGAGGACGGCGAAGGAGAGGGTTAGTTGGGTGGCGAGCCAGCTGAGGATGTCGTAATAGCGCTTGTTTGGCGTTGGGGCAGAGCCATCTGGGGTAAGGAAGAAGGGGCGGACGTAGCGGCGGAAGTCTATAAACGTTAGTTACGTGGAGATTCGGAGATGGGCTTTGGGGGTCGTACTCTTCGCCACGGTTTGGATGAATGATCCCAGGACAAATGTCATGTAATATCCTGGATAGAAACCGTGCCAGAGGGCACTGGTGGCAAAGGTTGCCAAGCTGGCGCGGAATCCGGGCTTCTTGCCCTTGGGGGTAACTCGCAGGTATACGTAGTTACGCAACCAGTGGTTGGTGTTCTTGTTCCAGTTGCCTAGGTAGGCGTGCGAGTTTTGCGCCGTCTCCAGACCCCAGGGATTAACGTTCTCCAGTCGGTTCCAGAAGACTTTGCCCGTGGTCTGGTCAAAGCCGTTGTATCCCATGCCGGACAGAATACAGGCACCCTCGGTCAGAGACCAGACGCCGTAGTACTTCAGACGCGCGGTGAAGCCAACCATGTGTACGGTAAACACACGACGCAGGAAAGAGTACTGCAGGAATGCATCTGAAAGCACAAAGTCGGTGGTAAAGTAGGCGCCTAGCTGGATGAAGGCAAGAATCCATGCCAATCCAATCGCCAGTTTCTTGACAGCAGGGGTTCCACTGCGAGGGATCTTGCGCTTCTTCCGGGTAGGTGGCACCTTGGACGGATCAGTTCCTGGCGGGACTTCAAAGAGTGTGGTATCGAGCCAGCGGCGGTAGGCCACATATTCGAAAGAGGGGCCGGCGAAAAGCGAGGGGAAGAACATCACATAGCCCAGGTAATCCAAGATGCCAGGGAACTTGCTGATGGCAGAGTACTTCTGCGGATCCGACAGCTGAGCCTGAGGAAGACGGCCGTCGTGAATATTCCAGCAGAACGAGGTGAGCTTCATGACAAGAACCATCTGCGCTCCGGTAATATCAACTGAGTGTGCTTCATCGACCATCTGACGGTAGATGTGGTTAAGCGACATATGGCCCATGAGGAAGGAGAACCCAACCCACGGCATCAGAGACCCGTCCACATAGTATGCGATCACGTAGGTGCCCGCAGCACTGTACATCAAGGTGCGTAGACCATCCCAGAGGTCGAACAGGCCAACCAGATAGAACAGGGACACGCCGATAATGAACGCATTCTTTCTCCAGGGGTGGGCATCGGGAATGCGCTTGAGCAGGGCGGCGAGTGGGTAGGAGAGGAGGAACGAGCCGATCAGCTTAACTAAAGCTGTGGTCAGAAACTGCTAACAAGGTCGGAGACTATGGAGACGGAGGTTCGTACGCTCATCAATTGATGCGCCAGTGAGCCGAGCTGGCAGCTCGAATACTGCGGGGAGACGTTAGTCGAGTCGGGGAGCTTCTCAAGAAGGGAACGAACTCTGGTCTATGTAGGGCAACATGTTGACCCAACAGAGAAGATGAGAAATAAGAAAGGCGAAAGAATCAGAGCATGGAGAGAAAAAAGTAGAAAAAAAGGAAAGAAAAGTAGCTTCGTCATGTGGAAAGCGGAAGTCCCCAACAACATTCCACGAATCCCGCCATCTCCACTCAACTCCCCTCGATCTTCATCAGCTTCGGTTTGACCTGGGGATTTGTGGTTTTTAGAGCTTCTTCTTCTTAAATCCCGCCCAGCATGGATGTCGTTGCGGCCGCCTCGGGGTACATCTCCAAGATGATCACCGTGGGCGAATCGGCCTCAGGAGCTTCGTCATCCAAGATGAAGATCTTGCTTCTTGATAGTGAGACAGTGGGAGATTTACTCAGCTGACTCTTGTTATTCATCGCTAACTGATCACAGGTTCCCATCGTTTCAACTGCCATCACCCAATCCGCCCTGCTTAATCACGAGGTCTACCTCATCGATCGCCTGGACAATGCCGCGCGCGAGAAGATGCGCCACCTGCGCTGTCTATGCTTCGTGCGCCCATCACCCACCTCGATTCAATTTTTGATTGATGAGCTCCGAGATCCCAAATATGGCGAATACTACATTTACTTAAGCAACATCATCCGCAAATCCTCCTTGGAGCGGCTCGCAGAAGCGGACAGTCATGAAGTCGTCCAGTCGGTGCAGGAACAGTTCGCCGACTTTCTAGTCATCAACCCGGATCTGTGTTCTTTAGGTCTGGGCTTCCCCTTGCAACGGATATGGAGCCAGTCGCCCGATATGTGGAACCCTGATTCACTACAAAGAGCTACTGAGGGTGTATTGGCCCTGCTGCTTTCGCTGAAAAAGAACCCCCTCATCCGTTACGAGAAGAACAGTCTGTTAGCTAGAAAGCTGGCAACAGAGGTCCGATATCATATTACGCAGGAGGAGCAGCTGTTTAATTTCCGCCGGACGGACACACCGCCTATCCTACTCGTTCTTGACCGCCGCGATGATCCCATCACCCCATTGCTGACTCAGTGGACGTATCAGGCTATGGTGCATGAATTGCTTGGCATCAATAATGGCCGGGTGGATCTGCAGGATGTGCCAGACATCCGGCCAGAGCTCAAGGAGGTTGTCTTGGCTCAGGATCAGGACCCATTTTTTAAGAAGAATATGTACCAGAACTTTGGTGATCTGGGGCAGAATATCAAAGAATATGTGGAGCAATACCAGACCAAAACGCAGAGCACTGCGAATATCGAGTCTATCGCTGATATGAAACGGTTCGTGGAGGATTATCCCGAGTTCCGCAAGCTCGCGGGTAATGTGAGCAAGCATGTTACCCTGGTGGGTGAGCTCAGTCGGCGCGTTGGCGAGGAGAATCTCCTCGACGTGAGTGAATTGGAACAGAGCTTGGCATGCAATGATAACCACTCCAATGATCTCAAGGTATGTTCAAAGACTGTTGTGTTTCGCTATAATACTCACTATTTTCTAGTCATTGCAACGGATCATTCCATTACCAAATGTGCCAGCGGACAGTAAGCTGCGCCTGGTGGCTCTCTACGCGCTTCGCTATGAGAAACAACCCAACAATGCCCTCCCAATTCTCCTTGATCTCCTTGTCACAGCGGGCGATGTCCCCTCCAACCGTGCGGCTATTATTCCCAAGCTTCTCGCCTATCACCACTCCCTCCAAGCGCCACCAGTTGCAGGCGGCTTCTCAGACCTCTTCGAATCAACATCCTTCTTCTCCGGCGCGAGAGACCGCTTCAAAGGTCTCAAGGGAGTAGAGAACGTCTACACCCAGCACTCACCTCGATTGGAGGTGACCCTACAAAACCTCATCAAAGGGCGACTGAAGGAATTGCAGTATCCCTTCTTGGAAGGAAGTGGCCACACAAGAGACAAGCCACAGGATATAATCATTTTCATGGTCGGAGGTGCCACGTACGAGGAGGCCAAAATGGTCGCCCAGGTCAATGCCAGCTCCCCTGGAGTACGTGTTGTCCTAGGTTGCACTTCTATTCATAATAGTACAACATTCCTGGAGGAGGTTGACGATGCTGTGAGTAGTTGGCCGGAACCTGGACCATCGACAGCTGCAGGACGGCTGCGACGGGAGGTTGGACGATAATTGATTTTAGCAGGGGTGTGTATGGTAATGGAATATGAATGTATCAGTTCAATGCAAGTGTAGAGATCTCTACCCAGAAGCTCAGTAAATTCACCCCGGGCCCGGAGCAATCGAGGCACACTTGGATGTTGATGGCAGGCTGAGCAGGAAACTGGTCTAATTGGCCACAATCAATGGCTTGCTACAGCAAATGCACTGGGAACCATCCTACTTCTCACCTTCTCCCCCTATTAGTATTAAAGAGTCATCCCTTCAAAATGCCCACTGTTTTTCCCTTCTCTGGAATACCAATCACACCAAAGCCTCAATAGCAACTATCCATTAGACCTGAAATTCCACGATAGCTGCTCATGGTGGATCGAAATCGCCGTGGATTGGTCTCTACTGGAAGCAATACAGAACCTGGGCTATTCGAAAGAGCGATTGATCTTAGCTAACTGCCTCTTCTAGATAATACAATGACGAAAATTGCTCTAAGTTTGACCGAACAGAGCAAGAACTCGATCATGATGGTAAATGGCAGCTAATGTAAGAAATTGTAATCTTAACTTATACCTCAACACTATAAATGAT
>ERZ1673737.4229-NODE-4229-length-10299-cov-4.467884_pt1 | contig 10299 bp, 5 predicted proteins | sample MGYA00580211_ERZ1673737 | MGnify/ENA primary metagenome ERZ1673737 (study PRJEB41218, sample SAMN15661789) | gut metagenome | host: Homo sapiens | place: Canada: London | collected 2015-08-20/2019-03-30 | study: EMG produced TPA metagenomics assembly of... | reverse complement strand
TACTTTCTCGAATAAGGACTGATCAACCGGAGATAGCTTGCACCCTTTCTGATATGTCGATCTCATTCGCTGGTCCAATGGGTCAAGCCACACAGGGGCCCATCAGGCTCCATTGAAGCCCAGGATTTGCCTTTCATGGGTTCCCCTGGAACAAAGCGATCTGGTTCTGATTCCAAATGATGCATCGTGCAGGCTGCATGAAGTGCATTTGTCGCTCCAAAATCATGGCACAAACCATGACGGTCTTAGATGCAGCAAATGTGCCACCGGCGTCACACCGAAGAAATAGATTGCGGTACTCCGTAAATGAACAACCGAGGCAGAGGCCATTGGTGGGGCTGATCGACGCTGAGATCCTTTGGAACTAATCCGAATAGTCGCTGGATACGTCGAGAGTCCGATCGCACTATTGAAAGTCTCTTCGTGTCACCGCTCCCAAGCCACAAACATTCCCCAGCCACATTCCTCTCTAAGTGTTGCAGTCTCTGTAGCAGGTGTAAATTCTCGGATGCTTGTTTCATGGAAAGGGAATCCCTTGCATAGCACATGGGCGGCCCTGGGGATTCACCGATGGGTTTGAGCCTTGAAAAGCCGATCAACATCCAATTTCCTAGGTCGATAGACTTTGCGATGAAGATCAAGGGATCGCTCGGTTCGATGTCACTAGCCCCTAGTAATTCACTGATCATTTGATAATTTCATACTGGTCTGATTGACAAAGTCAAATGCGCGAACGCGCTGAGATGTCCGACCTTCCCAATCTGGAAGGTGTCACGTGAAATCCAGCTTTACTCCTATAAGAGCGGTGTGGCTGGCAATAACGATGTCAACTTGAAGAATCTCTGGCGTCTACACATTCAACGGCAGGCATATGCTTGAAGACGTTTCAGTCGTGCTGTTGCTCCAGTGACGCCCCGCTGGTCTACGTCAAACCCCATACATGTAGTGACTCTCTGTGGCTTCGCAGATAATGCCCGTGACCCAAAAAGTCCACTCGCTGCAAGGAGTGCAATGCTTGTGTCTAAGCTAAAGTCAAATATAGCTACAGTACACTCAGCCTGGGGACTTTTGCTGTACTCAGCGGAACTTCTCTTACTAGCATACATTAGCACGTTCAATTGGGAATTCCAAGCTTTTCCTACCCAAGGCTCATCAATTCGCATGATGCCCCTGTGGTATGGTACGGGTTCCAAAGACGGGGTCCGGGGGCTGGGGCTCCCTTAGTGGATAACACAGGCTGTCGTCGTTTCAGCTTTTCACGCCCTTGCTTCCAAGATTTGGCCGAGACATCTAGCTCCAGACCAGCCTTTCAGCCTTTATGATACATCTACAGCTACAGTAACATGGTCCTTTGAGGGTTCTAAGCCTTGGCGCAATACCTCTTCATGATTGACGCCTGCTGGCCTAGTCGTCCATCATCTCGGGATGAGTCAATTTTAAAACTGTGGGCTGTGTCCCAATATCGGCTTATATATCAGCTTATATGGTAACAAAATGCATATGCGAAGTTCCATTGCGCATATATAGATTCCCAAGAGTATCTTACCCCATCGAAATGGCCGACTTCCAACCCTTCTTTGGCCATTTTCGAGCTAGTGTATGATAATTCCAGGCTTGCCTTGACCGCAGCGCCTAATAACGCAGACTTTACAGAACTAGCCAAGCGCTATCGGTATCATCAAACATGGTAGCATAGCGGCGACAAGATGAATAGCCGAATATATAGCTTTTCTAGAGGCCGAATCATGAAGTGCAAAGTACGGCTGCAAAAGTCGTGTACACAGTATCAAGGACAGACTGATATCACCATGATTGTTTCGCTTTTGGGTACCTCTGGTTGCACGGTTATTTGTTGCAATCATTCATTTACTACAATTATCGAAATTTTTACGCTGGTATGGATAATACGATTATGGATGACCATAACAGCGCCGTTCACAGCGTCACAACGTCTCCTGTGAATGGACCATAAGCATAATAATTTTCTTGGCTGACAAAATAGCGAGCACGTTAGTCTCACCTCTCACCCCCATATGCTCTCCCCAGTGGCTCAAACATTACCTGGCCATAGTTGTTTGACCCCTTCGACCCCAAGCGGGACCAAGTTGTCGGATGTCTTTGTATCCGAGCATGACTGGCTTTATTAATATCAAACTATGGACGGCATTAGTGAAGGAGATACGCTAATCAGTCCTTGATTTACCAGTATCATGGCAACAACGCCTCGCACGGCGTTCGTGATCCATAAGTTCCCTTACGACCTAGATCGGTTTACAGGAACAAAGGAGTGGCGCAAGACGAGGGTCCAACTAAGAAACTATATGCTTAAATGGGGCACCACAGGACGTCTGGCAGATAAGGACTTGTATGGGATTGTGATGATCGGAAACCGAGCTCGTTTTGTTAAAATGAGTGCAGGGTCAACTGGGCTAGATCATGTCAAGGGCTGATATTCTTTGAAGGACGCCCAGGTCATTGAACGAATTCTACTTGAGATCCAAGATAATCTGTAGGATTGTAGCGCCCGTCAAGTTTCCTTTTGTCTGTGCTTGCTTCAAACCTGATCTTGTGTTATTGCCTGATAGCAATGGAGAAATAATGCTCTGGCTATCGCACGCCCTGGAATCTATCGAATCTTGGCTTTTCGCTTTTTTGTTAACAAACTACCGTTGTTAGAAGCGTAACGTTGTACTAATTCTACGCAATTACTTTTTAAGTAGAAGTCCGACTCAAATTGCAGTATAGATTGTGTCAATATCGAGTTGGCTAGATTGCTCATAACTGAACATAATGTCAATCGATGTTGAAGTGGTGAGACGGTGGTCCGTCGGGCTTCCGGTCAGCTCCATAAGAAGCCAAAGGGAAAGAGGCAGGGCTTATCAGAACTTCCCCGCATCAACTCTTCTTCAATCCCTTCACCAATTTTAGCTATTTTCAACATGGTCATTAGAAGCACCAGCTCGCCATTGACGCCCGAGCTCGATGTCTTGGTACAGCAGCAAATGGATAAATGGAAAGTCCCCGGACTGACCATGGCGATAGTCCACGGCTCCAGCACCTGGTCAAAGGTAGATACACCAACCAATTGACTATTCTATGCTCAAATAATCTCAGGCATACGGCATGGCCGAATTCCCTGATCGGAAAATGACCACCGATACTCTGTTCTCAACATGTAGCACCACCAAGGCTTTCGCCGCCGCTGCTGTCTCTCTCGCGATCGATGATAGCAAAAACACCGATTCTCCTCTTCGCTGGGACACACCACTTGCATCCATTATCCGCGACGACTTTGTGCTAGAGAACGACTATAGTACAAATCATACAACGATAGAAGATGCTCTCTCACACCGGTCAGGACTACCAACCTACGGTGCATGCCTTAGTCTCGCACATCCAAATCGACCTTTGCGCGAGGCAGTCCGATACTTGAGACATCTACCTATGAAATATTCACCCCGCAGCACCTTTTCATATAATAACCACATGTACATGACAGTCTCGCATGCCCTGGAACAAATTGAAGGCCGACCTTTCGGCGAAATCGTCAAAACACGCATTTTAGAGCCCCTGGGAATGAACGATACACACTTCTCCGTCCAGGAAGTCTCCAAGAACCCAACTCTCAGTCGCCGATTGGCAAAAGGTTACACCTGGGACGTAGGTTCAAACACCTACGTCGCAGAACCGTACATGACCGATGAAGCCGTGACAGGCGCCGGAGCCATGGTCAGCAATGTCCACGAGTACACCAAATGGCTCCGAACAATGATCTACCAAACAGGACCGATCTCACCAGAAGGGCATGCAGCACTCGTCCAACCACGAACCGTAATCACAGACATGAGCGACCTCGTCGCACCCCCAGCACCACACCAGCTCTATGCCCTCGGGTGGTTTATACACAGTTATCGCGGCGAGCCACTGTACTGGCACAGCGGAAGCTTGGCGGGATTCGGTATAATGGTCGGCTTCCTCCCGAGTAAGGGATTCGGGTTCGCAATGATGAGCAACACAATGAATGGGCGACACGCAGAGGTGGAGATATTCCTGCACCTCCTCGACCAGATATCCGGTGGACCAGCGATTCCTCGCACAATAGGCCAGAGCCACGTAGCCGAGTCACGAAGCAAAGCTATGCCCAAGGCTGAGACTATGAGCGAAGTGATGAAACGCTTCTATCCATGTCTGCCTAATCCGCCCATCCCTCATTCTCTCCCATTACACCAATATGTGGGGCGATACGAGCATCCCGGGTTTGGATCTATCACGCTTGGTATAGAGAAAGGGCACCTGGGTGCCAACTTGCTCGACCGTGTTACAGCAGGGATTATGTCCTTCCAGCATGCCAGTGGGGAGTTCTTCGTGGGGTACTTCTTCCAGCCAAAGTCCATTGGGATGTTTAGCGGGTATTACAAGGCGGAGTTTACCATTGATTCCTGCGGGGTTCCTACAGCCATGGGTTTGGACCTAGAGCCGGCTCTGGGCGAGGAGAAGATTTGGTTTCAGCGCAAGTGATATGGTGTTGACGAGGCAGATATATATTTTGAAGCCATGTTCCATACAATACGGTGGGCCGCCAATCGCCAACATTCTCAAGTTATAGATCAAACTTTAAAATCTTTACTCAGTAGTCCATGTCTAACGTTAGTCTATGTCTAATCAAAGCTTATACTAGAACCTACTGAGACAAGCATTTAAAAAAATAAAGATGCCTAGTTCCAATGTAACCGAACTACTCCCATATACTCGATGCCGACCCGCTCGGCCCGGTGGAGACAGAAAATTTGCAATCCCCAGGGAAAATAATCCAAAAAAGTTATTGACCGACGCAGGGGTCGAACCTGCAATCTCTTGATTCGTAGTCAAGCGCCTTGCCATTGGGCCAGCCGGCCTACTTGTTGAAGACCAGGGCAAAATGTGCTTCATGTTTGGAAAGGGTGGTATTCGTATAACGTTCCACGTGATACACATAAGTTAATAGTAGTGGATAATAATTACAGGAGACTCGAGATAGAACAGATATGACAAAAAGGAAATAGGAATGGCACAGTGATGCTAGGTATTTGATGCAAGAAAACGCTGAAAAAACAAGATTCGAAACTCATGCCAACCGGTAGACCGGTCATACATCCGACTCGGGCACGGTCAGATGGATCCGAGGCACCATGGGCGACTTCTCAGAATGAGTACCCTCTTCAAGCGAGACATCCTGCGAGTAGCGGGGTGAAGTCCGCCACCCGACGCGGGTAGAGAAAGACATGAGAAGAGATCCAATGAAGAAGCCGAGCAGGCAGGCCGCGAGACCGGCGACCGCACCCAGCACAGCGGGCAGGATAATCGGGCGAACGATACGCATGAAAGCATTCTTCGGACGGTGGTGGTGCGGGTGACGATGACCAGAAGGATCGTGGGGCTGAGTAGGCGCAGCCCAGAAAGACGAAATAGAGAAAGGCGATTTAGACTTAGTGTTGGGGTTGGAGTCGGAGTCGGCAGAAGCATCCTTGATCTCAATGTGATCCTCGGAATCAGTCGACTGCGAATCATTCTCAGCAATCGAGGTAGACGTCTTCGCATCGAAAAACGACCCGACATGCGTCTTCCAGTACTTCACAACCCACGGCCGACTCTTCTGCGCGAAGTGATCTGCCTGGTAACCGCCGCGCGCGGGTCGCACACGGACACGAGTGATTTGGTGAGTACCATCCAGGTAACTGACCAGGTCGACGACTGTAGCGTCGGGGGAGACGAGGTTCCCATGTAGATCGTGGAGTTCAACGCGCACCCGGACAATACCCGCTACCGAACCCACATTGTTTGCGGGGAGGGGACGGCTGTGGATGGTGTAAGTTAATTCCACGGACTTTTCACTCTGGGTGGGATGAGAGGCTTGGTAGAGAGGCGCTGTGAGTTGCATTGTTGTTGATGGGGGGTAGACTTGGTCGTTGTTGGCGTAGAGGCTGCCATCTTTGATGGACCAGTCAATGGACTGTTGGATTGTTAGAACATGTGGATTCTGTGGATTTTGTGTATTCTCGAGGTGCACATACCAGAAGTGATTTGACGCCGGTTTCGAGGTCATCGGGCGAAGGAACAAAAGGAAGGCGGAGTTGATGAGACTTGATGGACGTTGCAGAGGCGACGGCCAGGCAGAGGGCCAACCATGGGAGACGCATGATGAATAGGAGAGAGTAGACGGAATGGAAAGAAAAGGGAATGTGGAAAAAGGAAAAAGAGGCCAAGAGGTTAATAAGTAACAAAGAAGCCGACTGCACGGCTGAGAGGGGAAGCTAAGACTTTTTGGACCCCACGACTCCGGGGAGAATTACGGTGGAATGGCTGTCTGTCCGAGAAGCATAGAAGAATCAAAGAGTGGATGTGGAATATAGCAGCCTAAACCTAACTCTGTGATAACCGTGGAAAATAACCTCAATTCCACTTCAGAGTCCTTTCAGGGTTGAAAGCTTAGCGTCCAATGTTTCAAGCGGGTCCCGAACATGCTCCATTCATTCCTTGGTCTATTATTATCTGCCTAATTCTGAGCGATTTCGTGCTAGTTTGCTTAGCCTTGGCTTGCCCTGCTGTATCCACTGTATCTTTTCCCATGGTCGATCTCCCTAGAGCCTCACCTCAGTGGTACAGGTACATGTACCGTACGACCGTGGACTCGATCCTTGGCCCCCAAGGTAATGTCCCCATTCTATTACTGACTAGCACTGCCCGGATAGGGGCTGCTACCTTAATAGGTGAGCTACTGTGTACAAGTGAAACATACTGATACGAAAAAAGCAATGAAGATTCGGTGATAGCCGTTGCTCCGTCACTCCATTGCTATAAAAAAGAACACTATTTGGTTAGCAAGCTCTCTCACAACCCGTGTCTCTGTTCGGAGACGCTAAAACTAACGAGTTTTTCTAGCGGCGATCGACAATTTTCTATGTTTGTCTCGGGAATCTTAGCCCGGGCTTGACGGGGGCCGCGGCCCCCGAGCCAGACAGAGATGGCGAGAGACACGCACTGCCTCTTTCTGGTTAAGCGCATAAAAAAAAAAAAGGAAAAATTATTAGCTTTTCACTAAGCCTGCATGCTGGACCCTGAATGCAGAGGTTTTAGGACAATTGGCAATGGGACATAACTAGCGATAGGAGCAGGCTACCTACTTGGCGGTAGTGATGCCGGTCGAATCTCACATCTAACTTCGCTTCGTCTTGCCGGTAAATAAATATTTGGCCCCAACACCCCGGTTAAACACTTGACATCTGCTATGTCTGGGAGAATAGCTATCAAAAGGGCGTCGGCGCTGCCTAATTCCCGGCCCCGGGGCTAAATATGCAAGGCTTTGCCACCCTTAATCTCGACCCAGAACGTGTTTGTTTTCCTCTTGAGGAGTGCCATTGATGCTAGCAAAGTTGATCGCCCTAAACACCTTTGGCGTTGGGGCTCCGGCGTATTTAGTAAAATGGGGCCATATTATACATTATCACGTCAATTTACTTTCACAGTCCCTCTGAGCTCATTCAGCCCCAAAATGACTCTACATGTACCCTGAAATCATCAAATCATGTTTCATGAATTATATACAGATCCCTAGATAAACGGACACCACGGTTCAATCGCCTGAGTCGATCTACATCACCTCATGCCACATAATAAGGCGCAGTCTGCCAGAACTCACAGCGCCGGTTGCTAGTGGGATCCCGCATCGCCTGGATAGTATGGTTACCAATAGCCATAATCTGCGACCGCTCACCATGGCGCTTGAAAGGCGGAGCGAGATGCGACTTGGGCACACCGTGTTGCGCAAAGCTGGTGAAGAAGTCCTGCATCGCCAGTGCGACAGTTACATTGGCAATCCCGCCGAGGGCGCCGACGGCACTAGAAGAGCTAGAACCATTGTTGTAAAAGGTGTAGGCGACATCCTGACCGTGGAGCCCGGGCGGAACGACGAATTCATACGCGTAGGTCTGGTTGTAGTATGCGCGGTTGAAGTAGTCGGTGTTACACTGGAAGATCAGATCCGAGATGACGAGCGCCGTGCGCGCCACCGAGTCGGTGTATCCATAGGAGCCATTGTAGACTGCGGGATAGAGATCCTCCGTGATGAACTTGGTCACGTTTGCGGGAATGCTCGGTGACAAAGTCGTGAGTTGAGATGCCAGACCAGTGCTATTGACACTGTCCGGCGAGGTGAACAAAACTCCCTCGTCTGCGTTATGTCCGACCATGATATTGAGATTATGGTCAAAATCACCACCGAGCAACAGCTGCCCAGGAAGAGCTGGTACAAAACTGCCGTCCACAGTAGGTCCGTAGGTGAACGTACCCCATTGAGACTGAGTTGCGACCTGGTATGCATTGGCAGCGATCAATTTATCAGACGACAATTTGCGGGCTTCCTCAATTGTGCTGACGTTTAGGTAGCCCAGGAACTGCTGCAGAGTGTCTTCCTGCTGCTCCTCGCTGATGGTCGGGACCCAACCGGGACTCTGCACGATCGCTTGCTGGAAGGGAACAGGTCCACGGGTGCCTCCGTATGCTGTGATCTGGTGCATGATTGAACCCCCGCCGGCTGACTCGCCCATGACGGTAACCCGGGTTGCGTCGCCACCGAAGAGGTGGATGTTCTTGTATACCCAGTCCAGACCGAAGCGTTGGTCATGGAGGGCTGCATTGGCAGTACCGTTGGAAATGATGCTGTCGCCGCCGGACCAGCCAAATGCACCCAGCTAGAGACAGGATTAGTTATTGCAATATATTGAGTTGAGCAAATATTACTTACTCGATAGTTCAAGGAGACGAAAACAATACCTTCATTTCCCCCAGCCATGCTGCGCTGAACCAGCCCAGATGCATCTGAGCTACTCTTTTCTCCCGCAACATACCCACCACCATAGATCCACACCAGCACAGGTGCGAGATTCTTTCGGGGGCGCGACGTTTTGTTCTGTCCGCGGTCGAAGATCTTCTTCGGAACAACCACATCGAGGAACAAACAATCCTCAGTGGTCCGAGGATCCTGTTTGGCCGGCTTGTATTCATAGGACGAAATGTTGCTGGACCCGGTGAACGTCTGGTTATACAAATAGCTCAGAAGGAATGTTGCCGCGCCTTGGGTATTCCAAAGCGGAAGTGCCTGAGGACACACGCGGCCTACGGAGCCATTCTGAATATGTTCTCTGTTTTGTGCTGGGAGTACAGGAGCACGGAAGCGCAGGTCGCCGAGTGGCGGTGCGGCATAGCGGATATTGCTGAAGTTGTACAGGCCATGAGAGCTCTGCAATAGAGATTAGTACCGGCAAAGACAAGATGGAACAGAGGACTCCGACCATACATTAAATGAGATAGCCTGGTGTCGCTCATATCCCAGATCAACCACGGGCAGCTTAGCAGCCAAAGCCGCTGTAGCAAGCGTCAGCAGCGACAATACAGCAACCATGATGAGGAGCGTAGAGGAATGAACAGAGCAACGTACCTCAGCTCGGGCCTTATCCTTATAACATATCCGGGGACTCCGAGTCAGGCACTAATGCACCAAGTTCACTTCATTCGCTTATGCGTAAAAACAAACAACCAAAGCATCTCCGTCATCTAGAGTGGAGCGCCGGCGGAGGGCGGAAAACTCCCTCCCAATTGCCTCGCTAGCTCATGTGGAGACGGACAACTAGATCGATGCAAGAGGCCAATAGTGGTCTCCAGATTCAATCGGTGATGTGCTGTGATATCAAGTTTAGAGGAGAATTGCAGAAATTTTGCCGATTTGCCGATTCAGCCAAATTGTCAGCTCTAAATGTCAGTAAAGAACAGGGTGAGCATATCACATCGCAAGCTCATGCGCTACACTGAATGAGGAGCTGCCTCCGGTGGCTGAACGGAGGAAAAGGCACAGACTGCGGGGTACATTCTACTACTGCAACATGACGCCAAACGCCAAATCCTGAAAGTATAGACAGTTGCCTGAAGCGGGTCATCTGGGCATTCTAGGCATCTAGGCATTCTGGGTATCTGGGCATGACTTCCTTCACATCTGACTGATGCATGTTGCATGGGGATTTCATCGATCCTCGACTTCGCGGATCTTAAACTCGAACATCTGGTTCGAGGCCACTTCATGTTCATTCTCCAGTTTCTCTGCAGACTCGACGCCTGCTGCTGGGACACGATACTCGAACCGATTTCCTGGAGCCGGAACAGATCCATCTGGTAGGGCATAGGGGAATGGCAGGTACTCTGGTAACAGGCCGAGCTGAACTAGAACGGTCGCTTGGTCCCATGCGATATGTTCATGGAACAAGCGATCGC
>ERZ1673737.4224-NODE-4224-length-10303-cov-4.431792_pt1 | contig 10303 bp, 8 predicted proteins | sample MGYA00580211_ERZ1673737 | MGnify/ENA primary metagenome ERZ1673737 (study PRJEB41218, sample SAMN15661789) | gut metagenome | host: Homo sapiens | place: Canada: London | collected 2015-08-20/2019-03-30 | study: EMG produced TPA metagenomics assembly of... | reverse complement strand
TTCCAAAGAATTAAGAATTGTATTGCGAATGCCCTTGTCCGTCGGATTACACTGCGAGTCTCTGATGATCGCTTCCCGTCTCCGCAGCTTTGGTGCAAGCGCCTTGAAAGCTGTTGGGCTGAATGGGACGTCTGCTGTAGATGTGAAGGTATGATCTTCCCCCAGGGGGCTATCAAGCAGGAGATCTACAGCAGGCGATCGAGGCTTGGAAGGCGTTTTCGCATTATAGATGCTTTTTCGGGCAGTTGTCAGGGAAGGAATGGAACATTCCGTTCGTTCCACGATTGGTGTCATAAAGGGAAGGCGATTCTGGGCCATGACAGCAGGGTCACGGTAGGTACCCCATGGTGGAGCATAGTCCTCGGGCATTTCTGGCACGAATCCTTTCCTTTCTGGTGTTCCATGCGAGGAACTAGCTGCTCCTTCACTTGCGACAGATTGGGACGTCAACTCGGCATTCTCAATATCGGGAATGTCGCGGTTGGGGTCGAATTCTGTCCAATCGCCCCCATCAACACTGTCAGCCCGTGTGGTATCGGCGTATTCGGTGTCATCGTAGGATTTGTGGAATGTTGTTTGTGTTTCATCATCGCCAAAGTCACTCGAGGTCGCTGAGATGTGACCTGTGCCCGTGCTATCTCCCGTGCTGGCGCAGTCCTCGTCCTCGTAATCACTACCGCAGAAGCTATCGGCATCTGCTTCAGTTTCTGCCTTCAATGGCTGATTGAAGATGCTATAGATCTCATCAGTCGCCGCACGAGTGTGCATGGTCATTGTCGGCTCCCGGGTGCTCTTCCGCCGGGATTTGGATTTGGACGGTGAGTCGAACTTCATCTTAACTATACGGATTATAAGATTAACCGGCTCAGAACAAGCGCACGGGTTGTATGGCTTACCGGTCTGAGTCTGTGTCGTTTCCCCTTTGACCTTGATACGTCTTGATTTGCCTGATTTGCCGTCATCTTGATCGTGAGACTGGGAATGTCCACCTATCGTCAGGTTCTGAACCAAGTGCTCCGGTAGCTCTTCTGCATTGGTATTTTCTGAAAGAGATTCGACGCTTCCCGCATTTCCCGAGATTTGTTGCAAGGGCTCTTTCTGTTTCTTCCAGTTCTTGTCCATCCACCCACGTCTGATGGACCTGAGTTCTTCGAAACTCATTTCATACGCCGGGTTTTTCCGATCTGGGTATACTGATTTCAAGTCGACGAATACACGCTCTCGGCGGCCGGTGCGCGGATTGACCGCTTCCCTTACATGATGTTCCGGTACTTGCTTGGGAGGTATTGGTTCTTTGGTAGGTAAATCTGGTTTGGACTGAATACATAATAAAAAACCATAGGGTTATGCCAGCAATTAGTCCTGTGATCGTAAATATGTGGAGGTTCGTAAAGGGAAAGGTTAACCCATAGTGACCACTTACCTCGTCCCTGAAAATAGCCATCTTCTGTGATGGTGCTGCTTTCTTCCCAGCCTTCAATGTTTCACCAGCCCATGGCTTCGCCTCAACTTCATTCTCTTTCTTGCGGTCCCGAATTGATCCAATGCTGTCCCATCCCTTTGTTGCTCCACCAGTTGCTGGACCCGGCGCAGCGGAATCGGCGTCTGAGAAAATGGCCATCTTTGACTTTCCGGATTTCGTCTTGGGGGCAGCCGAGGGCGATGCCCGTGAAGCTTGTGGGTCAGCAGGGCTTTCTGATGAGGCGAACGGATCCATTTTGGCGGCCAGCGCTGGACGAACGGCCGGCAAAGCGGGCGAGGATGGCCCCGCATCTTGTGGTCGTCGTTCGTATCGATCTTGGAACTCGCTGTACTTCCTCGCCAGTCTCTCGACGGGTCGCGCTTCGCGGTCCATGCCGAGCCTGTATACCTCGTCGGCTTGTGACCACCGTCCAGCACCCTCTAGCCAACCAGCAAAGTCCTCGTAGAAAAGAGCTAGGCTTTCACCAATGCGATGACGCGCGAGGAATGCAAATGTCTCGCGCGGGGCGTCGGAGAAAAGTCGAATGTAATGGAGCCATAGACGCAGATACCGAGGGTCGTTTCTGTAGTGTGATGATGACAAGAATGATTTCGTGGCTCGCTCCAACAAAGGAAGGAGACCAGAGTCTGGGGTCGCTTGTGCGGATGGGTAGGCGTTCAGTGTCCATTTAACGTAACGGTCGTAAACATCCAGCGGATCGTCTGATTCTCCGATCGACTGGAGTTCTCCTTCGAATTCTTCGCGCACAGCATCGTTGAGTGTCCTGGTCGCGTTCGGAGAAGGTGATGGGATCTTGTCACTGTTACTGCCAGCTGAAAAGATGCGGGCAAGCTCTCTTGCTGATCGACCACCGGGGAGTGATTGAATGTTTTCCTTCTGATTCTCGATAATGTCGAAATCGACTAGATCATCGGAGGCCGCCATAACGACAGATGAGAGATCCGAGAGAGCCCAAAAATTGTCCAGATAGCTGAAGTAACAACTTTGTGTGGAGGGGAGGTGTTATCGATAAACATCACATGACCGTTGCCCCGGAGATACACCTGTTCTCTGTCCTTGCCGGATCATATTGACAGCATTGAGCAGATACTCCAAAAGATCATATCGGACAGTACCTTACTTCATTAGCTCAGAACCTCCTACCTATGTCTATCTTGTTCCTTGACATTTACAGCGACGGGAGCCAATCCCGATCGACACGAGGCTTGGCAAAATCAGCCAACTTCTTCGCGTCTTCGATCGAGTATCCGCTCTTGGAACTTGCAACATTGTGAAGGACGCCTTGAAATAAGATGTGCTGCCAAACACCCGAGTCGCCGAAGCGTGGAGAGTCTGAATCAAAGACTTACCACAAAAGAAACCTCAGCAGTGGCACATCTGATGCCTCGCCTATGAGAAGATCCAAACGACAGAAATCAAGCATCAACCTCAAGGAGCTGTCTTCTCCGGAGACATCGGAAGCAGAGGGAGAAGTTACCGCTCCACCGGTCAAAGAAGAAGCCGTTTACGCACCTGCCCCAGTTGCTGCCCCCAAACGAAAGGCAAAGAAGCCACCAGTCAAGAAAGAAGCCACCGGGGACGCTGATAGCGCCAAACCTGTCAAGAAAGCGAGAAAATCCAAGAAAGATCAGGAGGCTGAAGCTATGCCTCTGGCAGCTCGGGCGCAGGGTCTGCGTATGTTCATTGGCGCACACGTCAGTGCTGCGAAAGGTCAGTCGTCAAATCGGATGAGCTGCAACTTGATATTGATCTAGTAATTCTTGAGCAGGGGTCTTCAATTCTATTCACAATAGTCATAACATTGGGTAAGCTTGCGCTTCTATCCATCATTGGTCCAAAACTCAACTAAGTATGGAATTAGTGGGAACGCGTTTGCGTTGTTCCTGAAGTCGCAGAGAAAATGGGACAACCCAGCGCTATTAGATGATCACCGTGATCAATTCCGTCAGCTATGCGCAGAAAAGGGCTATGATGCATCCAAGTAAGTCACCATGATCACTATCATTCATCACAACATATCACTCATGCTCAGTCCAGGCACATTCTTCCACATGGCTCGTATCTCGTGAACCTGGCCCAAAGTGACACTGCCAAGTCCAAGCAAGCATACACCTCATTCCTAGATGACCTCCGCCGTTGCGAAGCCCTTGGAATCTCTCTCTACAACTTCCAGTTAGTCAACCATCCCTCTAATCACACCTTTACTAACATCCCCAAGCCCCGGAAGTACCAACCAAACCCCTCTCCCAGAGGCGCTCGCCCGTCTAGCCAGCACCCTCACCCAAGCCATCACCGAAACAACAACAGTAATCCCCGTGCTAGAGACAATGTGCGGCCACGGCAACACAATCGGCGGAGTCCTCTCCGATTTCCGAGATCTCCTAGCTCTAATCCCAAAGGAACATCACTCACGCATCGGTATCTGCGTAGATACCTGCCACAGCTTCGCAGCCGGCTACGATCTCGCCTCCCCAGAAGGCTTCAAAGCCTTCCTCGCGGAATTCGACGAGCTAATCGGCATTTCATTCCTCAAAGCCCTACACCTAAACGACTCCAAAGCTCCTCGCGGCAGCAAGCGAGACCTGCACGCCAACATCGGCACCGGATTCCTCGGTCTGCGTGCATTCCACAATGTCATGAACGAGCCTCGTTTCGAGGGCCTACCCATGGTTCTTGAAACGCCTATCGATCGCGTCCCGGAGAAGTCTACAGGTGATGAAGATGCCGGAGATGGTATTGAAGTGGAAGGCGAGAAGAAGAAGGGTGCAAAGAAAGGACCGAAGCGGCCTGCAGGGGCGGGTGCAGCTACTGTTCAGGATTTTGGTGTTTGGGCACGTGAGATTAAGCTGCTCGAGTCGCTTATCGGGATGGATCCTGAGGGTGAAGAGTTCAAGGCTCTTGAGGCTCGGCTTGAGGAGGAGGGTCGTGCGGAGCGTGCCAAGTATCAGGATCAGTATGAGCGGAAGCTTGAGGCGGTTGAGAAGAAGAAGGCTAAGGGGCATGCTAAGCCAAGGGGTCAGAAGAATCTTATGGATATGATGAAGGGGGACGCGAAGAAGGAGTAAATGTGCGGATATTGATCCCAGATTGGGAGCACAGCATCACATATTTTCTTTACGGTACAGTCTTTTGATTGTTTGGATATCTCGCAATAATAGTACTGGGAGATCCTCCCTTGGCATCCAGCACTAAAAATGAACAAAAATGAATTGAAAAGGTGCTAAATTGGAACCAAATAGACTGTAATGCTGAGTAGATGACCCTGCGCACCGAGGCAGTATGTGTGAGTGGAGACTACTTGTACACCAAATAAAATATTTGGTTGCTATACAATGATATCATTATCTAGATCAAGAACAGGCTGCAACGGCAGCAATTGAGAGATTGAAAACGGTGTATAAGTAAAAGAATTTGAATTGATGGTATCAGTGAAGTCCAAGGCCGAAGGCCAACAACAGCGTCATGCAAAAAAGTAACTTATATCCTGGCCAGTCCAGAATTAGACCAAATCGTATCTGAAAGGAGACATGCAATCCAAGAGGCACGCTTCGGAGGTCAGACCAGCCAACAGAAGGTTTATAGGTGGCATACAACCGTCACATGGAGGGGAATATAGGGTAGATCAAAATAAGAGATGAGTAGGGGAGAACGAAGGTGACACGCTAGTGATGAGTGGGAGTTTAATGCCGTACAGGCGAAAGGGACGAGGTTGATTGAACATCCGGTGAACCCTCGCGATTGGAGGGTAGGAGATGAGGGAATCCCGCTTGGGCCATTGTGGTGATAGTGGGAGGGGCGGATCTGAGAGGAGAAGGTGGCCCGTCGTCTTCGGGGATCGTAGATGTGGAAATGGAGAGAGCATGTCTAGTGTGTCTAGAGCCGCTTGCGCGCACTCGGAATGAGCGCTGTTGATCGCCAGTCTGCGATGCGGTTTGGTCATCATTCAAGTGGCCACCTGGCGCAGGGCTGACAATGACAGCATCCTGGATTGCAACTCGACGATAGTCTCCTTGCTGTTGCCGTTCGCCACCGCTGCTGTGGTCGCCATCTTCGGTATCGGATAATGGACTCGACTCGCGACTCCAATCCGCTTCCTGTGCCTCGCTGCGCATTTTTGAAATCTTCATGTAGTTGTATGCCGCAATGCTGCTGATAGTCACGAACAAACCGGTCAAGTTGACCGCAGTGAGCTTATCGTGGAAGATAATGCCCGCTGCGCTGATTGTGACCACCTCCTTGAAGATACCACAAATACTCAATGTGACAACTGAAGAACGCTTGAGCAACGCAAATTCCGAGGAGATCATGCAGAATGCAAGCACGCCAGGGAAAATGAGGAGGAAAGAGCCTAACAAGTTCCCGCGCTTTTCAGCGAGCACGAGATATCCTTGGTAGATCTCAGCAGGACCTTCCACGGATAGCGCAATGACTATAAGAGAGAAGAACATGACAGGAGTGAGAAGGAAGAGTGTCGCAAACGGATTTGAAGTGGCCGGATGGCGGAGCAGAAGGATTTGTGTCAAGCCCCATCGGAAGCCCGAGAAGAATGCAGACGCAATGACAAGTGCAAAACCAAGCGCATTGAAAGCAGTCTCTCCGGCGACCATCATCACCACACCGATTGTCATCGTAGCGATAATCAAGATCAACTTGACGGACGGCGATTCGAGGCGGAAGAGGATGGCGAATAGGAGAACAAAGGCAAGTGCAGATGATTTGCACATGGTAAGGAAAGTAAGAGAGATGAATTTCAAGGACATGTTTCCGAGGCCGATGTCGAGCGAGGTTGCCGTACCGCATGGCACGAGGCGGGTAAAGTAGAAGAATTTGGTCAGGATCGGCTGCTTTTCTTCAGGGCCATCCACCGGGGATGTTGCTGCAGACCCCGGGGGGTGTTGTGGACGGAGCGACGGGAAGATCCATAGAATTATAACGGAAAGTGTGAATTGAACAAGCATGTGTAGGCTTGTGGTGAAAAGAGGAAAAGGAAAGACGACATCATTCTCGGAGAACATCCATTTATTGTACTACACACAAGGATCGTTAGTTCGAAACACCAGGCGAAAATTGGAACACGACCACTCACTATTGAAATGGACAGGGAGAAGAAATACCACATCAAAATCAATGCGGCATTGACCCCTAATCTCTTGACGATGCTGCGGTCTGTATCAATGTCTCCTCGTGACTTGGTATCTGCGATTCGGGCATCCAGCTTCCGTCGTTGGTTCCTCCGTCGTCGTCGCTGGCGTTTCTGGTTTGAGGTGAGTCCCGTTTCTTCGTCATATTGGTCATCATCTGAACTCATCAAGTCGAGCTCCAAACTCTCTGCAGCGGACGACGGATCGGATGCATCAGTGTCCTCTTCAGCCGTCAATGGCTCTTGTTCTTCGCGCTTGTGGTTTCCTCCATCTGCATGTGACCAGAGGCTGTCATCTCTGCGCTCCGTCGAAACTGGCTGCGAAGCTCGCCCTATCCCGGTGAGCATGGAGCTTCGCCGACGGTGGTGGCTACCGGCGGAGAGCCCCATTCTGAAGACTGGGACAGTTAGGTAGAAATGAGGGTAATGTAGACGAGAACTGATTCCCCCATGAGCATGGGAAAAAGGGCGTCACACGACAGTGCACGAGAGCAGTTCGGGTAGGGAGACGATGCTGACAAAGAAAGGGAGAGGGGGAAGAGAAAGGGTGGAACTGGAGGTGGAACTCGTCCAAGGGAGTGAATGTTCGGGAACAAGGAAAAGAAAGGAAAAAGGAACGAACACGAGAGCTGCTGGGCAGGGAAAATGAGTCCTGAGGGATCGAGTGGCAGATCGAGGGTCGTCAGGGCGGTCTCACGACTAGCCAGCTTAACTTCAGCTCTGACTGGTTCCACCGATCTTTCTCCGCTCCACTGTCCGGTCGATCCGGGGCAGAAGTAAAGACTTGAGGAATTTCATGAAGTGTTTTTGGCTTTCTTTTTTACCATTGGCGGATTGAAATCTCCGGCGCTGGTAGCTTGAGGGACCATTTGTTGTGAAGGTATACAAAGCCTTGTGGGTATCTCAGGGGATCCTGAAACTCCCGGCTAACCTCCCCTTGAGACTAGAAAACATCACAATGCCAGAAAAATAAACACAATGCGAAGCTCTTCAGTGATGAGGTCCCCATCTTCAGCTTGTCTGCTGGGGAGAAGCCCCCATCCACCGGCATAGCCATGACCTCAGGCCCATGATACATCATCATCATGTCGTACTTTCTTCATAGTCGTCGGGACATGCGGATGATCGATGTCAATGGGAGACATTGCATTTCCTTATGCCTTCGACTCTGTTTCTCCTCAATCTTCCCGGGTTGGTGCTGCAAAAAGCATTCAATCCACATCAAAGACTCTTGTATTTTGAACTTCTATCGGATTCCCTGCTGTCACTATTGTCCGTTATCATCATGTCTGAGGGTTCGTACATTGCCATCGAGGACTACGGCCTGATCGGGGATATGCACACCTGTGCCCTGATCAGCAAGGCTGGTAGTTTGGATTACATGTGCTGGCCAGTGTTTGACTCGCCTACTGTCTTCTGCCGCCTGCTTGACGACAAGAAGGGGGGATTCTTCTCGGTATCCCCTTACGAGTCCGTGGTCGATTCCCACAGCAAACAGCGGTATCTTCCATATTCGAACCTGCTTGAAACCAGGTGGACCAACGAGGGTGGCGTCGTGACGATGCTGGACTATTTCCCAGTCACCCCTAAAAAGGTCAGCCAGTCCGCTAGGTTGCTGTCAGGATACTGTCCTTGCAATGAGCCCGGCACCAACCGGTTCAAGTCAGGACTGCAGCACTCAGGTCTGATCCGAAAGCTGGAATGCAGCCGTGGGTCGATGGAGTTGCAGGTGGAACTGTTCCCGGCCTTTAACTACGCACGAGACTCGCACAACACTCGTGCAAAGCTGGAAAATGACATGGAGAAGCACCGGCTCCAGACCATCCATTTTGAAAGTGAAACCGAGCGGCTGCAGGTCGAGATCTTTGCCGATTCGCGGGAGCCGGACAAGCTTGGGTTCCCGGCGGCGAACCTAAACTTGGAAGACCGCTTGGGCATAAACGGCCGCGGATTGGTGGCCTGGATTAAGCTGTCGGAAGGCCAGACGGTTCATTTGGTACTGCACAGTCCCGAGAAAGCTGTCCCCACCTCGGCCACCATGTCCGCCTACCTCCTCAAGATGGAAGATGAGACCTCTGACTACTGGACCAACTGGACCCGCAAGTGTGCCTTCCGTGGTCACTACCGGGAAACGGTCGAGCGCAGCCTCCTCATTCTGAAGCTGTTGACATACAAACCCACCGGCGCAATCGTCGCGTCGCCCACCTTCTCGCTCCCTGAAAACGTGGGAGGTTCGCGGAACTGGGATTATCGGTATTCCTGGGTGCGTGACACGGCTTTTACGTTGTACGTCTTCCTGAAAATGGGTTACAGTGAAGAGGCAGAAGCATATGTTACCTTTATCTTCGATCGAATCTTCCCTCATGCTGCCAAGGACATGGACAGGGATAGCAACAGACCGTTTTTGCCACTCATGTTCACCATTCGGGGCGACTATGACATTCCCGAGGTGGAACTGGACCACCTCGACGGGTACAAGGGAAGTAAGCCTGTTCGCATCGGCAACGCGGCTGTCTTCCACACGCAGCTGGACATCTACGGTGAGCTTTTGGACAGTATTTATCTGTACAACAAGCACGGTAACCCCATTACCTATGACCAATGGAACTCCATCCGACGTATGGTCAACTATGTTATCACCGTTCGGAACCAAAAGGATATGTCCATCTGGGAATCTCGTGGTCAGATCCAGAACTTTATCTATTCGAGAATCATGATGTGGGTGGCTTTGGATCGCGGGATCCGCCTTGCAGAGAAGCGCTCCAGCTTGCCATGCCCCGATCGCTTTGAGTGGGTCAAGATTCGGGATGAGATGTACGACGAGATCATGACCAAAGGATACAATGAGGAGCGTGGTCATTTTTGCCAGAGCTATGAGAGTCCGGATGTGTTGGATGCATCCGTCTTGATTGCGCCCTTGGTCTTCTTTGTTGCGCCTAATGACCCCCGATTCATCAGCACTCTAAAGAGGATTCTGGAAAGCCCCGAAAGGGAGGGATTGTCCAGCGCCAAGATGGTTTTCCGGTACGACCATCTGAGAGCCAATGATGGTAAGTGATTATTGTGTCCCAGGAACCTTGCATTACCGTGCATTGGAATCTGGCTGCTGATATGCATGTTGCACAGGTGTGGGAGGTGGCGAAGGCGCTTTCATCATGGTAACCTTCTGGCTTGTCGAAGCAATGGCTCGTGTAAGTGGTAATCCCACACCTGTACACTGAGATCCCGGCTGAATCTGTTCTGGAATTCCAGGCTTCTAACTACGATGTGCCCATTCCCAACATTTGGAAGCTCGCGCTTTCGCACTTTGACAACATCCTCTCCTACGCGAATCACCTGGGCATGTTCTCAGAAGAAGTGGCTATTTCTGGTGAGCAGATGGGCAATACTCCACAGGCATTCAGTCACTTGGCCTGCATTAGTGCGGCAATTAATTTGGAACGACTCGGACAGGGAGAAGACTAGAGCTCCTATCTCCGGACGTCAAAGCTACAAGGAGATAAACCACCTGGGATGAAACGTTAGACGACGCTATAGATTGACTTGAGATATTGTTTGTTCTTTTTCAACAAAAAATGAAAATCTTCCTTTCCTTTGAAACAACAGCATTATATATCTCCCTATGTTCTATTAACTGGCGGATGAATCAATGCCGCTGTAAAGCCAAAGATGCTACCATA
>ERZ1673737.4222-NODE-4222-length-10306-cov-12.362209_pt1 | contig 10306 bp, 9 predicted proteins | sample MGYA00580211_ERZ1673737 | MGnify/ENA primary metagenome ERZ1673737 (study PRJEB41218, sample SAMN15661789) | gut metagenome | host: Homo sapiens | place: Canada: London | collected 2015-08-20/2019-03-30 | study: EMG produced TPA metagenomics assembly of... | reverse complement strand
GAGCAAGAAGCTGTAGTTGCAGCAACCCTAGCCGAGTTACAAAACTCCCAGAAGGAGCTGGACCAGCTCAAGTACCAGATGGATTACTTGCTGAGTTCGGGAGCTCGTGAGGAAGCCAAGTCGCTTCTTGCCAGCACGCAAAGCTTGGTAGCTCTAGAGGGTTGGATTGAAACCTCCCAAGTGGCCTCATTGCGAGACTTCTTGCAAGAAGGTTTTGGTTCTCGGGTCTTACTAGAGACACGCGATGTAACGGAAAAAGATTGGGATGACGTTCCGATCCAGTTGCGAAATAATGCCTTGGTAGAGCCCTTTGAATTAGTCACAGAGATGTACGCCCTGCCTAAGTATTACGAGAAAGATCCGACACCAATCGTTTCTCTCTTCTACTTTGTTTTCTTTGGCATGATGGTCGCAGATATCGGTTATGGACTGTTGCTAACGGTAGCGACAGGCTTTGCCCTTAAAGCCTTCAAGCTCAAGCCTGCTACAGCCAAGAACCTTCGTTTCTTCAGTCTCCTCGGGGTTTCAGTTGCCCTTTGGGGTGTGGTCTATGGCTCTTTCTTTGGATTTGAGATGCCTTTTGCCCTGATCAGTACGACCAGTAACGCCATGACCATCCTGATCCTCTCAGTGGTCTTTGGTTTTGTCACTGTCTTAGTTGGACTGTTCCTAGGGGGGATGAAAAATATTCGCCTCAAAGACTACACGGAAGCCTATAATGCTGGCTTTGCTTGGGTCTTGATCCTACTTGGTTTAATGCTTCTAGCAGTAGGCAATATCTTGCCAGGAATGAGCATTTTAGTTCCGGTTGGCAAGTGGTTAGCTATTTTGAATGCCATTGGGATATTGATTGTTTCCATTGTCAGTGCCAAGAAGCTATCCGGTCTAGCCTCTGGTCTCTTTAACCTCTACAATGTTAGTGGCTATATCGGAGACTTGGTCAGCTTTACCCGTTTGATGGCCTTGGGCTTGTCTGGAGCGAGTATCGGTTCGGCCTTTAACCTTATTGTCAATCTATTCCCACCACTTGGACGGTTTACGGTAGGGCTTCTGCTCTTTATCGTCCTCCATGCCATTAATATGTTCCTGTCCTTCTTGTCAGGATATGTGCATGGAGCCCGTTTGATCTTTGTGGAGTTCTTTGGTAAGTTCTACGAAGGAGGAGGCAAGCCATTTCGTCCTCTCAAACCTTCTGAACGCTATATTAAAACAAAAAAATAAGTATTATCTTTAATAAATAGGAGTATATTCATGGAATCTTTAGCATCATATTTTTCAGCCCATGGGGGCGCCTTCTTTGCAGCATTTGGTGTGGCGATCGCCGTTGCACTTAGTGGAATGGGATCTGCCCTTGGGGTTGGTAAAACGGGTCAAGCAGCAGCAGCGCTCTTGAAAGAACAACCTGAAAAATTTGCCCAAGCCTTGATTTTGCAATTGTTGCCAGGTACACAAGGTTTGTACGGTTTCGTTATCGGGATCTTGATCTGGTTGCAAATTAAGCCAGATATGCCACTTGAAACAGGGGTTGCTTACTTCTTTACAGCTCTTCCAGTTGCGATCGTTGGTTATTTCTCAGCCAAACACCAAGGAAATGTTGCGACAGCAGGGATGCAAATCTTGGCCAAACGCCCTGAAGACATGATGAAAGGGGTTATCCTTGCGGCCATGGTTGAAACCTACGCCATCTTGGCCTTCGTTGTGTCCTTCCTATTGACCCTACGCGTCGGCTAAGAGCTAGCTTTGATGGATTCGCCTTTCGAGGCGAAAAACACAAGACGCATGCAATAGGAGAAAAAATGATATGGATGAACAAACCCAATTAAAGGATTCGATCTTGGCACAAGCCCACGAAAAAGGGCGTAAACTCTTAGAAGAGACCAAGGAAACCATCCTAAAAGAAGAGACTGCACAAGAAGAGCGTTTGATCCAAGACAAACTTAATCAACGCTCCGAGCAGCTCAAGCGGATTCAACGTCAATTGCAACGTGAAACCCAACAAATCGAAAATAAAAAACGCCAATCCACCCTTGTCACCAAGCAACGAGTCTTAAAGGATCTCTTTGCAGATGCTTATGAAGCGATGGTGGCTTGGCCCCTTGAAAAGGAAATGCAGTTTGTAGATGCGGTCTTAGAGCGCTATCAGGGACAAGTTGTGACCCTGACCTTTGGGGCGGTGAGCGCTGCTAAATTTGATTCAGCAGCTCTTGAGAGATTGAAGCAGACGCATCAGAATGTGACAGTTGCAGATGCAACGATCCCAGCTCAAGCAGGCTTTGTCTTGTCGGTTGGGAAGATTGATGACAACTATCTCTACCGTGATTTGGTGGATTCCATTTGGGAGCAAGAAAGCTACCAGATTGCAGCCAGCATTTTCACAGATGAAGAGAACTAGGAGGTTGCAATGAGCGAACGGACCTATTCTCAAGTCAATACAGGAATCAGCGTACGTGAGGCTAGTTTTCTCAGTCCCAGTCAGTTCGAGCAGTTGCTTGCAAGTCCCTCTAGTGAGAGCCGAGAAGGCTTGCTACAAGGGACGCCTTATGCTCTAGATAGCAAAGAGATCAAGGATTTAGCAGCCCTTGAAGCCCGCCTGATGACAGCCTTGTTGGCAGAATACCAATGGGCTTTTGAGGTAAGCCCTCAGTCAGACCTGGTTAGCCTGTTTACCTTGAAATACACCTATCATAATCTCAAGGTCTATCTAAAACACAAGGCGACAGAGCGCAAGTTGGGGCACTTATTAATCCCTATCGGTCCTTATTCTCTCGATGTGCTCGAGCATTTGGTGGCGACCTTTTCTGCGGAGCATTGTCCGGCCTTTATGGCGGAAGAAGTGGCTGCAACCTGGCAAGAATTCCAAGACTATCAGGACTTGCGGGTTCTCGAAATCGGGATGGATTTAGCTTATTTTAAACACCTGAGATACTTAGGGGACAGCCTAGATCATCCGATTCTGAAGCAGTTGGTGGACGTGACCATTGACTTTTACAATGCGATTACGGTCAAGCGGGCCTTGGATCAGCAAAAACCGCATAGCTTTATGCACCAATTACTCTCAGATGAAGGGAGCCTCAGTGCCCATCAGGTGATCGACCTGTTAGAATCCGGTCAGTGGTTGACCTGGTTTTATCAAGTCAATCCGCTGGACTACGATCTCGCCTTAGAGACTTATGAAGAAAAGATGCGCACCGGTCAACTAAAGACCGTAGAGTTGGAGTATTTAGAAAGCTTGGTGAAATTCAGTCTTCTAGACGCTGGCCGTTTTGAAGTCGATGGACCCCTACCCCTTGTTCGTTATCTTTACGGAAAAGAGTTAGAGGTGACCAACCTTCGTTTGGTCCTCTCTGGTTTGGACAATGGTTTTCCGCTAGCAGAAATCAAAGAAAGGATGAGACCGATTTATGGACAAACAGACCTATAAGATCGCCGTTGTGGGCAATCGGGACGCCATCCTTCCTTTTCGCCTGATTGGCTTTCAAACCTATCCGGTCACGGAGCCACAAGAAGCGATCAATACCTTGCGAAAACTCAGTCGGGAAAACTTCGGGATTATCTACCTGACAGAGGATATTGCTCAGGCCATTCCAGATACAGTGGCTTTTTACGACCAGCAACTGACACCGGCTCTGATCCTTATCCCGACCCATAGAGGGACTACGGGACTGGGCCAACAGCGGATTCGTGATAATGTCGAAAAAGCAGTAGGACAGGATATTTTATGAGAACAAATGAATTTGGTCAAGCGATTGGCGATGCACTGCCGGATTTTACTCCGGGGCGTCTGCCAGCTATTGAGCGGATCGAAGGACGCTATACCGTGATCGAGCGCCTCTCAAAAGAAAAACATGGAGCAGATCTTTATCAGGTCTACGGGCCGGACTCTCCAGCAGCGATGTGGACCTTTCTGTTCAAAGGCCCTGCCCGCAATGAAGAGGAGTGGGACCACTTATTAGATGATCTCATGACAGCCCAAGGTCGCTTTTACTATGCGATTGTAGACAAAGATTCAGGCAAGGCTTTGGGGACTTTCTCTCTCATGCGGATCGATCAAGCCAACCGGGTGATCGAAGTCGGAGCAGTGACCTATTCACCAGCGCTCCAAAAGACACGCATGGCTACGGAAGCCCAGTATCTGTTAGCGCGCTACGTGTTTGAAGATTTAGGCTACCGCCGCTATGAGTGGAAATGCGATGCCTTAAACCAAGCATCTCGCAAAGCAGCTGAGCGCTTAGGGTTCACCTATGAAGGCTGTTTCCGTCAGGCTGTTGTTTATAAAGGTCGTACCCGCGATACAGACTGGTTGTCTATCATTGACCAAGAATGGCCAGCTATCAAACAGCGACTAGAAGCCTGGTTGGATCCAAGCAATTTCGATGCCAATGGCCAACAAAAGCAATCTCTAAGAGAGATAGCACAAAAGTAAAACAAAGAAACAAAGGATTCCCAGGAGGAATACATGACTCAAGGAAAAATTATCAAAGTTTCCGGTCCCTTGGTGGTTGCATCAGGGATGCAGGAAGCCAATATTCAAGACATTTGCCGGGTCGGCGATCTTGGTTTGATTGGCGAAATTATTGAGATGCGGCGGGACGAAGCCTCTATCCAAGTATATGAAGAAACGTCTGGAGTCGGTCCAGGAGAACCAGTGGTCACAACCGGAGCTCCCCTTTCTGTTGAATTGGGACCAGGCTTGATCTATCAGATGTTTGACGGGATCCAACGCCCCTTGGAACGCTTCCAAGAAGTGACTGCCAGTGACTTTTTGGTTCGCGGGGTGCAAGTTCCAAATCTAGATCGGGACACCAAATGGGCCTTCGAGCCAAGCGTGACTGAAGGGACAGAAGTGGTCGCTGGAGACATCGTCGGTACGGTTCAGGAGACCAATATGGTGGAACACCGCATCATGGTGCCTTTTGGTGTGAGTGGACGTGTGACCAAGATCGCAGCAGGTTCTTACACAGTGGAAGAGCCAGTCTATGAGATCGAGCAGGCAGATGGCAGTCTCTTTACTGGAACCCTGATGCAAAAATGGCCGGTTCGTCGAGGCCGTCCCTTTGCACAAAAACTCATTCCAGTAGAGCCTTTGGTCACCGGTCAACGGGTCATCGATACCTTCTTCCCTGTGACTAAAGGTGGAGCTGCAGCAGTTCCTGGTCCTTTCGGAGCTGGGAAAACAGTTGTGCAACACCAGGTGGCTAAGTTTGCCAATGTAGACATCGTAATTTACGTGGGTTGTGGGGAACGTGGAAATGAAATGACGGACGTTCTGAATGAATTTCCAGAATTGATCGATCCAACGACTGGTCAATCCATCATGCAACGGACTGTTCTGATCGCCAACACTTCGAACATGCCAGTAGCGGCGCGGGAAGCTTCCATCTACACAGGGATTACCATTGCCGAATACTTCCGCGATATGGGCTACTCCGTTGCCATCATGGCGGACTCTACTTCTCGTTGGGCAGAAGCTCTTCGTGAAATGTCTGGTCGTCTAGAAGAAATGCCAGGGGATGAAGGCTACCCAGCCTATCTTGGTAGCCGGATCGCCGAATACTACGAGCGGGCAGGTCGGGTCAAGACACTTGGAACCACTGCGCGCGAAGGTTCGATTACCGCTATCGGTGCCGTTTCCCCTCCAGGTGGAGACATTTCAGAGCCGGTAACGCAAAATACCTTGCGAATTGTTAAGGTCTTCTGGGGCTTAGATGCTCAATTGGCGCAACGTCGTCACTTCCCAGCCATCAACTGGTTGAGTTCTTATTCGCTTTACCAAGATGAAGTCGGTCGCTATATCGATCTACATGAACAAATCAGCTGGTCTGAAAAAGTGACCCGTGCTATGAATTTGCTTCAAAAGGAAAGTGAATTGCAAGAAATCGTCCGCTTGGTTGGTCTAGATTCCTTGTCTGAAAAAGACCGCTTGACCATGAATGCGGCCAAGATGATCCGTGAAGACTACCTGCAACAAAACGCCTTTGATGAGGTCGATACCTATACCTCTTTCAGCAAGCAGGTGGCCTTGTTGACCAACATTTTGACCTTTGATCAAGAAAGTCAAAAAGCACTAGAATTGGGAGCTTACTTCACAGAAATCATGGAAGGAACCGTAGCTCTTCGAGACCGTATTGCCCGGAGCAAGTTCATCCATGAGGATCAGTTGGCAACCATTCAAGCCCTGAAAGAAGAAATCGTAGAAACCCTACACCAAATCGTCGCAAAAGGAGGAGTAGACAATGAGCGTGATTAAAGAATACCGTACTGTCAGCGAAGTTGTTGGCCCCTTGATGATTGTCGATCAGGTCGAAGGGGTTCACTACAATGAGCTAGTTGAAATCAAGCTTCATGATGGAACGACCCGTCAGGGACAAGTCCTCGAAGTCCAAGAAGATAAGGCCATGGTCCAGCTCTTTGAAGGATCTAGCGGGATCAATTTGGAAAAAGCCAAAGTCCGCTTTACCGGACGTCCCCTAGAACTTCCTGTGTCTGAAGACATGGTCGGACGCATCTTTAACGGGATGGGAAAACCCATCGATGGCGGTCCAGAGATTATCCCAGAGAAGTACTTGGACATTGATGGACAAGCCATCAATCCTGTTTCGCGGGACTATCCAGATGAATTTATCCAGACAGGGATCTCAGCCATTGACCATTTGAATACCTTGGTTCGGGGCCAAAAACTCCCAGTATTCTCAGGTTCTGGTCTTCCTCACAAGGAGTTGGCGGCTCAGATTGCTCGTCAAGCGACGGTGCTTAATTCTGAAGAAAACTTCGCCGTGGTCTTTGCGGCCATGGGGATCACCTTTGAAGAAGCCGAGTTCTTTATGAACGACCTTCGGGAGACAGGTGCGATTGACCGCTCTGTCCTTTTCATCAACCTAGCCAATGACCCAGCTATCGAACGGATTGCGACTCCTCGGATCGCCTTGACAGCCGCCGAATATTTGGCCTATGAAAAAGACATGCACGTCTTGGTCATCATGACCGACATGACCAACTACTGTGAAGCCCTTCGGGAAGTATCCGCTGCCCGCCGGGAAGTTCCAGGTCGTCGGGGCTATCCAGGTTACCTTTATACTAACCTCTCAACCCTCTACGAACGTGCAGGACGCTTGGTTGGAAAGAAAGGATCTGTGACCCAAATCCCGATCCTCTCCATGCCAGAAGATGACATCACCCACCCCATCCCTGACTTGACAGGCTACATCACCGAAGGTCAGATTATTCTGTCCCGCGATCTCTATAATAGTGGTTACCGCCCACCGATCAATGTTCTTCCATCCCTTTCTCGTTTAAAGGACAAGGGTTCTGGTGAAGGCAAGACTCGGGAAGACCATGCGGCGACCATGAACCAGCTCTTTGCGGCTTACGCCCAAGGAAAACAAGCCAAAGAACTAGCTGTAGTGCTTGGAGAGTCTGCCTTGTCAGATACCGACAAGCTCTATGTTAAATTTACAGACCGCTTTGAGCAAGAATACATCAATCAAGGTTTCACTACCAATCGGACGATTGAGGAAAGTTTGGATCTCGGTTGGGAACTCTTATCCATTCTTCCACGAACAGAGCTTAAACGGATCAAGGATGAGATGATTGACAAGTATCTGCCAAACAAAGAGGATTAGCCTATGGCACGATTAAATGTAAAACCAACTCGGATGGAGCTTAATATTCTCAAAGAGCGCCTCAAGACAGCAACCCGAGGGCACAAGTTGCTCAAGGATAAGCGGGATGAACTCATGCGCCGTTTTATTGAAGCTGTGCGTGAGAATAATCGTCTGCGCCAAAAGGTGGAGGCAGCGCTGGTGGGCAATATGCAAGATTTCGTGATGGCCAAGTCCTTAGAGAGTGACCTCATGGTAGAAGAAATCTTTGCTGTTCCCACTCGAGAAGTGATGCTCCATATCGAGGAAGAAAATGTCATGAGTGTGCGCGTGCCCAAGCTCCATGCCCGTATCGAAAATCCATACGGAGATGATGAAGGGGACGTGGTTTATAGCTACCTCGCCTCCAACAGTCAAATGGATAGCACCATTCAAGAAATGGGGGACCTCCTCCCAGATTTGCTCAAGTTAGCGGAAATCGAAAAAAGCTGCCAACTCATGGCAGATGAAATCGAGAAAACCCGCCGTCGAGTGAACGGACTGGAGTATGCGACTATCCCAGACCTCAAAGAGACCATCTACTATATCGAAATGAAACTCGAAGAAGCCGAACGCGCCAACCTCGTCAGAATCATGAAGGTGAAGTAAGATACAAAGCCCGTAAAATGCAAAGTGAAAATAGGGAGCAGGACAGAAGCACTGTTGTATAGAATGCTTCGTTGTCCTGCCCCCACAAGGCTGATTAGGATTTTTCCGAGCTCTTAAAGCGAGAGAAAAATCCAATCAGCTACTGTGTCTTTGAAGTTAGTACTATTACAGTTTGCGTTTATCACCCAGCATTTAGGGCGTGTTCAATTCACAAGATACAAAGCCATTAAGCAACTCAAAGGAAAATAGGGAGCAGGACAGAAGCACTGTTGTATAGAATGCTTCGTTGTCCTGCCCCCACAAGGCTGATTAGGATTTTTCCGAGCTCTTAAAGCGAGAGAAAAATCCAATCAGCTACTGTGTCTTTGAAGTTAGTACTATTACAGTTTGCGTTTATCACACAGTATTTAGGGCGTGTTCAGTTATAAGATACAAAGCCGTAAAAAGCTATGTTCAATTACTTAAAAAATACAAGAACCTCATCGAGGAACCGCTCCTTGATGAGGCTTTTTTGCGCCCTCGAACTCTTCTTCCAGGACCCTAATTTTATGTTACTAGTTTGTAACAATGTGACAAGAAAGACGAAATGTTACAAGAAAAATACAGTTTTGTTAAATAGCCAAAAAGGCCTTTTATTATTTTTAAATTGTGATAAGATAGTATGGTAGTTAATTTGTCCAAGAAAATCTTGAGCAAAAAAACAAAGAAAAAAGAGGATAAAAGATGAAATTAAAAGTTAATACGAAAGCCTTGATCGCTTCAACAGTAGCTCTTGCAGTGATTCCATTTACAAAAGCCACTGCAGAAACACTTGAAGATTGGGTAGCTCGCTCAGTAGATGAAATCAAACATGATATCCAACAAAGCGGTGAAAACCAACAAACTTATACCATCAAATATGGTGATACATTGAGTTCGATCGCAGAAGCGCTTGGCATCGATGTTCATGTGTTGGCAAACTTGAACAACATCAGCAACATGGACTTGATCTACCCAGGTACTGTTTTGAAAACAACAGTAAATGATCAAAAAGAAGTAACTTCAGTTGAAATCCAAACTCCTCAAGCAGGTGCAACAGATGCAACCGTTGCAAGTGCTGACTTGACAACAAACCAAGTGACAGTTGATGACCAAACAGTCGCTGTCAACGATTTGTCTAAACCAGTAAACGAAGATAACAAAGCGGTTCCAGTTGCTCCAGCAGCGGAAACTCAAGAAGCACCAGCGGAAGCTCCAGTAGTTGAAGTACCAGCAGCAGAAACACCAGCACAACCAGCTGTCCCAGAAACACCAAACTACGGTGCTCCAGCTGTAAATGTTGAAGTACAAAATCAAGAAGTAGCGCCAGCTGCTCCTCAATCTGCTCCAGCGGAAGCTCCTGCTGAAACACCAGCTTCTGCTCCTGAAGCTCCAGCAGCACAACCAGCAGTAGAAACTGCTGCAGCACCTGAAGTGCAACCAGTAGCATCAACTCCAACAAGTGGAAATACGATTCCAACTGATCCACACCTTCAACCACAAGCAGAAGCTTTCCGTCAAGAAATCGCAGCGAAATTCGGTATCACAAACATCGGTGGTTACCGTGAAGGGGATCCAGAAGACCATGGTAAAGGGCTTGCAGTAGACGTGATGGTTCCAACAAATTCAGAGCTTGGAGATCAAGTTGCACAGTATGCAATTGATAACATGGACCGTGCAGGTATCTCATATATTATTTGGAAACAACAATTCTACATGCCAGTAAATAACATTTACGGACCAGCTAATACATGGAACCAAATGCCAGACCGTGGTGGAGATACAGCAAACCACAACGACCACGTACATATCTCATTTAACGGATAATAAAACATTGAACTAGGCCTAGAGCCTAGTTCTTTTTTTGTGCACACAAAAAAAGCCGGAAGACGAATCTTCCAGCCGGTCAATGGTTAAAAAATATGATCGACTTTTTCCACCTGATAAAGGGCAATCGCCATGATAATGGTTAAGACCAGTAGCATGAGGATAGCTGGTGTCCAAGAGTGGAAGAGGGATTTGCTGTAGCCGAAGAGGATGGG
>ERZ1673737.4220-NODE-4220-length-10312-cov-4.125865_pt1 | contig 10312 bp, 12 predicted proteins | sample MGYA00580211_ERZ1673737 | MGnify/ENA primary metagenome ERZ1673737 (study PRJEB41218, sample SAMN15661789) | gut metagenome | host: Homo sapiens | place: Canada: London | collected 2015-08-20/2019-03-30 | study: EMG produced TPA metagenomics assembly of... | reverse complement strand
TGGGGGGGAAGGGTTGAATGGTCCAGGATGGAAGGGTTGAATGGTACGGGATAGAAGGGTTGAATGGTACGGGATAGAAGGGTTGAATGGTATGATGGTAAGAAGCTTGCGAGAATCCTTTTGTCACACGTGGAAGCAATGCAACGCGCGTGGTGGACAAAAAAGCAAGCTTGGGGGCAAAGGTACACAAATGGGGTGAGGAGAAAAGAAAGGAAGAAGAGAAAGTGGGAAAAGGGCGAAGAAATAGGTAGTCCTCGACCACTTTGGGAAGGAACTCAGGACGTGCTGCCTGGCGACTTGATTGGATGAATGGACAGCCTCCTCAATGTCTTTGTTCGACTACCCTATCTATTGTCTAATAAAACAATACTCATTGATTATCAGCCTGTGGACAAAGGCATGAATCAACGGCCTTTCAGTCAACCTTTGCACCAGGGCTGGTTCTTTGGTGTCTTGACACTCTTATTTTACGTAGCCTGAATAGACAGCACTCGTTCAAGATGCCAATTAAAATGCCTGCATTCGACTGCTGTTCAGCCGTGGATCCTTGTAAGTCCATATCTTCATTATGTTCTATCAGGGTTTGGTCTAATTAATCACAAATGTCTCTCATCGACCGGGGATGTGCAGCTAAGAATAACGTTCGAATAGACTCGAGTGTGGAGATCGGGTGGATCTGCGGTACCCGTCTTGGCGTGACAGGCGGCATGCCGAGCCGCATACACTCTCCGATCTTTATCTCCGTCTCTACGTCATGGCCTCTTCCACATTCTCGACATGACATTTTCTTTTGTTCTAAAACGTCATGGGGATGGAAATAATTGAGCGGATGACAACCGAGGCTACTTGGCTGATCGCCATCGAAATCGCCGTCACGACCACCGCCAGTACCAACGAGACAATCGCTAAGCTGCTACTCCCGTTGTGCTAAGCCTTCCATTGCTAACCAAAACGATGATATTATCAAGATTCCGCATTTATCTACTGCGTGACACCGCCGACTGGCATGCCGCGAGCCGCGATCCCAATACGAGAGACTTGGAGAACCACACGGGACACAGGAAACTTGCTGGAATTGCCGCAAATTCAGCTTACAAGCATGCCTTACGGCAACCTGGAGCGCTTCTCTGGATTGCAAATATACAGAAGGCCGTCACTATATCGGCAAGCTGCCGCCGATCGTGAGGGACAAAGACGATAAAGGAGCGGCATCGAGGGCATTCTGAAGGCATGGCGCAGCAAAAAAAGACGTCGGGGCAGCCAGAAGAGCAGATATTTCACCTTTTCACGCTTCTTTCATCGCGGCTACTCGTGGTTATGAAGTCGAAGGCCCTCACAGCGCTGTGTCCCGCAGGAGCCTAGCCCGTCGAGAAAGCCGTCTTGAAAAGCCATGGTGAAGTCTTCAAGGATCTGGCCAGTTCACTATTCAAACCGCTCATACACACACACGCCATCCACTAGTATCCAGGTGTGTTTCCTGGTAAACATCTTCCAGCAGACTCAGAAAGCCATGGTGTATACACATATTACGAGAACGAGCCGTGCAGCAGGACATTGCTCGATTCATCTTGATTTCTGACGCATAGATGGTATTGTACATTACTTTAATGAAATTCAAAATACCATGGCAGTATCAAGTTTTCGTGCCCTATTGCAATTCCTATATCCAAGCCAGCTAGCGGCTCTGGAATCACACCTCGTACTCCCGTTAGCCAAGGAATGGTGGACAGAAGGGATCGGAGGCTGAGTAATCCGGACACGGCTTCCACTAGAGCAGACTATGTGCCTGCATCAAGTCGGTAGATATCTAACTACATGAAGTATTGTTGTTGAATTGTATCGATTCATTGCTCTATCAAGTGTGAAGACCCGGAGCCAGGATTGTAAGAATAGGAATGTAAATAGAAATAGGACCAAATCATTATCTTCTCGCTTTTATCCATTATCTGTCTCTTGTAAGATACATGTAATCCAAGTCCCTCCTCGTATCGAAAAGAGCCTCGAGCAAGGAAATCCCTTAGGAATCAGAGCGGACGGAGATAGGATCCTATATCCGAGACTTGGTCAGCCCAGTATCAGTCTAGATATGAATTCCTGCGGTAAAAGGTTGCCCCGAGGGTATCTCAGGATGATTGACCACCAGCCGCCCTCTGTATTTGATCATGGGCTCCAAGTGGGACCGATTGAAAACTTGGGCTTTGTATTCGAGTTTGCTGTCACCATGTCAGGAGGAAGCAGCTGTCATATCATCTCTTCAATGGCACGGGCGTTGGTATGGATCCAACCAAACCAAGGGGTTGGGCAGCAACGTAGACCATTTCGCTTGGGTCGGTGCTGTCGATGGCACTAATTGCAATTGTCTGGTGAATATAGCGTAGGCCCTTCGAAGGAAACAATCCCAGCACTGGCCACTCTTTTGTATTCTCCCTCCCGGTTCTCGCTTTTTTCCGTCTTGTCGTTCTTGTCGTGAAGATCATGCATGTCCCGGCGTGAGAATCTCGTAATCGGCGGTTATCGGGATGGGAAGGGATCATTTAGTGTGATCTCTTGGTAGGAGGAGTACACTGTGCGTCTGACTATTGTATGTCATAGGTAAACAACATGTGTGGTGTGAGTAGGGCCTGTATCCCAGCTTACCTGGCTGGTAGCGCAGTTGGTGAGGAGACAGACCGACATCAGATGGAGTGCTGGAGTGCGGGTCAACTGACTTGACGAAACTGCTGGGCTTTGTAGATCAGCAATCAGGCGAAACTCAAATATTGGGGTCAGGGACGCCAGAGGCGCAATTGCGGCTAAGGTACAAATTCCGACTCAAGCCAGATCAGAAGATCGGTGAGGGAGAACGACCCGATTCTAGTATCTCGTCTGTATGAGAGCTTGGTCCGCGCTCGGACGACTGGTATGGCCTGTAGCGGGCCGTTGGCATAGTAGAAGGACATGAGGAAGAGAGTCATGGTTCTCTAGTCACACTTTGCAAGAGTACCCAACATGGCTCCAGTCCCAGGATATTGACCAAATATGGACCAGTTTATGGCTGGTCCAATTGCAAGTGCTTAGGCTTCGATCGATACTGGGCAGGCTTATTTCTATAAACTCAGATTCTCCGTAGAAGTACATGCGATATGAATATGATATTATGACCAAAGAGCATATCACAGAAACGGTTATCTGTGGGGATCGATGGACAATTATACAAGTGGGTCTCCGATTGGTCCCTTGCAGGAATATATATCCGAGACCGAGAGACAGCCTGCATTTGTGACAAGGTAGCTCGAGAGGCCAGCAAGACTTAAATCAATATGACTGTGCTATGAGAATGGAATTACCACAGTAATATATATAAATAGCGCCCTCCAACGCATGTTTCATAGACATAAGAGAAATTAACTGTATATCAAGAGACCTCCTTTGTATTTGCAAACCACAGTAGATTCACAAAGTAAGCCCAGGTAAGCCCGAAAGACTCAATCTATAATCTGATATATTATCCACTTCCATACACTTAAAGCTTAGACCCCTTCTTGCCTGTCACATTGGGCACCTCATCACCAGAAAGCAAGAAGTCCGGGTAAGACAGCTTACCACCAGAGGCACCGCCCGCTGACATGCGCCAATTTGCGCCATCGACTGTTGATGCATTAGCACTCGCCTCCAAACATGGTCCATTATAATCTGTTAACTCACCAACGAGTGTCTGTCCAGTAACGTAGCTGCCAGTGTCCGAGAAGAGATAGACTGTAGCATCGGCGATGTCACGGACGTGTCCGAAGCGGCCCAGCGGCTGGGCCTTGGTATAGGCTTCCACGGCATCTGATGGGAGAAGGCGTTCCAGGCCCTAGAAAGAATGGTTACTCCAAATACTTGGAGACTGAGGGCGGACGTCTACTTACCTCAGTCTGCGCGATAGGTCCGGGTGCGATAATGTTAGAAGTCATGCCACGAGGACCATACTCGATGGCAATGCTGTGGGACAGGGCGTCAATGCCGGCTTTGGCGACTGACACGTGGGTCTGGAAGGGCAATCCCCGGTAGTGAATGGTAGCGCTGACGAAGATAATTCTACCGCCCGTGCCAATTGGTAATGGCTTGACTGAGGGGCTGTTAGTAACAGGACTCGAAAAATGTCGGTCGACTTGTGTGATGATTCACTCACGAGACTTGGAGTCCATTCTGTGCTTCTTTGCTGACTCCTTCAAGTATGGCAGGGTAGCCTTCAGGGTGTTGTAAGATCCCAGGACATCAATATCCATGACAGACTTGAAGGCGTTGGCTGATAGTTGCTCGATGGAGGCGAGGAAGTTGCCCGCCGCTCCAGCACTGTCGAGGATTATTAGCACAAGAATCGAAATGACACTTCAGCTGGTGGTTGGTGTACATGACAAAATCAATACCTCCAAGCTCCTTGACACAGCGCTCGACTGCTTGCTGCAAGTTGTCGAGCTTGCGCACGTCCACAGAGCCAATGCCGATAACCTTGGCACCGGGCCGGGCAGTCGCAATGTCCTGAGCGACACGCTCGGTCTTCTCTACATTGCGACCGATGATGCAGGCGTTGGCGCCGAGATGGACTAAAGCCCGAACTTGGGCGCTGCAGATGGTGCCGGCGCCACCGGTGCAGAACACCACCTTGTTTGCTGCGTCTGTTAGCGTGGTCATGGGACAGGGATCTCGACGACTCACCGAAGATCCCATCCTTCCAGGAGTTGCTCAGATATTCTTCTTTAGGCAGCGGCATTGTGAATGCTGGAAAGAGTAGATTCAAGAATGTGTGGAGAGACGTGAATATAAAGGAGGTTCCGTTGATGATACACCATCGCGTTTTCCCCACAGTTGGGTTGGACCTCGGCTTGTCGGGGTCAGGTATGCCCGCAAGGATTAGTGATACACCAAACACAGGGTTATCATGAGTATCTACTGTGTTGAACAGCGTTAGAGTTAGAGACGATCAAGCTATGCTCGAATAATTAATTCATATCTCTATGTATCGGGGCAGACATATATACATGTAACTTTAGCTTGGACTCTGTAGCTGTCGATCTGCAGGTAACTTACTCCCCGAATCCAACGTCTTTTTACTATAATATTGAAGCCAGAATAGACAATCTGCCTCACTCATCCTATACAAAATACAAACCACTCGAAGTATACAAAACAAACGCCGATTTTCCCTCTCAGCAGGATGAAGAACACCGCAACGCTGATTGGCTGGCGCGTTGGCTGACCGCGACGTCACCAAAAAATAACTCGTTCTGTTCTCGACAACCCCCGAATCACCTCAACGATCCCCATTTCTCGTCCACAGCGAGCCTTTGCACATTACAATCTCACCATGGCGTGCCCTATCAGCGTCACCAAGTTCGTCGGCACCGTCTCCCTCGGTCTTCTTACCGTACGTCAAACCCCCCAACCATACAATCTAACAACGAATACTAACTCCCACAGGGTCTCTCCTACTCAACCTCCGCAATCACAATCCCAGCTCTCCAACTCCTCCCCACAGCAACAAGCGCCGCAGCTTCCCTAAACGAAGTCAAGCGCCTAAGCCGCCGATACGCCCTACGCCTCTCCTTCCTAACAAACAGCTGCTTCTGCTTCGCATGGTGCCTTTCATCACCACGTCGCCGACACCCATACATGATCTGGCTATGCACATTCTCCGCTGTCGCCGCCCACGGCGTTGACTTCTGGTTCAACCGCCACCTGGGCTTCAAGAACTGGGCCTCCGCCGTCATCCGCGACGTCTCGCATTTCTCGTTGGTCCGGGACTCGGCTACGAAGAAGGACGAGGATCTTGTCGTTGTCGAGGCTGAGAGTGATCTGAATGGTGAGACTGTTCAACGGGAGATGGAGCGCGAGCGCCGTTTGCACCGGGCGCGCGCTTGGTTGTCGGGTATTGCGCTTTCGATTGGTATTGTTGGGCTGTGGGGGGACCGGAAGTGAGATGGGTCTGAGATTGTGAGGATCTTTTTCCTTTGTCATAATATTATGGGGTTTTCTTGGGATGGGGATACACTGGTTGTTGTCTCCTTGCCTTTTTTCTTGTCAAATGTTTTTGGAGTACTGATTCTTTGGCCTTGACAAAAGAAATGATTACTTTCATGTCTTCTTGTGCACTTCGGTTTCTCGTACATGATGAAATCAACGTTAAATCTTCGATATTCAGTGCCAATCTGGTGACGATATGACCTGGTTCGTTGTAGACTCATCTCCGGTGAACTCTGAATACCCGAGGTATACATACCTAGCAGCCAATCGAGTCACGCGAAGTGAAGCTTACCGCGTGTATCTCTCTGGGGATGTGGCGGTGGGGGTGGGGGTGGACCGGGGGGCCGACACCCCAATTCTTGAGTTTCTACTTGGGAGGTACACGATCCCTATAAAAGAGCCAGAGTATATCCATATTCACATACGAACAGTCGATCCAGAACCAACTCGTCATCATGTACACCCAACTCATCCTCCTCCTCCCCCTCCTCCTAATAACAATTCAAATCCTACTCCGAATAACCGAGTACCTCACATCCCCTTTAAAGAATATCCCAGGACCATTCTGGGCGCGCTTCAGCAATCTCTGGTACTTCAACCGTATCCGCCATGGCCAATTCGAACATGACAATATCAAGCTGCACAAGCAATATGGTCCCATTGTGCGGGTTGCACCAAATCACTACAGTATCAGTGATACAGCTGCTATTAAAACTGTCTACGGTACGGGCTCTAAGTTCGCCAAATCTGCTTGGTATGATGGATGGAAGCATCCGGCTCAGTGGACTGTTTTTGCGGATCGGGATATGAAGAGACATGGTATGTTTTCGATGCTTTCGGTTCTTTGAATCGATAGCTTTGGATTAGTTATCTGACTTGTAGGTCCTACATTAATTTAGCCGATACCAGGAAACGGTTCACCAGCTTATACTCCATGAGCTCGTTGGTAAACTACGAACCGTTCGTGGATCATTGCGCAGAGCTGTTCATGACTCATTTGAACGAGTTCTCAGATAACGGGGCGACATTCAACCTCGGACATTGGTTCCAATGCTACGCCTTCGATGTCATCGGAAACATCACATTCGGAGAACGCTTCGGTAAGTAACATTATCCACCGTCAACCCCTTGAATAACCACAGAAACAACCCACTAACCCGCACAAAGGATTCCTAGACCGAGGCCACGACATCGACGGCACAATAGCAGCCCTCCAAAAAGTAGTCATGTACAGCACACTAGTCGGCGTCTTCCCAGAATGGCACCCACGCCTCTTCAAACCGCTAAGCAAACTAAAATGGTCCGGCGCCGGTGGCCGCGCATACATCAGCAAATTCGTGCAGGACAAGATCAGCGCACACGAGCAAAAAGCCCAAACCCAAACCCAAGACGCCGAAAAAAATGAAATACAATCCCAACCCCGAGATTTCGTGGACAAACTCATGCTCGCCCGACAGAAAGAACCAGAGAAAGTAACAGACTACCACCTCTTCATAATGGGCCAATCAAACGTGACAGCGGGATCTGATACAACAGCTATAAGCCTATCGACGATAATGTGGCATTTAATGCACTACCCAGATGTGCTACAAAAGCTACGCGAGGAATTAGATGAGTTCACAGCCCAGGGCCGGTGCAGCTCGCCTATCACTTTCAAGGAAAGTCAGGAAATGCCCTATTTCCAGGCTGTTATGAAAGAGGCGCTGCGCATGCATGCTGCTACGGGTCTTCCTATGTGGAGGACTGTTCCTGATGGTGGAGCGGAGATTAATGGGCGTTTCTTTCCTGGTGGGACTGTTGTTGGGGTTAATACTTGGGTTGCGCATTATGATGAGACAGTCTTTCCGGATGCGGGGGTTTTTCGGCCGGAGAGGTGGATTGAGGCTGAGGATCAGCCTGAGAGGTTGAAGATTATGAATCAGATGTATATGCCGGTGAGTTTTGGATATGCTATGTATGTGTGTTTGTTTGGTTGGCCGGCTGACTCTTTCGATTGTAGTTTGGTCTTGGTTCGAGGACTTGTCTTGGGAAGCATATCTCTATTTTGGAGATGTCTAAGCTTATTCCTCAACTTGTGCAGGAGTTTGATTTTACTCCGTTGCGGAAAACATGGCGTACGGAGAACTTTTGGTTTGTTAAGCCTGTTGATTTTGAAGTTCGGGTGCAGCGGAGGATCCGGAGTCCTGTAGTATGAGATGGGTGTATGAAACTTCTATGAGGAAGTGATATATGATTTGATATTGTAAATAGCTATCATCAAACCATCCCCAAATTCATTCTTCGATACTCCATGATCAATCCATTGACATCTCCCATATCTGTGTGGTCATATCTTGATGCCTCATGTGTATCTTCATTTTCGGTCTGGGCATCGTCCGCTGCCGAGATGATCTTGGCGGATTTAATCCGCGCCAAATGCCAGAATTCCGATGCGTGGCGGAGAAAACCAACGAGTTTCCATAAAGTTTCGGGTGTCTCGCGAATATCGATGTCTTCTGGTATTCTTTTATCCCAGATTCGTCTCCAGTTCTCAAGACCTGTCTGCACCGGGGCCAAGGTTGTCTCAAAAATGAGAGAGTTCTGTAGGTGGAACATGAGAGAATGGATGGCTTGAACCATTGTGAATAGATTCAAAGTCCCAATTTTAGAGAACTCTTGAACCAAATCTTCATTGATTTCAGCCTGACAAATCTGCCGCACAACTGACACGATTGATAGTCTGTTTCGCCAGAACCGAGTCTCGGTCCATTGTTCGAAATGTGACATGCATTCGGTTGCCGATTCGGCCTGGAAACATGCCTCGGGGCACGAGACATCCATCTTCAGTTCGGAGACCATTAATCGAGGTGGTGAGTTGTGGAATATGACAAGTGCTGCATCGATGAGAAAGACGAATATGATTGTTCTGGTATAGTTAGTATCCCATTTCTTGATCTGCAGTAAAAATTCGTATTGGCCATACCTCATCATTTCCTCCTCTTCTGCAAATTGTTGCCACCACGCTTGCGATCTGTCATGGACTTTCAGGTGTCTATGGGAGGCATTACCAATTCCAACATGTCTTGCAAGCTGTTTAATAATTACATTAGCACACTGATAGGTGGTATGATCATGGTATCAAGGCTTCACTCACAGTCACCATCGACGCATGGCGATACCGTCTAATCCTGGCTTGCGCCTCCCCGGGACCTTCTCGCTTCTGTAGCGAGCAGACTAGATATCCAGCCTGTATACTCTGTAATCGCTCCTTCTTCCACTTCGAGTCATTGCTTCTGGGTGAATGATTATCCCGGAAGCACTCATGCGAAAAGATAAGTTCCTCAATGCTGTCAAGCCACTTTTTAGCCGCCTTGCTGTCCTCTTGGTAGGGAGATAGACATGCGCCAATAACTGTCATCACAGATAGCAACCCAGGTGTCGCGGTGTGCGGATTGAAAAGAGGCTTGTGGATAATAGGGCAATTCGGATACCAGAGAGACCAGAAGTATTCTAGGAAACGACGGATGTTTGGCGTTGAGAAGAATATCTGGCACTGGTCATGGGTTTCAGATGACCAGTCAAATGTGATCACATCGTTGTTTCTTTTATTGCAAATGATATTCCGTAGGCTTCGCATCAGCTCCAGAGACTTGGGGGCTAAAGGATCAGACACTATTATCGGGGGTAATTTTTGGTTTGCTTTTGAGACTTGTCTCCCTTTTGAGGTATCTTTGTCCTCATAAGCATTTGCAACCAATTTCTGTCTCCATCGGAACGATTCGCGGTCCGTGAATGTGGACATTCCCATTGAACTGGTGAAATATGCAAGATACTCTAGCTTCTCAGCTTGGATAATATCTGAAGTTATCTGTGAGGAGAAAAGAAGATCTAAAGTCGAGAAGTCGAGAGGTGAGGGCATGCTTTGCAATAAATCGTGTGTCGGGTCAAGGAATGGGTCTGAAAAAGAGAGATTCTCATTTGATTGATATGAGAGACTGTGTTCATTCTGCAAATGTGGCTCAGATGATATGTTGGCAACTTTGCTTTCCTTTTCCAAAGAAAGGTCACTAGGGTCTGTTGAGAGGTCAAAGGGAGATAGGACAGAGCCAAGGACCTGGGGATCATTCACAATTGGTGATACTGCATTTCCAAGTGTTTCTATTGCAAGACACACTCGTTTGGGTTGGTGTATCTCGTCTGGATTGACATATTCTTGGTCTTCAGAGTGGCCCTCAGCCCTGAAGGAGCCACGAGACTTGCAAGTCCTCTCGTGGCGGCGTAGTGCATCGCTGAATTTCAAAGGTGAGTTCACGAACCTTACTTGGTATACCTTAATCTCGCACACACC
>ERZ1673737.4216-NODE-4216-length-10319-cov-3.183749_pt1 | contig 10319 bp, 7 predicted proteins | sample MGYA00580211_ERZ1673737 | MGnify/ENA primary metagenome ERZ1673737 (study PRJEB41218, sample SAMN15661789) | gut metagenome | host: Homo sapiens | place: Canada: London | collected 2015-08-20/2019-03-30 | study: EMG produced TPA metagenomics assembly of... | reverse complement strand
TTCTGTGGGTAGAAATGGTGAAGAGTCCGTAGAGAAAAAATGCACCAGTAATTTGGATACCGGGCTGATTCGCGGAATAATCCTGATGATTATTCCACTCAGCAGCCCTCTGGATTTCGTGCTTGTAGCACGAAACCAGATCCGAATTACTGGTGCATTTTTTCTAACAGACTCTAGCACCGTTTCTAATCACAGAAAACGGAGTCCTTTATGTCTATGTCTTGATAACTTTTAATTTCAGAAACATTCACACAAGCACTTTATTCCTACTATCTACTATTCCATTCACTCGCACCCACCCCATAACGGGGGCAGCCTCCAGGCGTCCCCCCGTGGAATACAGCAAGGCAGGGACAAGTAGATTCTGTTTTTTTATGTTAGAAAGCGGCGATTAGAGTCCGTTGTAAAAAGGCAGCCGGTAATTTGGATCTGGTTTCGTGTTTCATACACGAAATCCAGAGGACTGCTGAGCCGAATAATCATCAAGATTATTCAGCGAATCAGTCCGGTATCCAAAATTACCGGCTACCTTTTTACCTACGGACTCTTCGCCGCTTTCTCCTCATAAAAAAACAGAATCTACTTGTTCCGGCCTGTATGTCATCCACCAAACGCTTACCCCTGAACCTGTAACAGCTTCGCTTTCAGTTCAGCTTCGATGCGTTGCATTTCCACCTCTGCCTGCTGACGTTTCTGGCGGCCTTCCTGTTGGATCTGCATGACTTCATCGAAGGTTGCGATCAGCGATTCATTGGTTGCTTTTAAGGTTTCAATATCTACGATTCCACGCTCAGATTCTTTGGCAGTCTCTACAGTAGCAATCTTCAGCTTTTCTGCGTTCTTGCGCAGGAGTTCATTGGTCATATCGTTGACCTCTCTCCGGGCTGCGGCTGCCTGTGCGGAATGTTCTACACCAAGGGCGAGTACCATCTGGCTTTTCCAGAGTGGGATCGTATTGACGAGTGTAGACTGGATTTTTTCTGCCATCATTGTGTCGTTTCCCTGTACCAGACGGATCTGTGGTGCGGTCTGCATGGCGATTGTCTTGGTCAGTTCCAGATCATGCAGCTTTTTCTCAAAACGTTCACATCTGGAATCCAGATCTTTTGCTGACTGTGCATCCTCGGCAAGTCCACTTGCCATCGCTTTATTCTTCAGTTCCTGTAGCTCGCCGTTTCTTGTCTCGGCAAGCTTCTGCTTTCCGGCAAGCACATACATGGCCAATTCTTTATAATATGTCAGGTTCAATTCATACATCTTGTCCAGAAGCGCAATGTCTTTCATAAGCTGCACTTCGTGAGATTCCAGTGCTTTGACAATATTGTTTACATTGGTTTCTGCTTTTGCATATTTGGCTTTCATTGCCTGGATCTTGTTTCCGCCTTTTTTGAAGATTCCGAGGAATCCTTTTTCCTCTTCCTCATCAAATCCTTTCAGTTCTGTCACCACATCACTTAACAGTGTGCCAACCTCTCCAAGATCTTTTGTTTTTACATTTTCCAGTGCTTTTTCTGAAAAATCTGCGATCTTCTTCTGGGTTCCGGCTCCGTACTGAAGAATCATGTTCGAATTGGCGAGATCAATTTTTTCTGCAAATGCACTGACCATATTCTTTTCTTCCGGTGTCAGGACGATCTCCGGTGTTTCCGGTTCTGTCTCCTGATAAATCTGCGGAGTCTCTTTTTTTTCTTCCTGGAACGGATCCAGCGTCAGCTCCGGTGTCACATTAAATTCTTCAAAATCGTTCATACTCTTCTTCCTCCTGCGACTTTATTTTTTCATTCCGTCCTCTTTCAGACCTTCCTGTGCAAGCATGGTATTCAATACGGAAATATCCGATGAGACATCCCACATGGTATCCTGAAACAGGTCATCCAAAAGCTTCTCAAACGCCGTATTTAAAGTATCGAGCGTTGCCTCAATCTCACGTTTTGCAGTCTGGATATTTTCTCCATCAACCGGCTGTCTGTCAAGCTGTTCATATGCTTCCAGAAGCTTGATCGTCGTCGGAAGATAATATTCCATCAGCTTACGGATATCCGAAACTGACTGTGGATTTTCTTCCACCCGGTCGAAGATCCGGTCTACCAGCATCTCCATCCGGCTGATCTTTGCGGAAATCTCTTCTCCCGGAATGGCTTCATTACACTCGTGGATCTTTCTGATAAAAGCATCCCCCTGGTCAATGATCTTCTGCACCTCCGGTGCCAGCTTTTCATTCTTTGCTTCTTTTTCTTTTGTATTTTCCTGTGTCTTCTCTTCTTTCTTTACCGGCTCTTCCGCTTTCGACTGCTGTCTGCGGGTTTCGATCTGTAAATATTCTTCATAAGCACGGTTTGACAGGATCAGGCATTTCTTCTCACCATCCATGTGCCCCTGACGGAACCAGCCTTTAGAAATCATTCTTTCCAGATCCTTTGTCACAAATTTTATGGATTTTCCGGAATTGCTTCCGATCTCCGAAATATTGCAATACTCTCTGCCTGCAATCCTGCGGCTGTAGTTCTTGAATCTTCCAACCTGTTTCAGAAGCTTAATGCCCCATCCTGTGATCATGCCACTTGCTGCCGTAAACAGTCCAAATACCGCACGCATGATCCATAAAGCCCCCGGACTTTCCGGCAAAGAAGCAATACAAGATGCAAGGAACAGAATCAGAAATATAAGTGCTATGCTTCCGCCTACTGCGATCATGACAATTCCGCCTGCCTTTGTTCCCGTCGTCGATCCATACAAGACAGGTGACTGCTGTGCATTGCTGTATCCATACCGGCTGCTGCCCTGTGATTCCGCCTTATAGTCCTGCATATCCGGATTCCATGCTCTTCCATTTCCATCCGTTCCGCTCCACCTGTAAGTTCCAAACGGAGGTACACCTCCTCCAGGCGTTCTTCCCCATCTGTCAGCCCCGCCCATCTGTCCATATCTTCCACGCGGTCCTCCCGGACCTCTTCCCATATTTCTCGTTGCCTGATCAAACGCATTTCCAAAAGAACGCATGCCCTGTTCCGCGCCATTTACCGCACCGTTCACTGCCCGGTTGATCGTATCTGTGATCGTCTGGTTCAGCTTCCGGTAATCCTGCGAGTCTACAGCATCCTGCACGGTTCGTCTGATCTCTTCTCCAAATCTTTCCCAATCCTGCATTTTCAGCTTCTCCTTTATTTTGAAAACTTGATTCTGTCGTCAATTCCGTGCGAAAGAACATAATCAAAAACGGTCTTTGGCACCAGATCATCCCACTTTTCATCTGCCAGGATCCTCTGCCGGATCTGGGAACCTGATACCCCTTTTTCCTCTTTGGTCCTTCTCCAGAGGACTTCCACCGGAATTCCAAGCTTCTCAAAACGCTTCTCATTGTTCGCAGTCCATTCATCACAGATACTCATAAAGCAGACCGCACCCTCCGGCAGATACTGCCCCAGATATTCCACTCTGTCAATCGGAAATGGGATGATCTCAAACTCTTCTCTCGGCACTCCGAAACTGAGCAACGTATCACGAAGCATCTCATAACGCTCAATATAAGTCAGAGGATTAGCGCTCCGTCTTACCCGGTAATTATCTTCCTCACCCCCTGATACGTGCAGATCATCCGACATAGTGATTCCTATATAAAGCCTTTTGCAGCGCATCTTTGCCGCCAGAATATATTCCACATGTTTGAGATGCAGAATCTGAAATCTTCCATATACCAGCCCTTTTTCTATCATTTATACGTCCCTTGCTTTCTGTAATTTTCAATTAGTCTATCTGTATTCTACTACAGATCAGCCGCTCTTAGCAAGAAATACCTCTGTACATGTGAAAAAGGTGTTTTAGAGATGTATTTTGAACTCAATTAGAGTTCTTTGATCATTGAAAACTGTATGACAAGATATTTTCTTACAATATCAATCTTTTGATACTTAAAGTACTTTGACCGAAATATAGTAATACAGATGGATTTATCTATTGGGAAGAACAGCCGGAACAAATTCGTCTTAAAATAAATGCAGTACAGTAACCATGCGCAAGATTATATTTGAGAATTATACAGATAAATTTGGGAATTAGAGGTAAAAAAGTCCGTCAATCAAAAAATATTGGATTTTCACGGATTGACATTTACAACAAACTTTTAAAACAAGAAAAATAGTATTTAAGTGTACGTCAGTAAAAGACGTTGTTATCCCCTTCCTAAGAGAAATAGAAAGTATTTATACAAATCGAAACAAGGACTCTCCCTAGCAACAATAATTGAAACCGTATTTTCACCACAAACTCGTATGCATTAAATAGGAAAGTACCTGTTTTTACTATTTAACGTTCACTTTAATTCGTGCGAAAATTCAGCTGTTTTTTCATTACTTCAGTTCCTCTTAGGTTAGGTACAACAGAAGGAAAAAGAAATAGAAAAGACAACAGCAGACCTGTATCAATTCCTCATAGGTAGTGTACAACGTTTAAAGAGATCTGCAAAATCCAGATTCAGACTTTCCGGGCGACTACCCGCCGCATGTACAATGCCTATTCTTATATCCAATGACGTTCTGTTAATTTCATTTGCAATCCGCTGATAAAGCAATGTATTGCCAAAACTGATCATGGCATTCAACGGATCTTCCGGTGGCCGTCTTGTTCTTTTCTCAAATACGAAATCTTTGTCATCCAATATCCAGTTAAAGCAATGATAATATTTCTGCCTTGCCTGAGCTTCTATTGTCATTAATTGTGTAACAGACTTCGCTTCATTCAATTGCTTAATCAATGCACTTATGTCCGCTATCGTTTTCGCAAGCTGTTGTTCTTCTTTTCGTCTTTCATAATATCTTAAATTCGCTCTTATGTTAAAAACACTTGCGATTTCTAATTTTTTTGCTAATTCCAACCGTTCTGCCTCATCATCATATATCCGTAACTGTTTTAGTTCTGTCTTAATATTTCTATGATTATTCTGCGGAACAAAACTTCCGATTTTCTCTCCATAACGATCTATCAGGCTGACGTTCAAGCCTTTTTCATTAATAAATTCAAAGAATTTTCCGCTAAAAATCACATTAGAATATATGTATAAAGAATCCGTGGTTTCTACCGGAATATATTTTTTCCCATCCTTTCCGTCAAATAATAATGAAAAATCTTTTTTGGTCAAAATTCCTTCATTAATCAGATGATAGTTCCGATCTATTCTCTGAATTCCGGTTGTATACCAGTCACGATATACCGTTCTATATGCCTTATTTTCTTTTTTTACAATGATTTTTCCAGCGTTTTCTTCGAATCTATATCCGAGATATTTCCTGTTCAGTGCTTTATATATCCCTGTTTTTCCGGTATTTAAAGGAAGGTGCTCCTTTTCTGTTATGTGTTCTTTTATATCACTTAACTGTTCAAATGCATTTTCATAAGATTGACAATATATATTAATGTCATCACCGAACCGGCAGAATTTATAATCTTTCGCCTCCATATAGTGATCCAGTTCGTCCATATAAATATTACTGAGCAGCGGACTCAACGGTCCTCCCTGTAATATTCCTTTTTCTCTCCGGTAATATAGATGATCATCTATAACCGTACAATTCATGTAAGCAATTACCAGATCAATTACCCTCTCATCACTTACAATCTTTTTTATCTTTCGAAGCAGACTATCGTGATTAATATTATCGAAAAAATTCTGTATATCCAATTCCACGCACCAGACATATCCATTCTCCATGTATTCTGCTGCCTGTTCCACGGCTTGTCTTATTCCTTTGTAATCCTGATACGCATATGAATATTCAGAAAATAGCGGTGTCCATTCTTTCGCTAACACCTGCATCAGCGCACGATAAATAAAGCGGTCAACCGTATTCATTAACGATATTGTCCTCTTCTTTCCTTTTGCATTCATGATTTCCTGCTGTTTCACATAGCCAAGGTTATATTCACCTTGCAGGATTGTCTTTTTAATCTTTTCTCCATTCGCTTCCCAATACTCTTCTAATGAGGATAATTTTACTCCATCTACACCGCAACTATCCCTTTTTCCCTCAAAAGATTCCATCGCTTCCAGTAGATTTTCCTGCGACAATACGGTTTCAATTGTTGCTTCCATAGTCATTCCCCGTTTCGTTTTGTGTGAATATTTTTATTCCTCTTAGGTTAGGTATAACGGATTCAAGAAAGATGTGGTGGAAAGTGCTACTATCATGTCAATTCCTCATAGGTAAGGTACAACAACTGTTGAGATTCATACACAAGAGCCTCATAAGGGTGTCAATTCCTCATAGGTAAGGTACAACTAAAACATGCATGTTATAAAAAAGGTTAGATTCAGAGGTGAAAGTGTCAATTCCTCATAGGTAAGGTACAACTAGAATTTATAGATGGAAGCAATCCATATATTTGTGTGTCAATTCCTCATAGGTAAGGTACAACTGATACTGAAACTGTACAAACTGGTGATACTGCAAATATTGTGTCAATTCCTCATAGGTAAGGTACAACTGAAAAAATGCGTGAAAACTATGTATCTATGAACGAGTGTCAATTCCTCATAGGTAAGGTACAACCAACGAAAGGAGAATAAGAGTATGAGCTTAGAAGGTGTCAATTCCTCATAGGTAAGGTACAACAGCCGTTTTTATCGGCTTCTACTCACATATTATTCTTATTTCCCATCAGAATCAAGTCTTTTTCAATAAAAAAGTCCGTCGACCTTTTATTTCTCTTTCACCAAAAAATGCTGTAAATTCAACGCATTTCCGCCTCAAGATCTTTAATTCATAATTTTTATAAATATCGACGGACTTTTTATCTCGTTTTACCCGAATTTGTTCATCTCATACCTTATTCATTCTTCTGTAAATTCCAATATCCCTTGAAAACACTGGCTTTGAAGTCGACGGACTTTTTTACAATATTTCAAACATCCCGAATCCCTGTGAATTCTTACTACCCAATCCGGTCTGATACAGGAAGTCCAGATATTTTCTCTTACCGGATAATTCGTACGTTCCATACCAGGCAGTAATATAACTTCCCTGATACCTGGTGACAAATTTTTTTGGTATTTTATCTCCCTCTTTTTGTATCTCCAGCATTGATATTGGTTCAACTCCGTAATATGCCTGATACTTTCTGAAAAAATTCTCATTCAATCTTTGGTAGAATTCTTCTTCTTCCGGATTATAATAATATATCCTTCCGTTCTCATGATCGGTAGAATAGACTGTCATCGGAGACTTCATCCGTATCCGTAATTTTGTCTCTTCTACCGTATAATCATATAGTTCCATCTGGATATCTCTGCATATCGTTTCTCCAAACCGCACCCCATGATTCCAGAAATATTCACCCAACAGCCGGATCAGCAATGGTTCCGAGCTTCGGACTTCAAATTCCACATATGACCGGAAGATAATTTTTCGATCCTGGATGTAATAATCACCAGACAGCTGGCTGAATTGAAACATTCTGTACTGCCGTTTATCTATCCTGTATCCCTCATTATGTAAGAAGTCTCCATAATCCGGCATACTTCCGACTGCCGTGTAGATAATCGATTGAAGAATATGATTGTAATTCAAAGGTAATGTAAGCGGATGTTCCAAACCGATATGTATAACCAATTGCATCGTTATCTTCTCCTGTCTCTTCCATTTTGGTAATGTGGGCTTTTATCACTCTGAGTTCTTCTCTGATTTTGTTGCCCCGTTCTTTTTCCTTTATAATTTGAAGAATTGGAATTTCTCTGCTGTTTTTCATTATATTCCATAGAAAAATCTTCATCCAGGATTTCCGGTAATGCCCTTTCTATCTTTACATCTGCCCGGCCTCTTGCCATGCGTCCGCTTAATGTTTTGTGGTTGTTCACAAACCAGCTGTATCCCTGCGTCAGAGGTTTTCGTTTCTGTTCTTTATCTTTCGGATAAGTAATCTCTACATCCTCCGGAACACTGTCCAAACCTGCAATCTTATAAAATTCAGCCTTAACATCCTTACTCAGTCCGGCATTCTCATACGTAACAGCCTCTATAGAAATCGGCTTTACGTTATATGTAAGTTTTCTATCCGCTATCTCTATCGTTCTTTCTACGACTTCATCTACACTACAGGAGATGCTTCCATAACCCAACGGTTTTGCACCGCCAAGTTTTAATCCCAGATTCTCCGAACCACTATTTAAGATCCAGATAAGCTGATTCATCTGTTTTACTGAAATTCCTTCAAAATAGAGTTCTCCGCTGAATTTTATATTTTCCTTTACTGGCCGTATCGTCTTATTCAGCTTTGTTGCTTCAATTTCTTCATGCAAATTTACCTTCCGATGATGCCAGTAATATTTTCTTCCCCGAAGTTCTCCGTCCGCTACGACTTCTTTCTGCCCCTGCGGAATATAGTAATCATAAGTCCAAAAGCTTGCCCCTTCCGGTTTCTTCAGGTAAAATTCCATATTTCCAAGCTTTGGTTCACCCAATGCCTGTATCGTTACCGGTTTTCCACTTGCATAATATGATTTGGCATCCTCTTTTTCATCCACTACATACATATCTGTAAAACGGATCTTCGATCCTTTACATGCCTCATTATTCTTTCCCACATATCCGAACAGATCACATGCCGGACAATGCTCTTTTTCACATGGGGCAAATTTTCCGGCCAGTTTTCCCAAATTATTATCCGATACTTCTTTCGTATAGGTTGCCGGTGCAAGATAATAGATCCCCTTATCCATTTTTGAATAATTTACAGGAAAATACATCTCACCTTTTCCTTGTAGGAAATTTTCTACATCTTTCTTATATTCTTCATATGCGGCTTTATTATCCGGTTGTATTGCTGGTTCTGATAAATAGTGGTCTATAACTCTTATCAGCTTTCTTTCGATCATATCTTTACTAAGTTGGATTCCTTGTACTTTTCCATCCGAAGACTGGCTACGTTTCATGATGAACACATGATAACGGCTTTTCTTAACACCCATTCCCCATTTTAAAAGATAGCCTTTTCTTGGATATACACCTGGTTCTACACAGTATTTTTCAATTGCCTTTAACTGCCCTTTATCATTCTTATCTGATTCCTGATAGTAGATCAATGTTCCATTGGAGTATGTCTCAAATCCTTCCGGTATTTTTCCTTTCGGTGCCGCTTCTCCGATACGCAGAGATCTTGCATCATATAAAGAAAATGTTCCATTCTGCTCTCTGCACATCAATGCTGGATTGAATCTCTCCATACTTCTTTTCACCGGATATTCATCTGTATTCAATATCCCCATACAGGAATCCGTCAAAGTTTCATATACATTTCTGACACCTCCACGCATCTCACTACCCGGAATTACCGGAATATGATATTCATTCTCATACCTCTTGTCTGTATCCAGTTCTGTGTACGAAAAGAAATCATAAGATTTATGCTCTTTTACTTCATCAGATTGGCTGAATGCACACTCAGAACTGGAATTAGGAATGAAAAGAGGTGTTTTCGTCGTGATCGTATATTTGATGACACCTGTATGTCTGTCCTCATCTTCATACGTTGCTGCTTTTTTCTTAGGAAATTTTATAAAATTATATGGATTTACAAACCCCTTCATCACGCCTTCACCTCCTTCAGACGATAATTCGTTATATTCATCAGATCATTTTCATCATAAGAAATGTAATTTACAACTTCAATACATGTTCTATCTCCCTGTCCTGATGAATCCTCCAATATCTCCGTTCCTTCTTTTAATGTGTAGATCCGTTCCGTATAACTGTCATCATATATAACCGTTGTATCATCAATGCAGGTTTCTATCTCACCTTTTCGTTTTTTTATGTAACGATATTCTTTCTTCGAATCAAACAGATGCAGTTCCAATAGATTTTTCATAAGCTGTTCTTTTGATTCCAGCTGTTCTCGTTTATAAGGTCGATACACAACTCTGTCTATATAAAGTGCATACATCATTCCCTGTTCCGGTGCGTTTAACAGATTCATGATTTACTACCTCCTATCCCAGACATATTCTGCAGTATTTCTGCAATATATTTCTCCTCTTTTGAGACTTCTCCGTCTATCAAGACTGGGCCATTCGCCATAAATACACCTCTTCCGATCGCCGTCTGGCCTCCAACTGCCAGAAATCCATTCTGCAGATCTTTGAGCGCTAATAACAACAATCCCATAATCCAACTGGAGTCCTCCGGGTTCTGACTTGTTCGCACGGCTATTTTAAGAGATACTTCACCGTCTACATACGTTTTTTCTTTATAAAGTGCCCCGCTTTTTACTGCCGATTCAAATCTGCTGACTCCTGTTCTTACCATAGTCAGTGGTCTTGCATTTTTAATCTC
>ERZ1673737.4214-NODE-4214-length-10320-cov-4.335704_pt1 | contig 10320 bp, 11 predicted proteins | sample MGYA00580211_ERZ1673737 | MGnify/ENA primary metagenome ERZ1673737 (study PRJEB41218, sample SAMN15661789) | gut metagenome | host: Homo sapiens | place: Canada: London | collected 2015-08-20/2019-03-30 | study: EMG produced TPA metagenomics assembly of... | reverse complement strand
TTATTTGACAATAAGGGCGTAATCGTGCGAATAATTGTATTGAGATTAACCTGAAGCATCAGGAATATATAGTTCGGACATACGTTGTGAGGCGAAAATGTTATATCAGAAGTGACACAAGCAGCCGGCACGACGACAAAGGGCACAACCAAACAAGCATACAATCAAGGAAATTGTTGACATCGTATGAGTCAATCGCAAAACAATGGACAAGAGAAGACGTCTATACTTCGAGCTGTACCTGCTTATCGATAAGCGTATCTTATCAGCCCCCCAAAACTCAGTTCGCGGGGCCACTACCTTGCCAAGTTCCAACTCCTGCATATCCCCAATTTCTAAGATGGAGGAACCACAGAGTCTGCGGTCTCTGTTTGCATCGGCAAAGGAACAAAGGGAAACACTAGGATCGCGGGGCGATACCAACACAGAGGCTTATCGCGACGATGTGAACGCGACGATCGCCAAATTCCAAGAATGCCAGCGCCAAATCAGCATCCTGTCCTTGTTCAGCTCTAACGAGTCACTTGAAGATATATCAACCAATGATATTCAGTACGTTACTTTAATTCGGCAGGACTGAGTGATTTAACTGATATTGGTGTTCAGGTACATGTCACTGGAATATTTCCTTGCCGAACTTATGCAGCGAGCTGCCACCACAGACCGTGAATCTGCCCTGAAACGTGCACTGGAACAATATGAGAAATTTCTCGGACGCTTGGATGAGTATGAATTACTTTCTGAGGGAGATAAGAAGCTCTTTGAGCAATACATGGCCAACCCGTCCTCGTGGACGCTGGCCCCAGCCAACGATGCCGCAGCTCGACGGGAGATTAAGGTCACACGGTTTAGGGAGGAGAAAGAATTGAAGCAGAAATTGGAGGTTTGTTCTCAGTTCTCAACTGGTAACTGTTGGTACGTTGCTTACCTTTGTTAAAAAGTACCTGGCTCGCAACGAAGCGCGACTGCAAAGTGACGATGACGACACCCGATCCCTCTACCTCGCCGAGATCCAACTCTACACACATCAGACCTTCCAAGCTTTAGATTTGCTGATGCAGGAATTGTCGATACTGTCAGCCATGCGCAATGCCCCGCCTGCTCCACCTCAAGCCGACGACCCACGGCAGCGGAGTAATATTGGAGGATTAAATTATTCAGAAAGGTTGGATCCTTCAATGTCTCAATTGTTGAGGGGAGGAAGAGGCGGACCGATTCTGAACAACAAAGGGAAACCCATGCAACCGTTTACGCTGCTGGGCCGGCGTTCGGAAATGCAGCAGGGTGTGTTCCGTTCCGGTCATAACCTTCCTACCATGACCATTGATGAGTATCTTGAGGAGGAACATAGAAGAGGAAATGTTATCGAGGGAGGTGGAGAGGCATCCGGTATTAAGCCGGAAGTTGATGAGGACGATCATGCAATTGCCGACCAGGAGACTATGAAGGCCAGGTATTGGGATGAGTATACTGAAGCTAATCCTAAGGGAGCTGGTAACACATTGAACCGGGGATAAGTGTTTTACTATGAAGCAAAATCTACGACAGACGGACTTTTAGCGGATAGCTATGATATTTACCGAATGTAGACCATGGATATCATCACTGAATCCACCATGGCAGTCATATATGAGTCTAGAAAACTCGTTAATTGCTAATTTCGCTTTTAGGGTATCTGCCTAGTCACAGTTAATGTCTTCCTAAACATTCAAGTCGAAGCCGAGACATTCTGCTTGTTCTTGTTCTCTTGGATAGCCTCAAGGATAGCTCCAGCGCCGTCAGCGACCAAGGCCTTAGCTACAGTAACACCAAAGGCCTCGGCGCTTTCAGCAGAGTCGACATCACCATCAATCTCCACCTCAGCACACTCCTTACCATCCACACTGACAACAACAGAGCGCATGCGCAGCTTCTTAGACCCGGCACTCTCAACCCATTCAGTCTCAACCCCCAACGGAGCACTGCAACCACCCTCAAGGGTGCGCAAAAGACTCCGCTCAGCCAGAACAGAGTAAGTAGTATCCTGGTGACAGATCTTGTCCAGCATTTCACCGAGAACGGTATCATCCTTGCGGATCTCAATACCCAGGGCACCCTGTCCGACGGCATAGAGCATGCCACTGCTCTTGGAATCAAGGTATTGTGTAATGCGATCCGACAAATCAAGACGCAGTAGACCAGCTGCGGCCAGAATGATACAGGTGTAGGGGCTATCCTCGGCGTCCAGCTTTGACAGTCGGGTACCGATGTTTCCACGGACATCCTGGACCTTGAGGTGGGGGTATTTGCGGGCCAATTGGGCTGTGCGGCGGATGGAGGAGGTCCCAACGACTGAGCCGGCCGGGATATCGGATAGGTTCTTGTATGGCAGGCCTTGCTTGACGACTAGGACGTCTCTGCTATCTTCGCGGGGCATAGTCGGGCCCAGCTTGCAGGTGGAGGGGAGGAGAGTGGGGACATCTGAGGATTTAAACAGCGTTAGTCTTCATTGAACTGGGCATTGGCTTTCTATGATAAGACTGTCTCACCTTTCAGCGAGTGGACAATCAGATCGACTGTTCCGCCGATCATCAATTCTTCCAATTCTTCTGTCCACAGGTTCTTGCTGGTGAAGTCTTTCAGCGCAATGGTAGTGTTCAGATCACCAGCGGTCTCCTTGGAGAGGATCTTATATTCATATTGTGGGAAGGCCTTCTTCAGTGCCTCGAGGACTAGATCTGTTTGGGACAGGGCCAATTTCGATTGACGGGTGCCGATGGTGAAGGTCTTAGGGGCGGAGGCGACCATTATGAGGGGCAATGTCACAGAGACGTTATCAATAACCAAAGTACGAAGACGTAAGCGATGCAAGACAAATGGACAATATGCGATTGTTGCTGGGATCAAACAGCCGAGGAAATGTTGCGGGAGGCAAAAGTGGGCTCCAAGAGGAACTCCGATCACGGGACACGTGAATATCAGGCAATGAGAATGACAATACAATGCAAGATTAAAAAAGAGTAAAAAAAAACAGATGGAGATATAGAAATATGAAGTAGGAATAAAGAACAGGAGTAATATAGTAAATAAGATAAGTTAATTACCATCTCTAATCAGATCTTGATCTGCAGACTGACGTACTACCTCGGCCCCGGGACGTGGAGACTGAGAGACATGCGACTCTCCTCTTATCTGCCCCGGACTTGCCATCCACGCGCTTCTGGAACCTCCTCCTCTTTATAATCCTCTCCCCACATCCCCCCAATTTACCCCGTTCTTCCTCCTCTCTCTCTCTTCTCACTGATATCTGATACTTCTACTTACCGGATCCGTGTCTTTGCCACCCAATCCATCTCGGTACAAGATGGGATCCGACTCAAGAACCATCAAGATTCCCCTCGTTCCCCTCGCCAAGGGCTCGGTCCTTTTACCCGGAGTGACTCTCCGCATTCCTGTCTCCAATCGCCCCGATCTCGCCAATCTCCTGTCCTCATTGGTGGACAAGCCATCGAAACGAGATGCCAACAGCATCACCTTCGGATGTGTTCCGCTCAGCTCCCCGTTCCTAAGCCGCGATGGACAGCAGCTCCTCGAGGGAGGGGACTCTGATTCAGAGCGGAAGGACGAATACGACTCCATCGATGCAGGCCAGGCGAGAAAGGAGGACCTCTTCCGATACGGTGTGGTTGGCAAGGTCATCGGAGTTCAGCGCCGGGCTTACTCCGAGCCCTTCCTGCTCGTCCAGGGGTCACAACGATTCTCGATCAAGAGAGTGATCCGAGACCGGCCATACTTTGAAGCAGACGTTCTTCTTCATGATGAAAGCAGTAAGTGTGTCATAGACGGCGAAAAGAATACGGCTAACCTCCATATCATTAGATTCGGGCCAAGGCGACGCGGAAGTCGCCGATCTATTCCAACAACTGCGACAACTCTCTAGAGAGCTTCTCACACTCTTGCGTCTTTCATCATTGTTGTCGGCGGCTTCATCTCGCCTCTCACCGCTTGTTGCTCGGAAGTTTGAACTCTATATATCAAAGACGGAATTGACGCAGGCAGGGAAGCTTGCGGATTTCATGGCAGATGTCTCTGATGCAAGCTTCGAGGAGAAGTTGCGCATCCTCTCATCGTTGGATGTGAAAGAACGCCTGGAGAGGGTCGTTGTGATTCTCACCAGGCAGGCCCAGCATATTAAGAGCAGTGTCAGAGTGACCTCAGTTAGCTCGACCTCATTCCCGTCCTCGGGCATGGATATCAGTCAGATTGACCCCCGTGAGCGTGAATTGCTTGCAAAGCGCGCAATGTCGGGTCTCTCCGGTCTCACACCTCCTGGGCCAGCCAGTGCCCGCGGCAACGACGAAGACAAGGAACCCAATGAGGTTGACGAGTTGCAGCAGAAACTGAATGATGCAGAGCTTAGCCCCGAAGCCCGAAAGGTAGCAGACAAGGAGTTGAAGCGTCTGCGTAAGATGAACCCTGCCAACGCCGAGTACGGTGTATGCCGGACCTACCTGGAGAACCTATCTGAGATTCCATGGACTAAGGTCACAGAGGATCAGCTTGGACCCGACACATTGAAGCGAGCCAGGAAACAGCTCGACGAAGACCACTACGGCCTGGAGCGTATCAAGAAGAGACTGCTTGAATACCTGGCTGTGTTGCGGCTCAAGCAGTCCACCAACCAGGATGTTGAACGCCAGATCTCAGGACTCTCTCGGGATCTGGATGTCTCAGCGGTTGGTGATGTTGAGAAGGATGTTCCCCTCCTATCAGAGTCTGATCGGGTTGCGCTCGAGACCCGGCTTCAGATTCTCAAGTCCAAGCGTATGACTGACAAATCTCCCATCCTGCTTCTGGTTGGGCCCCCTGGAACTGGTAAGACTAGTCTTGCACGGTCCGTTGCTGCCTCTCTTGGTCGCAAGTTCCACCGTATCTCCCTCGGTGGTGTCCGAGACGAGGCGGAAATCCGTGGCCACCGGCGCACGTACGTTGCAGCCATGCCTGGCTTGGTTGTGAACGGTCTGAAGAAGGTTGGTGTTGCCAACCCTGTCATCCTCCTTGATGAAATCGACAAGGTTGGCGGCGCCAACTTCCAAGGTGACCCGTCCGCTGCCATGCTAGAGGTCTTGGATCCCGAGCAGAACCACACTTTCACGGATCACTATATCAACATCCCCATTGATCTGAGCAAGGTTCTCTTCCTTGCCACGGCAAACTCCTTGGATACCATCCCTGCACCTCTACTGGATCGTATGGAGACGATTTCCCTATCCGGTTACACTACAGTCGAAAAGAGACACATCGCCAAGCAGCACCTGATCCCCAAGCAGATTCGTACGAACGGCCTCACCGAGGGCCAGGTCAATATGTCTGACGAGGTAATTGACAAGACTATAATGGCGTACACTCGTGAATCGGGAGTCCGCAACTTGGAGCGGGAGCTTGGCTCCATCTGCCGTCACAAGGCGGTTCAGTATGCCGATGCCAATGATTCTGACCGCGTGGACGATTACAACCCTGTCGTATCAGTTGAAGACCTAGAGGACATCCTGGGAATTGAGCGCTTCGAGGAAGAGATTGCCGAGAAGCACGGCCGTCCCGGCGTCGTCACGGGACTCGTCGCATACTCCACTGGCGGCCAGGGCAGTATCCTCTTTATCGAGGTGGCTGACATGCCCGGCAACGGACGCGTTCAGCTGACCGGCAAGCTGGGTGACGTGCTCAAGGAGTCTGTCGAGGTAGCCTTGACGTGGGTCAAGGCACACTCTTTCGAGCTCGGTCTCACCCACGACCCCAATGAGGATATTATGAAGAGCCGCAGCCTGCACGTTCACTGCCCTTCAGGTGCCATTCCCAAGGACGGGCCTTCCGCTGGTCTGGCCCACACTGTTGCATTGATCTCCTTGTTCACCAACAAGCCAGTCCCACCGCAGATCGCTATGACCGGCGAGATCTCTCTGCGTGGTCGGGTCATGCCCGTTGGCGGCATCAAAGAGAAGCTGATTGGTGCTCACCGCGCCGGCGTCAAGACAGTGTTGCTGCCGGATCACAACCGCAAGGACGTCAAGGATGTTCCACAAGAAGTGACCAAAGGGCTGGAAATCATTTATGTTCGGTAAGTCATTATATCCTCTTATCCAACTCATATTCTAACAATTGGTTACAGACATATTTGGGAGGGACTGCGCACCATCTGGCCCGATGCCCAATGGCCCGGCCAGCACCACATGAACTTGCTCGAGAGCCGACTGTAGACCGTTCTCTTTATCAGTTCAGCGCGTGTCTGTTTCCTTTTGTCTAGCATATTTGATCTTCTATACCTTCGTTTTGCATAGCGTGATAGTGGCCCTCATGGCCACAGCGATTTGTACCTAATCGGCTTCTCCTTCCCGATGCGTTAGTGCCTGTCAAGAATTCGTTCTGTCCATATCTCACTCAATATATCGCATCTCCTCTATACTCCAGACCCTACAAACACCCTCTCCACACCACTACAGTATAAAGCAGAACACAAGGCACAACAAATAAGACGCCACAGTCAAAATGTATACAGTCTACCTGAGTATAATACAAAGACCCAGCCAAAACAACAAAGGCCAGACCACAAGAAAAACACCAATGTCCCCACAAGATGGATGGAGAATAATGCAGAGAAAACAATCAAATACAAACCATTTACCGCCTACCGCGGCTCTTCCGGTGCGTAGTATACCACTCAGGCAACGAATTCTTCAAAATGAAATCGCCAGTCTTCTCAACCTTGTCCAAGCCAAGACCCTTCCAAGTCGGCCTCCACTTCTCCTTGTTCTCAAGGAGATCCTTAGCCTGCTTGGCGTAGGCATCGCGCAGTTCCTGGTCGGGCTCTTGGCCCTTGTTCGGCTTGGGTTGGTCCTTTTCTTGTTGGTCGATTTGCCATTTCTCGGCGGTTTCCCAGCCTTCCTTTTCCCATCTATTGGCGGAATGGTGTTAGTGGATAGTTCTCGATTTGTTTGTGTCAGGTTTCAAAGAAAGACATTGGTTGCATAGAGTCTCTCTCGAGACAGAGGCCACAATAAAACGCAAGAGAAAGAAAGGGAAAAAAAGTAACAGTGACAGGGGTGGCTGCAACGTACGGGGTGAAATCCTTCGGCGCCTCGGGCCACACAAAAGGCTCACGCAGCTCGACGGTCATGCGCTTCTGCGACTTAGGCCGGCGCCATGGGCCGTAACCCTTTCCATCGCGGGTGATACGTGTGATGGGTTGTTGCTGTACGTAACTGCGGATACCGTGGACGCCGACGCCGTAGAGGTTCTGGAGGTAATCGCGGAGATCAAACTTATTGAAGGCGAGGGGGACGCGGAATTGAGCGTAGTAAGGGGAGAGTTTGGGGGTGCGGATGAGAGCGATGCGGAATTGGGGACTATTTGGAAGGAGTTATTAGCCCGATGTTTTTTTGGTCGGTTGAGGGTAGTCATGTTCAATTGACACTTCTGGGGGTTCTGGGTGTGTTTGGGGCATTCAGGTGTCGATATGGGGACTCTTGGAGATTTTGGATGGACTTACAGGTAGACCGGCTTGCCCTTGGCGGGATGGTCGATTCTCGGGGGGCTGGCCTGCTCCTGGAGAAGTTTTGGGACGACCTTGCTCTTGAGCTTTTGTTTGAGACTGCTTAGGCGCACCATTGTGTTGGGGTTGAGCGATTGTCGTTGGAGGCGTCTCCGGACTGCGCATCAAAACTGCGCAGGTCCGAGCTGATCACGTGAGCATCGAGTATATATGGGTACCCACCTTCCTAATCGGGGAGGAAATCACCTCTACAAACATGTTATGCAAAGAACCCATCAATTCTCGGGCGAAGCCCTGCGCCTGTCCTGTCCAAGACCATGTTGGTTATTGGCGGCGTGTTTGCCTCAGGAGAGGAGAATTTCCTGACGTCCTTATTATATACACCCCAGTCTAAATGGCTCATTTGGTCCTTCTGCTTTTATATTACGAGGCTATCGAGAATAAAGAGGTTGGGATGCACTGGCAAGTCGCTCAGAGATGCCAGTTATGCATTCAATGTTAACAGGAAAGCTCAAAACCTATATTACATGCTTGATTCATCGTAAATGGTCATTAAAAAGCCCGGTCATTTTCCCTTTACTGCGCTGATGACTCCGAGACTCGAAGTTCTTCTAACCGCTTGGTGCTGTCGTCGATGTCTCCCGAATCCTTGTTCTCGGGAGTGTCATCTGCTTCCTCTTCCTCAGATCCTGACTCCTCTTCTTCCTCATCATCCTCATCTTCATCATCCCGACCTTCTCCATCACCGGTGGCTCCCACGTCCTTCATGTACGCTTCGAGCTCACGGGCCATCTTCCGCGAGAAGCCTGAGGCTTCAACTTCGACATCCAGACGCTTACCAGGGTTCTTGAGGAGCTTCTTTCTAGCATCGGCAAAAGAAGGACCTGGGACGTCACTGACGAAGTGGAACTTGCGCTTGAAGTACCGCTTGATACATTCAACATCACGGTCAAAGTACATCTCAGCGTTGGCATGGTCAATGGAAACCATCTGCGGGAAATCAATAAGGACCGGGACCAGCCGGAGATTCTCATCTTCCTCCTCCTCAGTAGCAGGAGCCTTGCCCTTCGCACTAGGGTCTTGTTCTTCCTTGATAAGAATGTTGAACTCGTTGAAATCACCGTGAATCAAACCGAATCGGGCAAGCTCCAAGATTATATCCATAAGCTCAGAGTATAGCGCAGCCGGTTCGGGCACTCTGGAAATCTGACGCAGCGGGAAAGCATCAATCAAACTCATAACGATGGTGTGTCGGTTCTGGGCGATGGGCTCGGGGACCGAGAATCCGTTCTCGCGTAGGGCCTTCATAAATGCAAATTCCTTCATCGCTGCCAATCTCGACATGTACATCCATGAGCTTGTGTGTCGGTGTCGTAGGTAGTCGCGGTTCGTCTTGACGGTTCGGAAAGAGATACGGCCGAGACGGTGGATTTTGAGAATGCGTTGCGCTCCGCTGCTGTGTGCCACCACGATAATGTCTGATTCCTTTCCAACACCAACTTGGTTGCCGACTGAGTAGACGACCTTTTGCTTCTGGTGCGCGTTCAGCGCGAGATAGTCCAATCCTCCGTATGCGAGTCGGTATCCGTCATCTGCATTGTGAGAGCCGGGTTAGCGCTGCAAAGATACGAATATATGGTAGTGTATCGTACATTTGGCATTCTTCACTTTGGCGATCAAGTTCGTCTTTGCGAGGTTCGAGATTGCGCGGTTGACACCGCTGCCACCTCGGAGGCCTGAAAGCTGCGAGATCAACGGCGTAGGAACGACCTCATGGTTACGACTTCCGGCTTCAACCTAATATTATCCCTGCAGTTAGCATAGAACATATGCGCGTCGTCTATAAAGATAGACATCGCGGGGTGGAGGGGCCGATAAGTACCGCCGCAAGAACTTTGAAATCCTCAGAGGTGAGGTAGCGGATGGCCTTGGCGTCGAGCTTCATGGTTGCGAGGAAGTAAAGAGGCTTTTTCTTCCCTTCCGATTTCCAGAAACTGATTCGTTGACTTGAACTTTGGGGCTGGTCAAACAGCTGCGATGCGGCGGAGGAAAAAAGTTGATAAGAGCCAAGCCCTAAGCCCTATTTCCTATCCGGGATGAGAACCTTGATAGCTCTGCATGCTGCTTGGCTTTATGCGATGGTTTATACGGTGATGAGTGTGCTACTTGTAATTTCGTTAGAATAGACTTGACTGGGATGTTGCTGCATCAAGCATCATGTCTCTAGGTACTCGTACATAGCCCATGAAGGCCCTGAGATATGCCTGTCTAACATAGTCCGAACATTTATAGCAATCCAAGCCGCGAAACCAATACAATTGTAAAACAAATCCATGCTATTCTTCATTGTTCTGAATACATTAGGTCCAACGATAACCCGATCACTATACGAGCCTCGCTTGTTGCGAGCAATTGATGTAAATCGGGGAATATCTAGTTTAGTTTACTCAGGGCTTTCCCAGTCCGGGTTCTAGAAGGTAAGTTAGTATTGTCGGATATAAATGGCGCGATGAAACTAGGATCAGAACGTACCTTGCGTAGAATAACCAAGCCTTCGAGAGTGCTGCTGAGAGGAATGTATTGCTCATCCTCCAGCTCGGCTCTCTCACCGTGAGACAGGAGCACAGGCGTGCTCTGGGTCTGCCATCCGGTGATAGTCTTTGGGCGACCTGCCTGGCCGACCACATCCACAGCCTGACCAACGCGGACGTTGACGGTGAGGGGCTGAAGGTCCTCGTCGAGGGTAATAAGGAATCGGGGGAACATGGCGGTAATGAGGAAGTAGAGCAGGTAGT
>ERZ1673737.4213-NODE-4213-length-10336-cov-4.038323_pt1 | contig 10336 bp, 12 predicted proteins | sample MGYA00580211_ERZ1673737 | MGnify/ENA primary metagenome ERZ1673737 (study PRJEB41218, sample SAMN15661789) | gut metagenome | host: Homo sapiens | place: Canada: London | collected 2015-08-20/2019-03-30 | study: EMG produced TPA metagenomics assembly of... | reverse complement strand
CACAACCCGCCGTGACAAGCAGCTCTCCCGCCGTCCGTACACCAGGACGACGTGGTCCCCGGGGAACCCGCAAGATTAGCGCACAAGCCACGAAACTCGAATCCGTTGATAATTCCGTCGATCCTCTCGGTCCGTTAGGAGAAGCGCCAGCCGAGGCTTCCCCAACACTCGCGGAGGAGGCCCCCGTACCGCCCCAAAAGGAGACATTCGCTGGACGCAGTGCGCGGCCACTCTCATCCACCTCTCAGGCCAGCGGATCATTGTTAGAGCAATCGGTCAATCTCGAAGATGACGTCGCGGGTTACCGTGGTCCCCCGCCCGTGCAGCCACCGGTGGAATCGGATGGACCGAAAAGACAGACCCAGCCTAGCATGAGCGTGGAACAAGCTGCGAAGCCAACCTTCGAGATTCACGTGGGAGACCCGCATAAAGTGGGAGATCTTACGAGCAGTCACATTGTCTACGCCGTTCGGACAAAGGTAGTTGACATATTGAGATTCGTGCTCTGCGAGAAGCTAGAAATGCTAACAACAATTTGCATGATTAGACGTCATCCAAGGCTTACCGTCAACCCGAGTTTACAGTCAGCCGTCGATACCGTGATTTCCTTTGGCTTTATAATTCCATGCACAGTAACAACCCCGGAGTGGTTGTTGCCCCTCCGCCTGAGAAGCAAGCCGTTGGCCGATTTGACACCAACTTTGTAGAGTCGCGAAGGGCTGCTTTGGAGCGCATGCTTAACAAGATTGCCGGCCATCCCATTCTTCAACATGATGGAGACCTGAAAATCTTCCTTGAGAGTGACGCTTTCAATGTCGATGTTAAGAATAAGGAAAACCGGGAACCCGATATTGGCCAAAGCAAGGGAATGCTGAGCTCGTTTGGTATCTCCGTTGGTGGTGGAAGCAAGTTTGTGGAGCACGACGACGTAAGTGAATTGTTTCTATTATGTTGACGAATCCTGCTAACGTGGGAACAGTGGTTCCATGACCGAAAGATCTACTTGGATGCCTTGGAGAACCAACTCAAGGCATTGATGAAATCAATGGACACCGTGGTTCTGCAACGAAAGGGTCTTGCCGAAGCCGCAGGCGACTTTTCTAGCTCACTGCATGCTCTATCTGCTGTCGAGCTATCGCCTGCTCTTTCCTCCCCATTGGATGGCCTTTCAGAACTCCAATTGCGCATCCGGGAACTCTATGACCGTCAAGCGCAACAGGACGTTCTAACCCTTGGAATTACAATCGACGAATACATCCGACTAATTGGAAGCGTCAAGATGGCCTTCACTCAACGGCAAAAGGCCTTCCATACCTGGCACGCGGCCGAGTCCGATTTGCAGAAGCGCAAGAACACGCAAGACAAGCTACTCCGCCAGGGCAAGACCCAGCAAGACCGCTTGAACCAGGCCAACGCCGATGTCGCAGACGCAGAGCGCAAGGTCCACCAAACACGATTACTCTTCGAGGATATGGGCCGACTCATGCGGAACGAGCTGCAAAGGTTTGAGAAGGAGAAGGTGGAGGATTTCAAGTCTGGTGTGGAGACGTTCCTTGAGAGCGCAGTCGAGGCTCAGAAAGAGGTAAGATATTCCCCATCCTTCCTTGTTTATGTTCATCCAGCTCACCTGTGGCTCACAGTTGATCGAACTATGGGAAACGTTCTTACTCCGTCTTGACGCCGGCGAGGAAGGGCTTCCATACTACGTTCCTCAATCCGAGACCGAGACGGGCGACGCAGCTCCCCCGACGGAGAACGCGGAACCAGCCCCACTTCTTGCTGAGGATAACGTTTGATATCGCCTATCTGCTTCTGATACTTGGATGCTTGTGTAAAAAGCCGCACCTAGTACGCCTGTTACTTCGTCTCGTCTTGTATTCCTTGTGGGACAGCTCTGTCTCTTGATGTTTGTCGAGCTATGTCCATGTTACTGATGATGGTCCGCAGCGAGCTTGATGGGCTTTGTGCTTTTTTCCTTTTTCTGTTCACTTCATCCGAATACCAGTGTTCGCGTATTGTTGCAAATATATTCCATTAATTGAGCTGTGTTGCTGTAACTTGGCCGATCACTGCATATCGGGCTCGTCGTATGGTGTGGAAATTTGTATGACAATCTGGATGCGACGTCGAAGGCTATGAAGTCTTGCAGTCTCGAATCTAATTCGGCCTTGAAAATTTAAATTGCCCCAGCCTCGACTAGTTCCTCCCCGACAGTTTCGCAACACGATGATGTAGCTCTTGCACAGACTACTGAGAAACCTTCCAGCGCCTGAGAATGAGAACCTCAAGCCTCAAACTACTGAACGAGGAGCTTATCGATATCAAACGAAAGATATTTTGCCAAGACTGGAACCTCTATGAACATGAAGAGTTTATTCAAGACTGTCAGAAAGCAAATTATCACTCGGTGGGAGCCAATCCAACTTGGTATCTCCGGCAGGAGCTTGTCGATTACTGTATACGCATTATTAGCTACTAAGCTAGATAGCCATGTTTAGGCCGTCTAGAGATTGGAATATGGTCAGTTTCCCTCTAGCGAGTTTCTGACCAGTTCGATCTAAACGCTACACAAGATCGTGATACGAAGATATAGGAAACAATCACTTACTGGGAAAAGGCGTTCTAGCCCAACCGACATGTGATATAAGCTGTTAAGTTAACTTATATTAATGGTCGAGACTTGACAGGGTAGCTAATTTATATCCGCACGCATTCCAGAAAACATGACAAATTTGTTTTGCAGACTCATCGCTATTTCTATGGAAAAGTACATGATCCTTGAATCGGATCAAGCCTGTGGTGTCGAAGACTGCAATCTCGACGATATAGTTTTGAAGGGTCACGCTACTGCAAAGCCCTAACCCGAACTGGGCGAGGATATACACAGGGACCCAAAGCAGATACGATGAACCGAGCGTCCCATTGGCCGCTCCTAAGGTTGACACAAGCAGCATGCTTGCCAGTGACAGGGATGCTTACTGCCTCTTGAGGCTTGTTTGGGACGGATATATCGAGTCCTCACCAAAGCCGGCAATTACCACTAACACTCCCTCCGAAGGCTGCCTTTGCTTACTTTCGGCCCCCAATTCCTAATTTTAAGACGCCCGTGCTTTCGGCAGTGCTTACTCGTATAGGGGCGGCGTCGCACCGTTGAATGGTCCAATAAGCCCAGTCCTGAATGGCATAAACCTTTTAGGAATTAACTGCTAATTCTGCCTCGCCCCCGCTGATGGAGAAAATTGCCGTGAGACACATATGTTGTCGCACCAAGATCACCTAGATTTGCTTTTGCTTTGCTGCATATAGTCCTACATTGCGAATTTGAGCAGCATGTCTTCAACCAACTATGCGGACTATTCTACCGGTACCGGGTTTATAGGGTGGTACATTGCAGCAACGCGTATGTCTCATATCATCGTGATAACATATGGAAAGATCAGAGACCTTCTTACTAACTTATATGTCGCAGCTGAGCCAATTGCCTGTACATCTAATGGTGCGTGGACTACGAGCGGCACCATCGGTGACTGTAGCGAGTCGTCTGGAGACAGAATAGCCACAGCGTGCTATGCCGGTTCAAGTGTGGTGAGAGGGTCTACCACCGAGGCATGGTGTGTGTTTCATCACAAATTATATCGGTCACTGGCTAACTGGAGTCTAGCGGTACTGGCTCAACGTGCGACTACTACAGAATCTTTAATACTGTTGGCCAAGATGGTCTGGGTGCCTTGACGAGATACGCTTGTGTGAACAACTGGGCTGCCAACAGTCTTTATCGTACGCTGCCGGCGGAATACCTGGCTACTACTACATCGACTTCTGTTACATCTGCTACAACGACTGCGATAACAAAAACGACAAACTCTTCGTTCTGTATGTATCCCATGCGATCAAACCGAAGAAGGATCCTGGATGCTGATACTCTACTCTTCGGAAAACAGCTACTTCCGCTTCAACCTCCACCACACCCTCCCCAACATCCACTGGCGGCGCCGGCTCATCCGACTCCTCCAGCTCAGGCCTCGGCAGCGGCGCAATCGCAGGAATTGTCGTAGGCTGTGTGGCAGGTGGTGCCATTCTCGCCTTGTTGATCGTCTTCCGCAGGAGGTTAATGGGTTACTTTGGATATCACAAGACGACTGATTCCCACGAGCCCTGGTCTCCGGTCTACATACCACCGCAGACGCAGTCGGTGTCTCAGTCGAACTCTCAATCTCAGCCGATTTCGGAGCTTTCTGGGCAGCGAAATGTTCACGAGATTGGGTCTTCCCAGGTGGGGGCTGATGCTGTTCCGGAGATGAGATCTTGATGTTTCTGGATTGTTGATCGATATACCCTTTCCCTGTATGAATTTTTGTTTTTTGTTTTTGTTTTTAGACATAGTCTTGATAATTTATCTTATAAGTGATCTCTGTCCGTGTTGTTCGTTTCTCTTGTTTTTCTCTTGTTAGCAAGTCTTTATAATCTTCAACAAACTCCATGTTTGTCAAGATGCTGTCGAAAGAGCAGCATAGATTGAAGATTGCAACTTGAGCCGCACACAATGCCTTACAGAATAGACTTCAGGTTAATGTGACTAGAAATAAGATGAATTCTTGGTATACAGCAGGGTCATACCAGACAAATGTATATTGTACAAGACCAATGCAACAGGAATATAAAAAGACAAGAGAAGAAACCTAACTCCACTCAAGCAGTAAGTAAACCAGGCAAATAAAGCCACTCAAGCAGTAAGTAAACCAGGCAAATAAAGCCCAGTCCAAACCCAAGAGTATAATCAATGACAACTCACACCCGAGCCAAAAAAACCCTATTTCTTAAAAGGCTTCTTCTCAGGCGGAGGAGCCTCATTCTGACCGAAAGAGCTAATCAAATCGAGCAAATTATCCTCCTCCTCCTGCTCAGCATCAGCCTGAGCCTTAGCAGCAGCTTCCTTCTCCTTAACTGCGGCAGCATCCTTAGGATCAACAGGCTCAGCAGGCGTGTTGACATCGTACCCGCGGCCGAAACGGGCACGGAAAGCCGCCAGACGACCGGCCTCATCGTCTTCGACGTTCATCAGCTTGCTGCTGGATGGGTTCCACAGGAGCGAGTTGCGCGTGTCGCGTGTGGAGCGGTAGATCGGGGCCGGTGAGGTCGTGCGGTGCGTGAATGTGCTGCCATCGCTGAGCGTGATCAGTTGTGTGAAGGTGTAGGGGCGCTTAGGGCGGCGGAGGAGGGTGGCGTGTCGACATTGAGAGCAGATGAAGGTTGTTGCCGTAGGTTGGGTTGGGAGTCTTGGGAGGATGGTGGTTGTTGAGTTGGTTATTGTGGCCGCGGTGCGGCGGAGAGAAGTATGCATTGACATTTTGGATGGGTGGTGACAATCCGAATAAAAGGACTGCACGGGAGGATTGAGCCGAAAGGGAATTGACTTGGGCGCAATGCGTTCGGGGAGGATGCGGAGGTTTGAAGTTGATGCTATCCACAGGAGAAATTATCGCGGGTTATGTAAGCGGACTGTTATTTTCGGGATTTTCAGTTCTCGGTCAAATGACTTCATATTGACTTTGTTTCGGGCGTCTTTGTTTGCTTTGCTGGTCTGCTAGGCATGAATTTGAAGTGTTCAACTATCTTTGATCTTGTACACCGAGCCCTTGAGCGCCTCTTGAGCGCAATTTTCCGGCGGGATGAAGCTCGCATTTCCACAAGTAACGCATGGAGCTACTCGGAGAGGCTTGGGAGGTAGGACTTCCCCAACACAACCTCAATGCTTCTATAGAAAATACTGATGGCCCCAATCAGAATCATTATGCAATAGGAACTATACAGCCCGATCCCTGGGGACGTCCCTCTCCCTACGAAGCTCTCCGCGTGTACCATGCCACCAACACCTTTCACAATGCGCCAAACGACACAGCAGTAATGCCGCAGCACCTTCGACAAAGAAACCCAATATCCTATCCCAACATACGAATGAAAACCAAACATCTACTTCCATCTCTATATCCGAGCAAGTCCGCCTCCTCATGCGACGAGTACCCTACCCAGTCGCAATCATAACAGCAACCGACCCCTCTGGCCCGGCAGATACATCTTCTTTCCGCGGAATGACCGTCTCGTCGTTCAGTACTGTCACGCTCACACCGCACCCTGTCATCTCATTTAATGTGCGCCGGCCATCAGAGACGCTAAACGCGCTGCTTGCTTCGGGTCGGTTCTTGGTTCACCTGCTAGCGCCTGGCCCTGCGACAGCGATCCTAGCGAGAGATTTCTCCAAGGGGAATACCACGCTTGCGGCTATGTTGAGTGGACATGGGGAGTTTGAGTTTGCCGCTTTGGATGCTGGTAGTGAGGGGCATTCTCAGAGACCACTTCCCATTCTTAGGCGGAAGGGTGAGGGCGACGTTGGGTCTTCGTCCCTCAATGCGGGTGTTGACTTCCCTTTCGTTTTTGAGTGTGAGCTACATCCGAATAAGATTGAGGTTCATGACCATTCGATTGTGTTGGGCACTGTTGTTCGGACAATTGAGGGTTCGGAATCTGTTTCTTTGGACTTGGATGAACATTCGCCAGGCCGGCTTTGTTTGACATATGCGAACACCAAGTTTTGGAAGATGGGAAATGAGGTTTGAACGGAGACAAAGTACGGTTGTCTTGTCTTTGGAGTTGCATAGCATGTGCCTGAAAGCATGGCATTGTATATATATATCACAGGGTTGGGCATCTATTCTGTACATATTCTAATTAGACCAACGGTATCATCGATTACAATATATCTTACGCAGTATGACAGAAAAACTAGAGGCAACAATGATGCGTCTACGGTTTGTCAGAGAAAAGTTTATAGAGCACTTTTGTTATTTCGGTGTTAAGCACAGAACTGCGCATCCATCCTCAATCGGACCAATCCCGCTATCTCATCGCGAGATACTTGCACTCCACCACAATGATTCAAGTATATATGAGCCATCACAGCACAGGCCAATGAGAAAAACGTCGACTCAGAGCGAAGATCCAACCGGACGAAAATGAAAGCACGGACGCAAACCCCAAAACCATAGAAGACGAGCACCGAAGACGGGACTTGCATTCAACGCAAGGACTCGGCAATGTAAGCCCCACGGTGGGGGTTTAGTCGCGCAAAGAGTGCGGACTGCCGGTCCCACTTCCACTGCCGCCGCTACCACTACCAGTCCCACTGCCTCGACTTGCTGCTCGCTGGAAAGGACTCAGAACAGGGCGGCCACCTTGGTGCAGGAAACCATTTCCTTCAGACCCGGGTCGCGGTTTGTCAGACAGCAGTTCAGACAGGTCAAGCTGGAGAGGCGGCATGCGGTTCGTGTCCAAGAAGTCAGAGCCGTATTGGCTGCTGCGAGTGGAGCGGTTGGAGAACGAACGATCTCGGTGATTGATGTCTGAGCCGAAGTACGATCCTCCATTGCCGATTGGGGAGCTTGGAAACTGTGGGAGGAATGGGATGTCCTGGGACGGGCTTGTTGGGTGCGACGAAGAATCGCGGACTGGAGAGGACGAGATCTGCAGTGGACTAGACCTTGCAGGAGGAAAGCTAAGACCCAATAGAGCTCGGGCACTGGGTGCAGTGGATGTCGATGCGTTCAATGGCATTCCGCTGGTCTCGGGGAGAGGATTGGTGCCGGGCAGGTTGCCTTCGGGTGTGAGAGGACCGGATTCAACGAGCATTTGTTGCTGTTGCTGTTGGATGGACTGCTCAATCGCAGATGCCTGCTGCCAGAGTTGACTGGTGCGCAGCTGGAAATCCTGGACGGATTGACTGATGCTCCCGAATTGCTCATGGAAATTGGCCTCCATCTTCGATTGATCCTGCTCCCTGGCGAATTGTTCAGCGGCGCGGCGTTCTCTCTCATTCAATCCTTGAGCATTAGCCGAGATGATACGCTCATACTGCTCATTCACCCGTGTGCGGCGGCTCTGGAGACGCTCTCGCTTCTGGACAGCCTGAGTCAGTTCCGACTCCAGTGTGGCCACCTCTTGAGCTCCAGCGGCACGAGCAGCTGTCACCTCCTCCTTGATAGCGTTGAACAATTCCAGCTCGTGCTCGAAGTCCTTCTTGTGCGCTGTCCACTCTTCCATCTCCTCCTCTGGGACATTTTCCATGTTGTCTAGTTGTGTTTCCAGAGCCGCGGTATCTTCCTCAGTTTGTCGAATATTTCGTTCCAGCTGGAACGAACGCTGCTTTTGCCGATTCTCATCCGTTCCGCTATGGAGGCGTTGGTTGAAGTTGTCAAGTTCCTTCCGGATTTTCGAGATGATAACTTTGTGGTCGTTCTTTGTCTTCTTGAGGCGCGCGCGTTTTTCGTTTAACTTGGATTCCGCATTGACAATGGAGTTTTTGAGCGTGGTTGTGGGGGATGATGGCCGATATGGCGGTTGCGGGGGCGTCGATACCGCGGAAATAACTGTTCGATTAATGAGATACGTCAACAAGAGTAACAGAAAAAACGCTAGATGGGCGAGCTCACCTTGCTCTGTGTCAGCCGTTGCAGGCGTCTTGACACTCATGACACAGATTTCCTCGTCGGTAGTGCTTCGCACAAATGCGCAGGTGTAGGCGCAATTCGGAGCAAGCCCAGAGATCTCACCACGCCATTGAACAACATTCGGTCCTTTGGCATCCGAAACCCTGTATATCGTGGCGGTAGCCCAGAGCGCACCATTGACACAAACATAGAATGGTTCCACGTCTCCTTCCAGACGGCCTGCTTCATAGGATCCCGACACAGTGGGGTCATCGGTGAATTCACCGGCAGCATATTTGATGGAAGAGCTATCCACATCCGTGATCCATACTAGCCCATCGTCGAGAGAAGCACCCTGGAGGTCTTCCTCCGTCATAGTAAGATTGCGTGCCGTTTTAGATATAGCCCGTGAATGCTCATATTCTCGCATAACTGTAACCTTTGTACTCGCAAGCGCGGCCCAAAAGGGCTGCCGACTCCTAACTTGATTGGCTTGCCTTCTGCGTTTCTTGGCTGAAGTAAATCGATCCTTGCCGTCCTTGAGTTGACCATCAGGCCCAACAAAAGAAGATGAAACACTGGCAGCAGATTCAAGAGCGGAATCGGCTTGGCCCTGGGACCCCGCAGAAGCCTCTGTATCCCCACGTTTGCCCGTCCGTAATGGTGCAGGTGATCGATTCTTGGCCATCGATCGTCGAGCCATGGCAGTGCCTGCCTGTGCCAGAATATGTACAGCAAGAAGGCTCCGGAGCCAGCTCGGGGACGTTTGTGTTTCGGATCGTCGGAACTCGGCGGGTAACAGGTGCGAATACTGAGAGAGAGCATCGGGACTAACAAGTTTAGTAGAAACAAGATGACCCAGGACAAAGTCCTGTATGCCTTTGCTGCGAACAAGATGAAGAAGCAGAACGATTCCGACACAGAGACCATTGACCCCGCCGTTCTTCCCGGAACCCCCGCCGCCCAAGGTGATAGCAACCTGGACATGCGCGAGGTCGATGGCAAAGTTCTGCGCCCAAGTCCACATAAAGAGGCCCCAGAGAAGTATACAGAACCCATCCATCGCAATCATCGTCCCCAGCGACGGCGTTCCAGCCGGACCCTGAAAAATATCAAAATTCGACGACAAAGAACCGGCCGCGGCGCCACTGGGAGGCATGAAAGTCAAGGAAGCGAACAAGAACTGAACCAGAGTCAAGACCATCGGTGGAAGTTGTAGCAGAAAAATCAAGATGGCGATGGTGTCGTACATGGGGCACGATTTCAGAATGGTAGAGGCGAGTTGGAGCGGATTGATTGACGCATTGGATCCGGATCGTTTTGAGGTTCCATTGCGAGAGGCATGAGCTGCCATGCCCCCGTTCTGGGGCACAGCACTGTTTGCCTGATCACACACCATCTCCTCATCCTTGCTGTGTCCATTCATACCGCGCACATTGCCATCCGCCTTTGCACTATCCCCTTTACCCGCAACTGTCGGAGAGGTAACGGCCGTGTCGCTTGTAGAACGTACGGAGGATAGATCGAAGTGAGCGGACGCGCCCGGACCGGTAGCAGAGCCGTTGCCCGAGTTGCCGTTGAGTTGACTGCTTGACTTTTGCTTGGTTACTTTCTTGCCGGGACCGGCGAGGCCATTCTCCTGCCGATTGCTCTGGTTCTTCCTAGCCGCAGCAGTTGAGCGTGGCATGGACGGAGCCCAAAACCCAGGTCCGAGTCAGCTTGGCGAGATGAAGCCAAGGACTGGGACCAGGAGAAAGGCGAAATCAAATCAGAGATTAAAAAAGGAAATTGATGTAAAGAGTGAGGAATATAGAAAGGTGGGAAGGAGAGAGAGTGGAAACGTGAAGGGGAGGAAG
>ERZ1673737.4211-NODE-4211-length-10338-cov-4.303802_pt1 | contig 10338 bp, 10 predicted proteins | sample MGYA00580211_ERZ1673737 | MGnify/ENA primary metagenome ERZ1673737 (study PRJEB41218, sample SAMN15661789) | gut metagenome | host: Homo sapiens | place: Canada: London | collected 2015-08-20/2019-03-30 | study: EMG produced TPA metagenomics assembly of... | reverse complement strand
GAATTTAATGGTCTTTCCTGTCGGATTCCAGGGAGATGGAGGGCGCAGCTACATGAGACACGACACGGCACCTACCGTACACGATCCCGAAAATCATATTGATTCAATCCCTTAGTACTCTTGAGGCAGCTAGGCAAAACTTGGCTGTTCAGTCGCCGTGTGCTCTTTGCACAAAGCAATCGAAGTTGATCTGTCCGAGTCTGCTGGTAGCTACCGCCCACGCATCAAGAGCAAGCGTACAGCGGCTGCCTTTCTCAGCCCCTCCGCAGTCCCCCTAGACGGACACCTGAAAGGCAATGCCATGTCGTATCTGAAAAAAGCCTGAGCGATGGCATAAGTCAGCTCTAGCGACGCTAGATTCATTCCCACATAATAATTGGGATCCTGGGCAAACGATCTAAATAGGGCCAGGTTTAATCTTTCCCATCTGCTGATATCGACATTATTGGGGAGTTTCGCTGTAACATAACTTATAACGGGGCTAGGGGTGGGCAATGGCCATGGATTCTATCAGCGACCGTTGTATGCCAAAAGACAAACGCTTGCGAGTGTTGCGATGGCACGGTAAATGTCTGTAGACATGTCAAAGCCATCATACGCTCACAATGCAAGCAAAAAATTATTGAGGCCGCAAAGATTACGCTATGGTGAAATTGTTTAGGAGAATTGGATCAAAGTATGTTGCAATAAGGTGGCATAGCATGTGTAGGCAGCATGGAACGCATCCCGCAATGTAGATCTCCAGGTCTTCTTCCTATTACCGTGACTACAAGATGTCCTGGCAGGAATGACCAGAAAATACAGAAATAGGAGCCAAGCGGGCTACGCTCGCTCGGAACGGAGACTCTCCCCGCTACACTACCACCCAACACCGCCCATTACAAGGCGCGATCCTCGGGGCATTAGAATCAGGTGCAATCTGCTGGCGTAAACGAGCAAGGCTAACGACAAAGTCCTAAAGGACACAATTTTAGTGATATGCATTGCGCTGGGAGCGGCCCGTGTAGTACGAGCTGCCGTTTCGGAAGTAAGGGTGCATGCAGGCCTGTTTCGCAGAAAGCCGATGAGCGGGATCGTACTCCAGTAGAGCCTCCAGCATCTCCAAAGCGGCCGGTTCGAGCCCGGACACGATGGGTGTACTGGGGCGCTTCCGCTTGGGGAAGCTGGCCTCGTATTTAGGGAACGAGGTAATTCCCGGCCAAGTCTCTTCATCGGGAGTACCGAGTACGCTGCAAAGGGAAATCAGTTAGTGAATGGACAAGATCTAGCAAAGGCGACGCACATACCGGAAGATCTTGAAAACCTTGTCAATCTCCGAAGACCCTGGAAATAACGGCCTGCGAGTGCACATCTCGGCGAAGATAGCCCCTACTGACCACATATCGACACCAGTAGAGTACTGGAGGTCTCCCAGCAGAATTTCGGGAGAACGGTACCACAGTGTAACCACCTGTGACGATGGTGTCAGCAAGCTCAGGCAGTCTCTGTCGACAGACCGCTGGGTTCTTACCTCGTGAGTGTATGTGCGCAGTGGGCCACCGAATGCTCGGGCCAAGCCGAAATCGGCCAGCTTCAAGTTGCCCTTGCGATCAATGAGTAAGTTCTGCGGCTTCAGATCGCGGTGGAGGATCCGGTGGTCGTGGCAGTATCGGATTCCCTCTACCAGGTGTGCCATGAACCTTTTGATCATGGCATCGTCCAGGCCAGGGCTTGCCATCGACATGGACCTATCCGGAAGAGCATTGCCCCGTCCGCCTTGCATGACTGGCAGAGACTCCATGTATTTCTTCAGGTCCATATCCAGGAATTCTAAGACGATGCAGAGCATGTGGTCATCAATGTGGACGACGTCCAGCAATTGGACAATGTTGGGGTCGTGCATTTCTTTAAGGAGGCTCAGCTCGCGGAGGGTAGTGCTAGGAATACACTCATCCTCACATCCCAGCTGGATCCTCTTTAGAGCAACGACGCGGCTTGGATGGTCAAGCTTACGGGCCTTGTAGACGACGCCGTAGGCACCTAAGGCGTAAGTTCAAGTGGTGTCAACGTCGATAACCTTGTCATCAACACATACCTTCTCCGATTTTCTTGATCTTCTGGTACTTTTCCATTTCAAAAGCGATGTTTGATATCGTTCGGCTGTCAATCGCATTTGCTGAGTGTGTAACAGGTGTGGGGAAGCCGGAAGTGAGGCTGACTTGATGGATAGCAGAAAATTAAGGACAGGCAAGGATGACCATGAGAGTAAAAAGGCCAATGCGACTGGCGTGCAAATAGGACGTCGACCTCTAAGTCACCCATAAAGGGGTAAAGTCGAGTATGACCTCGCCACCCACCGAAACTGGATTCGAATTGGTCGGATTCATAAATAGTCACAAACTAGCATCGTCCATGGTAGAAGGGGGGGGGGCAAAGAACCCTCATCGTTGACCACAGTTCCACCCGTTGGACCTGAAAGATATGACCCACGTAGGTGTATACAATAAAGCATGGAAATTATTGGGAAACAATGACACGAACAATCGCTCTGCCGAGTCTCTACAGAAGGATTACGTGAGGGGGTGTTCAAAGAAATCATATCGAAATATCTCCGTGTTGAACCCCCACCAGGGATATAACTGAACCGCGCGATCCACAGATTTCCAGTAGCGACGCAGCTCTACATTATACCAAGAAACAACTAAACAATTGCATTGTGGCCTACAAAGAATATGGGCTGTTCGTTTCCTATCCAATGCTCTGTTGACGAAGCTCAGCGCCTGGGGCCTTCATATCTATGCCCGGATGACCTAGCTGCATCAAACATTGGTGCCAATGTTGCCATGGCTAGCCGCGCAAACAAACCGATGTTTCCCTGGCTATTGCCTTTTGAGTCAGACTTTCTTCTTTTCGATGATAGTTCCTCTGCCAACGGGCTCTCTAGTCCCCCTATGACCATTGTCTCTCGAGCTAGCGACCTGGATCATGTGGATTATGAACGATTCCTGCAATACAAGACTTTAGGGACTGCAGGGGGGCCCGAAGCAGGCAGGGCTACCTAATAACCTGCCGCAAAACTCGTTTCAGAGGACTGCACCAGTCAAAGGTTTCGCTCGGATCAGGGTGTTTTGAGGCGGCCAGTTTCAAAGGAACAAAAAGTCATATTCAGTCCAAGTGTGTTAGATATCTAGATTGACATGTTCATACAACTTGAGAAAACCGAGGCCATAGTAGCAAATGTGCCGTGGCCTACCTTGAAAGTGAGCAGAAACCAAGGTCAATGTCCATCTGCTCTCTAACTTCAAAATGAAAGCAGCCATGGGGCTTGAAAGAAGACATGTGTAGTGTTAACGACTATTATTGCTCCATCATAATCCCATGTACATTGGTCTGCCTCGCTGGGTGGGTGCGAAGTGCTACCTGCATTTCTTCCCTTTCGGTCGGAATTCGGAGTGTTGCTCCTTTCCCGTCAATGCTCAATCTTTTAACATGCCACAGCTAATAAACACATTAAAAGCACTTTATTTTCCAACTTAGCATTCGACAAATTCTTGGAGATCAGTGGAACAACCATTCATGATCCTTAGTGTTTACTGTTGGTGCGTAGACGAGCAAACCCAAGAGCCATATGTGGTGCCAGGTAAATATGGTTATTAACGCTGTAGAGAATCTCACAAGGAGATACATAATTGTGTGCTGAGCATGATGTATCGAAACATTCGACGGCAGTGTGGAGGCCCCCCAACGTGAACGACAGCCAGAAGACTGGTTGTGGACCTCAATCCTGAGCTAGTGTTCTCTTCGGCAATCCCCCGAATGCTCCAGCGGAGACTCCTGAAGCGTGTCTAACCTCGGAGAGGTTGCATTGCGGGGCGGTGGCAAATTTTTGCAGCATTCTGTGCTGTAGAACTGGCGGAGGAAATCCGGAAATGATACTGCTTTCGGGGATCGAGTCGACTGCGCTGAAGATGTTGGGTTGGTTGGTGATTGTCCTGGTGAGTTCGTCCCAAGGCCTGAGGTAGGCCTGGTCGATTGGCCTTGACCAACGAAGAGGCTGAGATTCCGACTCATGGTTGATGATTGATGTTGGCGCCAGAAAACGAATCCCTGGCGGAAATTTAGACGGACGTACAGAATTCTGGGTGATGGGAAGAGATTTTATGCGTGGCTTGTGCTCGATGGCTACCATCAAGCGGTTGGTACGCCTTACGCAATCTATGGGGCTATTGCGCAATTCATGTTGTTTTAGCATTGCGATTTATCACATAATTCAAGTGCGATCATGAACCGAGTCTGGACTGCAAATTCACACGTGAGGTCAGGCCAAATTACTGTGATAGGCATTAGCGCGGCAGTAAGCACGGACTTTGCAATGCATGTACAGTATGGTTCAGCGCATGCGGCTTCTTTGCGAAGTTTTTTCGGCCATGACGTGCGCGCTTTTCAGACGGCCGTGGCATTACTGGAAAGAATCCCGCGTCGCGCTCTTTAAAGTCATGTCTGTGAAGCATTACTGGCCATTGCATATGCCGTTTGGAGCCCTTGTTTGAATATCTGGAGTCAGTTACGACAAAAGGCCTCCAAGCAGGAATGGCCCGCACAGCTTCCCCTTTTGACTGGTTTAAACGTATGATGCCGAATGTCTACATAAAGGTTCTCAAGCAGCGGTGGTCTTATCTTGATGGTTCGCTAGCCTGCGAATGATTCGATCATGCGTCCCCTTGTGCCCTCTGACACTGGCCACATTGCCACCAGCTGTCAGAAGGTGGATCCGTATATGTACAAATGTCGACGTACCGTCGACGTACTTAGGACAACGCAGGCTGCACAGCAAGCACTGGGGTTGTGCAGAGACTGCGAATACGGCCGCGATTACGGAAGGCATGTGGTGGGTAAGCATGGGCAACTATTGTGCCGAAATTGTGCCGGGAGGTGGAGGGAAAGACGTTAGATGGACGAGGCGGATATTCCATCATCGCTCAGTGACGAAGACCTCGTGCTCTCTGGGTCAAAATCACCCTTAATTGATAGCGCCATATCGGAGAGCCAGTGGGGTCTATTTGCAATATTAGCGTTTTGATGCGAACGAGTAGAGCTATCGGACCATAGCAGCTCCGACTGCTAATGTTTCATTCCTGCATTGATGATCTCAATCCCTTGTGTCAATTCCAGCCATCCATTGATCGGAACCAGTTGCAGTGGCTCAAGGTCCCAGCTTGATAAAGAAGCCGACCCTCGAAGCCGGTCACTGAGATTGACCTAGGCAACTACCCGTAACTCGACAGGAAGTCTCTTCTAAGGAGGTACGTGAAGCGAATCTTCATGTACACTTGGACTCGACTCTAGTAGGTCAGTGCCAATGTATGAGACCTGCTAAACCTTACGCTAAGGTTGTGCAATCATCTACGTAATACGGAACCATAGACTGCAACATGGTAAACGATAGGTTCATAGGGACTTTGGCAGACCCAGGGATTGCAGCCATCAACTGCCATTAGCTAAATATTCATTGCATATTCCCGGACAGAATGAGGCAGCAAGAAGGTAGGAAGCAAGCAATGAATTCTTCGAATTCTGGAACAGGCGCATGACACGGCAAGTTACTTGGTCCTGCGGGCGCTGGCTGTGTGGCCACACGCTTATAAAAGCGAGGGACAGAATTAAAGGGACCAGACATCAACTTCTCATTTTCTCCACTACTACTATGGTCCAGCCCTTGTATAACAGCTCCGGATTAAACAGCCTTTCCGTCTTCCAATAACCCCTCCCACCCGACGCCCCTTGTCTGCTCCGATGATACGATACCTGCTTTCACTATAAGACATTATGGGACTGGCAGTTGGAATCGACCTAGGTACCACCTACTCCTGCGTAGGGGTTTTTCGCAATGATCGGCTTGAAATCATCGCGAATGACCGTGGAAACCGTACCACCCCTTCGTTGGTCGCCTTCACCGACAGTCAACGCCTAATCGGGGACGCTGCAAAAGACCAGCTCCCGATGAACACACCGAATACCATTTTCGATGCTAAGCGTCTCATCGGCCGACGCTTTCACGACCCCGATGTCCAGGCTGATATGCAGCACTGGCCTTTTAAGGTTATCGACCAAGACACGAAGCCCGTCGTAGAAGTCGGCTTCAAAGGCGCGACCAAGCATTTCACGCCCGAAGAGATCTCGGCCATGATCCTCGCCAAGCTTCGTGAGACCGCGGAGGTTTACCTTGGCGAGCCTGTCACCGACGCCGTGATCTCTGTCCCGGCGTATTTCAGCGACTCCCAGCGGCAGGCCACCAAGGACGCCGGGCTCATTGCCGGCCTCAACGTCCTCCGAACCATGAACGAACCGACTGCTGCAGCCGTCGCCTATGGCCTCTGCAAAAAGGTGACAGGGGAGCACCACGTCCTGGTTTTCGACATGGGCGGTGGAACTGTCGACGTGTCGATCTTGGCGATCGAAGATGGGGTCTTCGCGGTCACAGCTACCGCTGGTGATACTCACCTAGGTGGCGAGGATTTTGACAGTTGCCTCGTCAATCACTTTGTCGGCGAGTTCCAACGCAAGCACAACAAAGACCTGACTACCGATTCCTGGGCCCTCCGGCGCCTTCGCACGGCTTGTGAGCGCGCCAAACGGACGCTGTCCTCTGCCATTCAGGCATCCATCGAGATCGACTCCCTTCTCGATGGGATTGACTTTAACACCTCCGTCACGCGCGCTCAGTTTGAGGATCTCTGCCACGATCTCTTCCGCCGTGCCATGGAGCTTGTCGAGCAGGTCCTTCGGGACGCAGAGATGGACGTGCCCTCCATCCATGAGATTGTTCTGGTCGGCGGCTGCTCGCGGATCCCCAGGGTACAGGCGCTCGTCTCCGACCTCTTCCAAAAAGAGGCGAACAGGTCTGTGAACCCCGATGAGGCGGTCGCACATGGTGCCGCTGTCCAGGCTGCTATCCTGTCCGGCGACACCTCCTCTAAATCCACCAGTGACATTCTGCTTCTTGAAGTCGCTCCATTGTCCCTCAGGATCAAAACAGCGGACGGTGTGAGGGCGTCGCTGATCAAGCGGAACACTACCATCCCCACTATGAAATCCGGGGTTTTCTCGATTTACGCCGACAACCAGCCCAGTATTGTGATCCAGGTTTTTGAGGGCGAGCGACCCCGCACCGAAGACAGCAACTTGCTCGGCAGCTTTGAGCTCCGTGGGATAGTCAAGGCTCCACGGGGTGTGCCCCAGATTGGAGTCACCTTTGCCGTGGATGCTAATGGTATTATGGAGGTTTCCGCAATCGACAAAAGCCCCGATAAGGCCCATCAGATCACTATATCTTACAACAAGGGCTGTCTCAATAGCGTTGAGATTGAGCGTATGATAAGGGAGGCTAAAAAGTACAAAGAGGACGACGAGGCCGAGATGACCCGCATCAAAGCCAGAAGTAGCCTCGAGTCCCGCGCCTACGCTCTCAACAGCACCGTCAATGAGGGCAAGTCGCCCATATCCGACAAACAAAAGAAAAAGATCAAGGCCAAGGTATTCGAGGTCATCTGTTGGCTCAGTACAAACCAGGCTGCCGAGCGAGCTACGTTGGCATTGAAGCAGCAAGAACTAGAAGGGATGGTCATTGATTTGGATTTGCCTCCCTTGCAATCAGATTAACCTATAGCACTATGCAATCATTATCCAACCCGGACTGGCTTGGTTTTACTTTACGAACCTGAATCTTGGTCATCTATACATGTAGCTTCCCTATCCCGATATATGCAGGGAGGATTTTGTAGAGACCTAATAATCTTTTGTGTTTGTGCAGCATCATAGATGAACCAGTACTAACGGATTGGGTCGTGGAGAAGGCCAGAGGCGGCGCTATGTTGGGTTTATTTTGCAACTAGTCAACTTTCCACTTCGGCAGAGTGCTGGTGGCCAACCACGACGATAACAAGGAAGTCAGAATATCCTCTGCAGTGTATTTACCGCAGTGAAGGGTTGGTGAATTGCTCTTCTACGCCTTTAGATATCAATTCTCTCTTCCAGATTTCCACTTGGTTCATCACACGCCACAGCAAACAATCTTGCCAGCGAGTGTGACTTATCCTCATCCGCCCATCGCGGGCACTACTATAGCGCTGCGACGCCATATCAATCAGTGATTGCACGCAGGAACCACCGCGGACTATCAGAGGCGTGCATGGATGTGCAACCAGGTATAAGCGCCACAATACATTGTAACAGGGATACCCATACTGATAAAGAAGCAGCTCTTCAGACAGCTGGGTCGGTCCCGAATCAGCAAAGTAAACCCCACCAAGAGCACCCCCAGCTAGAATGCAGATGAGAATGGCCATAACAATAAAGTCCATATAACGCTGTTGTAATCCCTGAAACTCCAAGTTTCCCTCAGGATCAGGCTCAAGGCTATTGGTATTCTGTTCCAGGGGTATTGGTCTCCCTCGTGTTAGCAAGAAAGCAGAACGTGGTTTGACGCTCCTACTCGCATGCTCATCTAAATCTCTATTGTTGAGCTGCGGAAGGTTGCGTCGGATACAAGGCCAAGTTGGTTTCAGCATCAGCATATCAAGATCAAGCTCTTTTTCTCTGCAGAATGATTTGGCACCGATAGAAGTTCTACGGTGGTTGTACGTTTGGGGTGGGTTGTTCCTTGACCACACTAGCGGTGTGAGAGATGCGGGAACCGCCAAAGAGGAGCATTATATATACGGGGCATAAGGATTCGTAAGACAGACAATACCCGGCAATGCTGGCCCACGGAGCCACCGTCTCCATGGCCATAGAAAGGTGAAGTGACCAGGGTGGATATCGCTATTTTTAAATGGCGAGTTACCAGCATTGGGTGAGCCATCTACAACCGGCATATATTTCGCAGCTTCTCACCAGGTGGAGTGGTCGTAGAAGTGACAAAACAATGTGCCGCTCAATTGAACCGGTATAGTCCCCAATCAGCTAGTCAACCGGACAATTCTGATTGCCTATACTGGCAACAGTATCATAGACAAACCTCATGTACAGCACAATAGCCACCTGCTTAAAATACCTAATTATCTTTACTTTGCTCCGATCATATTTTCCATTGGCCTGCGCAGCCATCCGTGGCTTATGGCGGTGGTGAAGCGTTTGATTTATTCTTTACATCGTGTATTATAGAAATATATTGTACGCCTTGTTCTCAAAGCATCACACACCATACAGGATTGTCCATAACCAAGTCCAGCTGCGCTGACTCCACTTTCTCTCATTAAACATACATGGGTTTACATGGTTTCAAGAAACGTTCAAATAAATTGCCCAGTGGACTGTTTATTTCAATTTTTTTTTTGGGTTCATCGCGAGGGACAGCAGCGAGTGCACCTGGCTTGTAACGCGTGGGCTCTCCCATCATGTCGTGAGAGCCTCGGCTTCCCGTGACATTGGACAGGGTTGGAGGTCGGTTTGCACTTAGCTTGGAGCGGTCAAGTTGAGTTGACCGCAAAATCCCATTGCGAACGCCGTCAGAATCGGTGTTCAAATGACATCTGGAGGCCATATTTGACCACATGCCTATGTTTTGAAATATGTCATCAACTGCCTTGCGGTTTGGGAAAGCATATAAGGGAAAGATACTCCGTGGTGATACTTCTAACTCTGCATCCCCACATCGATCAACCGTATAAGCTGTCGGAGCAAAAAACATACCACATCGGACCGCCTATACCGTATTCAAGTGCCGCCCTGGCTGTCACTTCTGTTCTGCGCGGACTTGATCGAAAGGAACCCCGTAGGGTATGGAAATCCTGAGGTAAACCATAGCAGGAGCCACTGTTTCGGTTCATGACGATTCGCTTCCCCTAAGCCCGGAATCTTCCCAGAAGATGGCTGGATGAGAAATCTACAAGCGAATAGATGAGGGCCGTGATCATACCACGTACTACCGGAGCTCGTGTATGCAATGGAAGAATCACTACGATGGTGCTTAAGCCTGGGAGAGACTGAGATTAATGTTGGCTAAACTACATGTGCAACGTCATACTTTCACGTGTCCCTTTTCCTTTTCCTTAGTACCCTTTCTTGATGATTTCCAGGGTGTAGCACTTCGTGCAGAAGGTGTAGCGACTGCATCAGGTCTTGCAGTGCCTGGAAACGACGGGGTAGCACTTTGTTGAGCGGTTAGCTACAATTTCCAACCGGGTCTCAACCCGAGAAACGGAGTGTATGACATACAATTCTGTATATGCGTGAAGCGTGCATCTCCAGGGGAGCATGTGTCCCTCAGGGCCTCCAGGCCCTTTGCTTGTACTTCTGATAAACGCTTTAATCGCCGGTCAAGTATGCCAATAACTAGTGGGATAGCACATGAGCTTGTCA
>ERZ1673737.4210-NODE-4210-length-10339-cov-4.340237_pt1 | contig 10339 bp, 12 predicted proteins | sample MGYA00580211_ERZ1673737 | MGnify/ENA primary metagenome ERZ1673737 (study PRJEB41218, sample SAMN15661789) | gut metagenome | host: Homo sapiens | place: Canada: London | collected 2015-08-20/2019-03-30 | study: EMG produced TPA metagenomics assembly of... | reverse complement strand
TGGATACTATTAGACAGTGGCAGAGACATTACAGAAAGGCTTTCCCTCAATTTGTGTTCTACTTCGACAGCATCCCGGAGGATGTTCGTCGCAAGTTCTCTCGCCAAGTCGTTGCTCTCGGCGCTGTAAGTTTCCATGCCCCCTTTCTCCATTGTGATATTTTTTTGTGCATGACGGCATCTCAACTTATATCCACTGGTCTGATACCATATACTGTTTTTTTGTTACTGACAACTATGAACCTAGCGTGAGGAGAAATTCTTTTCGCGTCTCGTCACCCATGTTGTTACATCTCGAGCTATCCCTCCCGAGTCCGCAAGCCCAACCGAAGCCGAGACCACTGCCGACGCGACAAATGGAGATGGAAATGTGCAAACAGTCAACCCTTCTATGTTGGAACGAAACGGGGACACACATCTGCATGTTTCCTTGAAAACAGACACCCGTCGTGACCAAGGAACCATGGATGTGCTTCAGAGAGCTCGACAGATGGGCATGAAAATCTGGGCTTTGGAGAAGCTTCAACGCATGATCACCACTATCAACGATAGCGACATCGGTGCCCAAGCTGACACCGCATCACGAAGCAAGACTGCCGGTGGAAATGCAGCCAATGGAAAAGGCGAGAATGATCTCTCGCGGGTCCTTCGACAAGAACTCCTCAATGGACCGTCTGACCGTGATCCATTGTCCTCAATGGAGATGCTGATGTTCAAGGGTCCATTCGTCTATATTCACGACATGAACGAGAAGACAAAGCCTGTCATGGTTAGGGAATACTCTCGCGTCGCCAGGCGGCAGGATGGTTCCTGGCCCCAATTCAGAAGCGCTCCTCTGGGCAAGTGTCCCTTCATCGACGAACCACCAAGCAAGAAGGAGTATGATCGACACCGGCTGCGCCAACTTCAGAAAGAGAAGAAGGCCGCCCTTCACAATACTGATGGAAACCGTGAGGCTAAGCCAAAAGCAATTGCCCCTGCTCACCGTGTTCAAGACACCAAATTGGTCACCGAGGTCACCAAGTCGAAGCCCTCAGAGCATGAACAGCGCATCCCACCTGCAATTCAAACGGAATCTCAGAAGCCCTCATTCGACGAGAACAATGAAAGAAAGAGTTCAGAGAGCTTCATCCCACCCCATTTTCCTCGCACTGGTCCTTTCTACACTGGCCGCGAGCCAGCCGCTTCAGGCGTTCAACCGTCTAATATGACCTCCGCAATTCGCTCCCAGATGATCTCCTCCACTGCTGCAGCACCTGGAGCTAAGGCTGGGCTCAGCAAGGAGGTCCACGGTCTCAAGCGCAAGGTCCTCGAGAAGGGCACTGGGGCCATCGGTGCTGGATCAATGGCTGCTCCTCAGCGCCGCGAGGGATCTGTACCTGTCCAGTGTAAGAACATGAATCCTCCTGGAAGATCCAACCTCCGTCATGAGGATGATGGAAACCAGTCCGAAGTTGCTGGCTCCAAACGTCAAAGAGAAGACAAGGAGCAGCAACGGAAATCTGAACGTCGCAGAGACCCAAAGCCTGGCTACTGTGAGAATTGCAGGGACAAGTTCGATGACTTTGAAGAGGTCTGTTCTCGCCATTCCTTGTTCCTTCTTATAAACCAAATACTGACTAGTCTTTCAGCACACTCTGACAAGAAAACATCGTCGCTTTGCTGCAAACTCCACGAACTGGGCTGAACTTGACGCGTTACTCTTTGAAATCCAACGTCCTCTCAAGGACAAATACGAATATGATGAATAGATCTGCGGCTTATCACGGCCCGTCATGATTTCTTTGGACCTCGACCTCTGTCGGATACTTGCATCCCGGCACTGTTCGAGATATTACTTACAGTTACTTTTCTTCTGCCACTTGCACTTTTTCTTTCCGCCCGTCATGCTCGATTTGGCCCTCAACCTCTCGCATAATCATACCCTCGGCATCGACGCATATGCATATGGTGGCGTTTTTTCTTCACTTTTTTACTTTTTACTTTTGCATCAGCACTCCCAGGAGCCAGTATTCACCGAATGCTGTTGTCTTCTTTTGATCTCCATCAAGGTCGTCCACTCGTTTGGCATTTTCACTTCTTTCCACTGTATTGAATATCTCCTTTTACATCAGCATCGCCTTCCACCCGCGACTCAACCGCATCATCAGACGACAAAATTTTTGGACTATATCAATCAACACGCCCATCGGAAAAGCTACACCCTAGCTCATGATGCAGTCCCTGCTTGTCTCTGCACTGTGGCCAAACGCGATATAGCGAAGGTATAATGGACGATCCAGCATGAACCCAAGCGGTCACTCGCTTTGCATTGCCTTCCATTGAACATCGTTATCCCCGATTTTGGTCCCACGGGGCCATATTTTTCAACGTCAGATTCATTTCCTTATGTCACTCTCTCCACCTGTGGAGTGTTTTTTCCTTTTCGACGGCTGAGGCTTGTTGCCCAGCGCAGACGGCGGCAGTCTCGCTGAGACTTTTCCTTTCTCGTGACATTACTTACCTGAATACCGCATTTATTCCGATGATCTGTATGCAGTTTGTATCGTGCTAATTGAACCGTGCCCTACTATCTTTTTCGGCGTAGACTATGAATACCATAGAGTAAACACTTTAGTCCCTCACTTAACCCAAAGCGGTAATCACCTCGGCGAGACGCAACCAGTAGGCGGTGACCCTCATACCAGGGCGGTGAGAGTAACAACAGTAAAATACAGCCGAGCACAATGAGCTTCGTTCAGCTTTGAAGCTTTAACCCTCTAGATAATCTCTTTGACTAAAGTAAAATTCTGAAATCCTAAGAAACTTTGATTAAAACTAAGTCTATGCCACAACAACGCCAGCTCCCACATCCAAATCCCACGTCCAATGCCCGACGCCGTGCAGGTCACCCCGCAAATTCTCGGGACTCGGCGCGTGTAATCATCGGCAGTACGTGCGTATCAGAAGATCTTCAACTCTCAAGATTTTTTGAGATGCTCCTGTCTACGCCGCATAACCCAGCACGTACATCCGGACGGATGGAATAATTGATCAGTCGACTTCAAGCCGTGATATCCGAAAGACTTATATTGAGCTTCTTTTTTCTGCTGTTTCTTGTTTTGTCTGTCAATTGTGCTTTGGATTATCCAGTGAGGTCATTGCCACAACTCCAGGATCCATAGCTTTGGACAACTACTGAGGAACTCTTCTATTATCTTTCTTGCTACTGTATTTTGGGAGGCTGTTTTTGTTTTGAGTTTGCTTGTTTACGCTTTCATATTGGTCCGCGTCACTCCGACTCTCATACCGCACATCATGGGTGCGCCGGGCCCTGCGCTGCGTCGCACGGCGTTGGCTTCTTCGTCATTTATCAGGACAAGATTGCTTGCTGGTACACGAAGCCAGACCTCAACCTCGAACAATATCCTCGCTTGCCGCTGTCCTACTCTATCCCACACCTCGACGCCACACTCCTTCTCCCAAACCCGATATAGTTCCTACTCCTCCCCGACACCTACACCAAGCGGAAATGGCAAGGCACGCAAAAAGGTCACGATCCAAACGCTGCAGAACCTCTATAAAAAGGGCGAACCAATTGCCATGCTGACGGCGCATGACTTCCCCAGCGCTCATGTGGCAGATGCGTCGGGGATGGATATGGTTTTGGTTGGGGATAGCTTGGGCATGGTAGCATTGGGATTGGATAATACCACCGAGGTGGTAATGGAGGAAATGATATTGCACTGTCGGAGTGTTGTCCGGGGAGCGAAGAGTGCATTTATTGTGAGTCGTTGAATTTGTTGGGCGTGTGGTATTGCCACGGGCTGACGAGTATCATTCTATAGGTTGGTGATCTGCCCATGGGTTCATATGAGATATCTGCCGAGCAGGCTATTGAGTCGTCACTTCGCTTGGTTAAGGAAGGGCGCGTGCATGGCGTGAAGATTGAAGGTGGGGAGGAATTGGCGCCCACTATCAAACGTATCACACAGGCCGGTGTACCTGTCGTGGGTCATGTTGGTCTCACACCCCAACGACAGAATGAACTCGGTGGTTTCCGGGTTCAGGGCAAGACGACGTCTAGCGCTTTGAAGTTGTTGGATGACGCGGTGGCGATGCAAGAAGCTGGTGCATTCATGCTTGTCCTCGAAGCTATGCCTTCAGAGGTCGCAGCTCTTATCACGGAAAAGCTGCGTATCCCAACCATCGGCATTGGTGCCGGCAACGGCTGCTCAGGTCAAGTCCTCGTGCAGGTCGACATGACTGGTAATTTTCAACCCGGTCGGTTCGTCCCGAAGTTCGTCAAGCCATTTGCCAACGTTTGGGGCGAGGCTGCACGTGGAATCACGCAATATCGAGATGAAGTGAAGAGCCGTGCGTTCCCATCAGAGGAATACACGTATCCCATCCCGAAAGAGGAGCTTGCCGGATTCCAAAAATCGGTAGAAGAACGCTACCAGAAATAATGATTGCATCCAGTCCCTTCTCGTTTCGCCATGGCCACTTCTTGCATATTTCTGTTATAAGCATCATCATCTGTACATAAGGTCATTTCATTCATCAGTTCCGGTGGGTAGGCTGCGAGGGAGTCTGCTCAGCCAAATGCCGGGGTCATTGAGTAAGCGACAATCAATTGATCATCCGTTTTAAAGCACTATATCATGAAATCATTGGTATATGTCTCCGTAAGTATTAGTAGGAACTGCTAGACTCAACTCACCCTCCACAGACCACCCATACCCTCATCCAACCCGGGCGCAAAGACGCTGTTGACGTAACAGAAAACAGAATCTGTATCCTTGCAATCAAGTTTCTTCCGCAGAAATTTGACCACCGTTTCAAATTTCTGCGATGCGCTCACCTTGAACACGCGATTCTTGAGAATGGGAGCTGATGGCAGAGGCTGGAAGCGCACAGTGACTAGACATATGTTAGTTTGGTATTATTTGATGCACTAAGATCCTCCTGCTACATGGGAAGGCCCGCGGAGGTGGTAAATACCTTTCCCTGAATCAATCCTCTCCACATCGGCGAGTGCCCGGTGCGCATCGCGGGGTAAGTTGGTCAACATGACTGATGCCGTCATGTTCATGGGCAAGTCAGCGCCATGTTCATCGTCTGGGATCGGTGCATTGGTTGTGTTGCCGGGTGGTGTTCCTGAGCTAGGGGTTTGGCGCGGACTTGGGCGGTGACTGAGGGTACTTGATGTCTGTTGGTTCCGGGGTGGGGAGCTTTGTGGGGAGCTCGGTGAAGATGGATTCATAATTTATGTCGATAATAAGGGGGTCTTGGATATTGGGGTTGAAGTAAGTCGTAGGGAAGTTGAAGTTGGAGATGGGAAGAGGTGGGGAGCTTAAAGCGGTTTGGCTTTGGGCTGGCGGTACGCGCTTGCCGGAGCTCATCTAACTTATTACTGTATACAACTGAGGACTTTGTTCATAATTTGTAGTATTGTCATGTAAATAGCACGAAGCCATATTCTACTGATAGCTAAATTCAGAGCGTACAAGAATAATAGCCTAGGATAACTTAAAGGTGTCTGACCTGTATAGATGTGCGAGACCGAAGTATACAACGACGTCGGTCTTGCGTAGTTTGAATGAATATGGAAGGCGCGTCATCGACTCTATTTGAGCAGTTCATTTTCACAAGTTTCAGTCTATCCTCCTCATCTCGCCATCCAAATCATGGCGCGTGTCAACCACGGCAAGTTCTCCTACGACGTGGATACTTTCTACGTGGAGGCCTCCGGTCACCTCCATCGTCGAGCAATCCCTGCGGAGCTTAGAGCTATCTTTAATGCCACCATCCCAGACAGGAACCAGAGGCCCGACCATCCAGCTCACTGGTTTGAAGCTCAACTCCTCCACTATGGCCTGTCACCGTCGAAGGTCAAAGCAACAGCAAAGATGAGACTATTAGATGCCATACAAGATGATATCCTAGAAGTTCCTATCGAGCTGGCCCTGATGGAGAAGAGACTGAAGAAAGAATGGAAAAGACAAGATACAGCGGCACGCTCGCTATTATCTGGACTCCCTCATCCAACGATCGACGATACTACAAGTACCACCACAACAGAGACAATCACCCGAAACACAGTGACCACTTTTCCGTCCATTTCACGCAAAAGAGGTCGTGACATCGAAGATGAAGAGGTGGGAGAGAGACCGTCCGTTAAACAGACTGCTCGGCGCCGTGGCGTGGGCAGAGCCATCGTGCCAAACAATACTACTCTGTCCACGGGCATTCACCCGCGAGAGAGACAAAGACCAGAGCTTCCCAATCAAGCACGACGAAGGCAAGGCAGTGACAATACAGTTCCCCCGCTACAGACTGCCAGGCGCCGCGTGGTAGGTAGTGGTAGTGGGGGACATGCCCATGGCAATCCATCTGCTACTAGCTCCCCTCAACAGACTAGGCAAATGTCAACAGCTCGGACAGCGGCGAATGGAAACTTCGATCTGAGCGGACGGATTGGCCAAATTGGCATCCGGTCCTCAACTCCCTCTTATCGTGATGACCGTGAGATTGTAAGTGTATCCTTCCTTTCACTTGAGTGGAAAAAGATAACCAATTATAGCAGGATTATGATGATTGCTACGATGATGAATACTTTGGCGATTATTCGGATCCTTTCGATGATCAAGCTATTGTTGAAAGTCATCACTCTTCTGTGTACAATCAAGACCCTTTCGATGATCGGTATCCTTCTAGCGGATCTTACCCAGTGAGCGCTAACTCTGCAACTGACGGCTATGGGGAGCCCCGTGGGCCTCCACCAATCTATGAACAGACCTTCCAAGCCCAACTCTCAAAGAAACGCCTCGGTCTACTGAATGGCGAATACGACATTGCATTTGAAGAGCCTACTGGGAATCTTTTCAATGCCAACAGTCCCAGAGCCCGCCCAAAGATATGCTTAACGTTGAACTGGAACGAGATGTTCGGGTCGCTCAAGCTCGGGATCCTCGATGGCATATTGTGGATGCCAGAACGGCCGAAGAGAGCTTCCGAAGATAAGGTGCCATTTCAATGGCATGGCAAGGTTTCTGGCCAACTCTTTGTTGGATATGAGAACTCGGGCTGGATTCAATTTCTGGGCGATGGACAGATTGAAGGGGAAATTTCATGTTTTCTTCGATACAAATTTCAAGGTCAGCGAATCAGTGGAGAAAATACTAGCCCAGCTCGGAACGCGCATGATTTGCGAAGAGAGTGGCAGGGGTACATCGATCAAGTGAATGAGGCAGGATGAAATGGGCTGGTTGGATAGTTAAAGGGGTTGAATTCTGTGATGTGTCGACTGATGTTTCTTGCTATCAATGATGTCGAACTTTTGCTAAATCGCTTCATGTTCCTCCTGGGTAAATCTTAACTCATGATTTAAATTTGAAGGATTCCTATGATAGCCACAAGCGCTATGCAATCAAAAATCAGTGTTCCCATAGCCGCTGACCCTTATGCCAACATCCCTATCGGGGAGCGGAGCTCATTGTCAATAAGCTCAAAACGAAAAGGAGCATCAACAAGACCTGACGAGGCCTCCCAGCCCTTCTTTATATACCACGGTTTGATGAGACAGACATCGAATATCCTAGGCTGTTCAATCTGATGCAGTGGCATGAGCAGATTATCCATGTCGCCTATAACATGAGGAAACAAATGAATAGTCAAGTTCTCCAAGGCAGGCAGTTCATTACCAAGAACCCAACAGCACCTATCCCACATTCTACCACCAGGATCAGCAAAACCAAGCTGAACAGTACGAATCAAGCTCAACCTGTGTGGTAGAATAATTCCCGGCAGATCAACGATCGTATCTGCGTGGTTGAACAGAAATGTATTATGCCGATAGATCATATCGATCGTCTCAGTGTATCTGCCGTTATGTTAATGGTTAATTCCATAGTAAAGGAAGATGACCAGGCTCACTCACATCAATCGACAACTCCGCAAAAGAGCCACAAAATCAACTCTCGTATCAAACTTCCACTCATCCTCCTCATACCCCGTCACCTCTCCAACCCCTCTCCATCCTCCAACACATCCCCCAGCCGGTCGACGTGCCAACTGTCCCCAGCAGCGATGGCTGCATGGACAGATTCCAAGCTGCTCATAGCATTGGACCCCGACGATTCGCGAGCGGGACTCCCTTCCCTGTCGCCATTTCGTCCTCATGATATGCAGCTTACGGCTACAGAGGTAGTGCTCCCAGATGAGGAGTCGGATCTCGGTTGGTAGATTTTGAAAGAGAGGAGACTGACTTTGGAGAGCTATTGGCTGCCGCTTGCGTGGTTTTAAGAAAGGCCATCGTCTGCGATTTGCTGACGGGGTAGTTTGTCCAGTTAGCTCTGGCTCTTCCGGTAATGGGGGTGTGAGTTGCCCCGGGCGAAGTTGGATTTCATTTGCTTGAGTGTTCCACTCCTTTGCTTGTGCATCTTCGTCTTTTCTTCTTATAATGCTTCTTAGGTTGTGTCCGTAGGCTTCTTTGATCGGCACCATGTTCCGGCTGGAACTCCGGTAGGTTTGAGATCGGAAAAAGTTTGAAGTTGATAAGGAAGCCACTAACAGGAGGATCATGACTAGCTTGTGACGTGATATATAGATAACCTGACTCGCAGGGCTAAGGCACTGCCACTGCTGGTGGGGTCCGTGGGGGGGATAAGTACCGGTTTTTATTGTTCTATTTCTTGTTTTTTTCCAGCCAACTTTTAATTCTTGCCCTTGATTTGTTAATGTATTACAAGAACAGTTTGTATGTATTTGCAAGCCCAAACCACCTTATAGTGGGTAACACTCAACTGCCTTTGATCTCCAACTATGTTGCTGCCTTAGCGCCTTAGCTGCCTAGCTTTTATATTTCCCCGCGGCTCCACCCAAGCTTCCCCTTCAACATCTCCAACACCTTTGAAACTTAAGACACCTCTTCTCATGGCTCCATCAAAGGGCCTCGTACCAGCCGCTGATCTTCAGTCATTTACTGAATATCTAAGCGGCTGCAAGCGAGTCATTGCTCTTCTTGGAGCTGGAATCTCCGCATCATCAGGCTTACCCACCTTTCGTGGCGCCGGCGGACTCTGGCGTTCATACGATGCAACCTCTTTAGCAACACCCGAGGCCTTTCAGAGAACTCCAGGTCTTGTTTGGCAGTTTTATAGTTACCGACGACATATGGCTCTGCAGGCCGAGCCTAACAAAGCGCACTACGCGCTGGCAGAGCTGTCAAGGAGAAATGAAGACTTCATTACACTTAGCCAGAACGTTGACGGTATAGTCTCCCATGAATATCTCTCACCTTGACCTTTTATAAAATGCTAATAACATATTCCCGTCTTCTAGGTCTGTCCCAGCGAGCACTCCACCCTTCTAAACAGCTACATCTACTACACGGCAGCCTCTTTGACGTCAAATGCACCTCCTTCTATTGCAACTACACCCGTGAGAATGACTTCACAGACCCGCTAGTTCCAGCCCTAGATATTCCAAAAATGGCATCAGGCCTTCATCCCTCCGCGACCGACAAGACCGGTGAAGAAGCAGCGAAAGCTATCCACAATGCTCTGGGCACAGGAGAAGAAGTCGACATATCCGATGCCAGCAATCCAATCCCCCACCTAAGCGAGGATGATCTACCTAAATGCCCTAAATGCAAGACTGGGTTGCTCCGTCCGGGTGTTGTGTGGTTTGGAGAAGCCCTGCCTGAGAGAACGCTTAGTGAAGTCGACCGTTGGATCGCAGCCGGCCCCATTGATCTCTGTCTGGTTATAGGTACCAGTGCGAGAGTATGGCCGGCGGCAGGGTATGTTGATGAAGCTCGTTCTCAGGGTGCACGAATCGCTGTGTGTAATATGGATTCTAATGATACTCCTGGTGAGCTTCATTTTGGGGATTGGTTTTTCCAGGGTGATGCCGGGGTCATTGTCCCCGAGATCTTGAAGGGTGTCATTGGTGAAATCTAAGTCCCTTCTGGGGTAGAATTGGGGTAGCATTGGGAATTGTGATCATTGGAATATGGGATATGGCTAGTGGCCATTTTAGATTTTGGGCGTTTCATATTAGCTTTGCATGACTTGGTGACTGATGGGGAATGGAAATTACGAGCATTTTACGACTACGAATGAAGAAACTTTGAGTTGATGGTTTGGTAGATTGAAATGAAATATCACATTCATTGGACGGAAATGGGAGCGTCTTTTTGGTGTATTATAGTCGAAGGTGAAAGAAGAGCTAAGGCGTTTTGGACCAATACTCTACCTTTTTCAGGGCAGCCAAACTGCATAGTTTCGAAAAGCACTATACTCTTTGAGCATGTCTCCAGTAATCCAGCCTTCTCTTCTGCAGGACTATCACAGGCA
>ERZ1673737.4206-NODE-4206-length-10344-cov-5.789290_pt1 | contig 10344 bp, 9 predicted proteins | sample MGYA00580211_ERZ1673737 | MGnify/ENA primary metagenome ERZ1673737 (study PRJEB41218, sample SAMN15661789) | gut metagenome | host: Homo sapiens | place: Canada: London | collected 2015-08-20/2019-03-30 | study: EMG produced TPA metagenomics assembly of... | reverse complement strand
TGTCCGGAGCTGACTGTTACTAATCGGTCGAGGGCTTGACCAAAATGGTTCTAAAAGGCAGAGTGTTTTATGATATGCAGTTTTGAAGGTGCATGGTTTTTATTTTATAATGCTTTATATCGGGGTGTGGCTCAGCTTGGCTAGAGCGCTTGATTTGGGATCAAGAGGTCGCAGGTTCGAATCCTGTCACCCCGATGACCATAAATAGATAAACATAAATAGAAAAGCTGTTGTTTTACAGATGAAGTTTTGTAAAATAACAGCTTTTTTGGATGTTGAGGAATTTGCAGAGAGGTCAAATGTTTCAGTATAAATTCTTTAAGCGCTTCAACTCCCCTTTTAGAATGGTCATAATATAACCGTGGATGCCGTGCGGATTTTGAATTTCAATTGCAGCATAAAGCATGCTAGGTGTCGGATATTTTGGCAGATAAGCATAATAAGAAGGCACCCATTCTGCCGGACTATATTTTTTCGTTGCCTGGTAAAGATCACGGTAACCAAATCTCAGCAGACGTTCCATCGGATTTTTACTTTTTGTATCCAGGCCTGCCAGTGGGGCAACACCAAGGCTGCCGTATCCGATACCTTTAAAAATATGGTAGAAAAAATGTTCAATGGTGCTGCAACTGCAAAAGGTGCTTCGGTTGTACCGATTTTGCAGAGCATTTGCGGATGGGCAGGTATTTTTTATAGAGAAGACAATGAAAAAACGATGACACAGTGCCAGAGATGTGACCATCACAATTGAGTTTTATAAAGATCATTTCAGCCGGCGATTTCAGAGTGTTCCGAATGATCGGGGGGGAGCAGCGGATAATAGTTCGAAGGATGTCGTACAAAGCGTCTTCGGAGATCCCGATTATAGCATTGACAGTCAATTCCTATCAGAGGGATATCAGGCCGATGGAACGACAACAGATGAATTGATTAGAGAAGCCGTTCAAACAGCAAAGGAAGCGAATCAGGTTCTTCTGATTGTGGGAAGTTTTCTTCCTGGTGAAGATGATGATTATAATCGTAAAGATATCAAATTGTCGGAAGGAATGACGCGATTAATTGATGCTGTTTCTGTAGTGAATAAAAATTGTATTGTTATCTTATCCAGCGGAGAAGTTTGTGAAATGCCATGGCGTCATCAGGTTTCAGCCGTACTTTTGACATGGTTTTCAGGTGAAGGTATGGGTAGTGCCATTGCAGATATTCTGTTTGGAAAAGTATCACCATCCGGTCGTCTGGCTAACACAGTTCCGGAGCGTCTGCAGGATACACCGGCTTACCTTTCATTTGATGGTAATGTATATGAAATTCCATATGCGGAAGATATCTATGTCGGATATCGCTATTATGAAAAGAAGGGTATTCAGCCAGCCTATCCTTTCGGATATGGTTTGTCATATACATCATTTGAATATGAACATCTGGCGGTCAGCGAAGAGAATGACCATACAATCGTGACAGTTGATGTGACCAATACAGGTGCTGTAGCGGCAAAACATGTTGTAGAACTTTTTATTGAACCAAAGATGAAGACAAGACTGCCAAGACCGGTGAGAGAATTAAAAGCATTCAAGAAGATATTTTTACAGCCGGGGGAGAAAAAGCAAGTATGTTTTTCGTTGGAGCGCAGAGATTTTGCATATTATGATCCAAAGGTGAAAGACTGGGTGATTGAGAATGGCGCCTATGCGATTGAAATCTGTCATGACAGCATGAATGTGGCAGTGTCTGCAGAAATTACAAAATCCGGTGAAAAATATCTTGTACTATTGGGCTATGACTGTGGTTTTTATGAAATGTTCCAGTATCCTGAAGTGAAAAAAATGTTCTATGAATTCCTCGTAGAGCAGGGGCTTGTGACCGCAGATCAGGTGAATGATAATCTTGAAAAAGGTATTATTTGGAGTTTCTGGGCAGTCAGATCTTATCTGGATATGAATAGTAATGGTTTGATCAGCTTTGAGGCATATAACAGATTCATAGACAGGGCCAATGAAGTCATCAAAAAGATGAAAGCAAAATAGCAGGCAGGCACAGTCATCAGATTTTGTATAGGATTTGGAGTCGAAAAACTGAGTGGAGTAAATAGATATGGCAGTAAAATTATACCATGGAGATATTGTGTATACGCCATCTGCAGATGCGTTGGCAGTTTATGAAAACAGCTATATTGCAGTGGATAGTGGAAAAGTCGAGGGGATTTATCCGGTAATTCCAGAGAAATATAAGCATGCAGAATGTATAGATTATGGACGTCAGATGATCATTCCGGCCTTTTCGGATCTGCATGTGCATGGTTCACAGTATGTGCAGCGTGGAATAGGCATGGATTGTCTTCTTTCCAATTGGTTGAATCATTACACATTTCCGCAGGAAGCCGGATTTAAAGATCTGTCTTATGCAAAGAAGTGTTATGATGCTTTTGTGGATGATATGATTTGTCATGGAACATTTCATGCCAATGTTTTTGGAACCATCCATCGTGAGGCAACAGACTATTTGTTCAGGAAAATGGAAGAAAAGGGCATGTATGGTTTTGTAGGAAAAGTCAATATGGATTGTAATTCTCCGGAGTTTCTTATTGAGACAACAGAAGATTCACTGAGAGAAACAGAAATCTATCTGGACAGTCATACAGGCAGCGGGAAAGTCAAACCGATTCTTGCACCGCGTTTTGCACCGACATGCAGTGAAAAACTGATGACAGGTCTCGGCATGCTTGCAGCGAAGTACCATTGCGGTGTGCATACACATCTGGTGGAATCGATCTGGGAAGCAGAGGAAGCATTAAGATGTTTCCCTGGATATCATTCAGATGCAGAGATTTATGAGCGTGCCGGTCTGATGGACTATGGCCCTTCAATTTTTGCACACGTTATTTTCCCGACAGAAGAAGACAAGCGCATCATGAAAAAGCACGGCAGTTTTTCAGTTCACTGCCCGGATGCGACAACCAATATTATTGCGGGCATTATGCCGCTGGCGGCTATGCATGATGAAGAACTGAAGATTGCTATTGGTTCAGATGTGGCCGGAGGACACAGCATTGCCATATACAAGCAGATTGCGCGTGCCGTTCAGCTCTCAAAATTAAAGGAATTTTATGAGCCGGATCAGAGTAAGACAATTACGCTTACGCAGGCTTTTTATCATGCAACAAAAGAAGCAGGAAGCGTCTTTGGAAAAGTCGGATCCTTTGAAAAGGGATATCAGTTTAATGCTCTGGTTATTGATACTATGGAAGATTCATGGGTACCGCTTATGGCAGAAGAGCGTCTGGAGCGATTCTGTTATATAGGGGATGACCGGAACATCAGAGCAAGATTTATAGACGGGGAAGAGATTCATTTTGAAAACTAATTAAAACCAAATAGGTAAAAAAACATGGAAAAACACAGCATTTAAAGTTGAGTGGTAAGGGATATCGGCTTAAATGCTGTGTTTTTTATTATTAAGAAAGAAAATCAGAAAGTTTAATCTGATAATCCATGCGCTGACTGGATGGGGATACAATTTCGATGATCCAGTCGGGAGCTCCATTGCAGTCATATTCATTAAGTTTATCCGCATCACAAATAACAGAAATATCGGGTTCAAGGTAATTGTGGCCATCCCTGTTCAAAAAACAGCAAAAGGTGCGGGATAAACCTCACAGGAAACGTTGTTGTTTCCCGTCAGGAAGTTCGTAGATATCTTTTGTTGTATAGGTATTTCCCTTTGTCAGTGGCATGACAGTGACCTTCTTTTAAAAGATATGGTGATGTATTAACAATATTATATATGATTTGAGTAGTGGGAGCAAGAGACATTGTTTGACGAATATACTAGTAGTACTGTATAATTAAAATAAAAAATATCTGAAAAACTATTGATTGTGAATAAAAAATAAAGCCTGTTATAAACAGGCTTTAACCACACAATGTGGGTCACTTAAAGTGACGATTTGAATAAATTCTTATTTGAACTTATGATGTAAAATTTAGTATGGCACTAAACTTATCTTAAGTATAGTATTGCAGCATAAAAAAGTCAATATAAAAGAAAGAGGAAAATGTTATGAAACAGGATTATTTTCTGGGACTGGACATGGGAACAGGCTCATTAGGATGGGCTGTGACAGACAGTACATATCAGGTAATGAGAAAGCATGGTAAAGCATTATGGGGAACGCGTTTATTTGAAAGTGCTTCAACAGCTGAAGAGAGACGGATGTTTAGGACAGCAAGGAGAAGGTTGGACAGACGAAATTGGCGAATTCAGGTGCTGCAGGAGATTTTTTCAGAAGAAATATCAAAAGTTGATCCGGGATTTTTCTTACGAATGAAAGAAAGCAAATATTATCCTGAGGACAAAAGGGATGCGGAGGGAAATTGTCCCGAATTACCATATGCTTTATTTGTAGATGATAATTATACAGACAAGGATTATCACAAAGATTATCCAACTATTTATCATTTAAGAAAAATGTTGATGGAAACAACAGAAATACCAGATATCCGGCTTGTTTATCTTGTTCTGCATCATATGATGAAGCATAGAGGACATTTTTTGCTTTCAGGGGATATCAGTCAGATTAAAGAATTTAAGAGTACATTTGAGCAGTTGATTCAAAATATTCAGGATGAAGAGTTGGAATGGCATATAAGCCTGGATGATGCTGCGATTCAATTTGTTGAGTATATACTGAAAGACCGTAATTTGACCCGTTCTACTAAAAAATCCAGATTGATTAAACAATTAAATGCAAAAAGTGCTTGTGAAAAGGCTATTTTAAATTTATTGTCCGGTGGTACGGTAAAATTAAGTGATATCTTTAATAATAAAGAATTAGACGAGTCTGAGCGACCGAAAGTCTCTTTTGCGGATAGTGGATATGATGATTATATTGGAATCGTTGAGGCTGAGCTGGCGGAGCAATACTATATTATTGCGTCGGCAAAGGCGGTATATGACTGGTCGGTGTTAGTCGAAATTCTGGGAAATAGTGTTTCTATTTCGGAAGCGAAAATTAAAGTTTATCAGAAGCATCAAGCGGATTTGAAGACACTTAAGAAGATTGTTCGTCAATATATGACAAAAGAGGATTATAAGCGTGTATTTGTGGATACGGAAGAAAAGCTAAATAATTATAGTGCATATATTGGGATGACAAAAAAGAATGGAAAGAAAGTTGATCTGAAAAGTAAGCAGTGTACACAGACGGATTTTTATGATTTTCTGAAAAAGAATGTGATAAAAGTTATTGACCATAAAGAAACCACACAGGAAATAGAGTCTGAAATTGAGAAGGAAAACTTTTTGCCTAAACAGGTAACTAAAGATAATGGTGTTATTCCGTATCAGGTACACGATTATGAATTAAAGAAAATTCTTGATAATCTTGGAACGAGGATGCCTTTCATTAAAGAAAATGCTGAAAAGATCCAACAGCTATTTGAATTTAGAATTCCTTATTATGTTGGGCCTCTTAACAGAGTGGATGATGGGAAAGAGGGGAAATTTACATGGTCAGTAAGAAAATCTGATGCAAAAATTTACCCATGGAATTTCACAGATGTTATTGATGTAGAAGCCAGTGCAGAAAAGTTTATTCGTCGGATGACCAATAAATGTACCTATTTGGTGGGCGAAGATGTTCTGCCGAAAGATTCTTTAGTATACAGTAAGTTTATGGTTTTGAATGAGTTGAATAACTTACGCTTAAATGGTGAGAAGATTTCAGTAGAATTAAAACAAAGAATTTATGAAGAGTTATTCTGTAAATATAGAAAGGTGACGAGAAAAAAACTGGAGCGCTATCTCGTTATTGAGGGAATAGCAAAAAAAGGTGTGGAAATTACGGGGATTGACGGAGATTTCAAAGCGTCATTAACGGCTTATCATGATTTTAAAGAAAGATTAACAGACGTACAGTTGAGTCAAAAGGCAAAAGAAGCAATTGTATTGAATATAGTATTATTTGGTGATGATAAGAAATTGCTGAAGCAGAGATTGAGTAAAATGTATCCGAATCTGACAACAGGCCAGTTAAAAGGAATTTGTTCTCTATCCTATCGGGGATGGGGAAGATTATCCAAAACGTTCTTGGAAGAGATAACAGTGCCTGCGCCTGGAACTGGAGAAGTTTGGAATATAATGACAGCTTTATGGCAGACAAATGATAATTTGATGCAGCTTCTAAGCCGAAATTATGGGTTTACAAATGAGGTAGACGAATTTAATACACTGAAAAAGGAAACGGATCTGTCCTATAAAACGGTAGATGAATTATATGTATCACCTGCAGTAAAACGACAAATTTGGCAGACGCTGAAAGTGGTTAAAGAAATTCAGAAGGTGATGGGAAATGCGCCAAAACGTGTTTTTGTTGAAATGGCCAGAGAGAAACAGGAGGGCAAGCGTTCAGATTCCCGAAAGAAACAGTTAGTTGAACTGTATCGTGCATGCAAAGATGAGGAGAGGGATTGGATTACAGAATTAAATGCGCAGTCAGATCAGCAATTGCGAAGGGATAAATTATTCCTGTATTATATACAAAAAGGCAGATGCATGTATTCTGGAGAAACAATACAGTTGGATGAATTATGGGATAACACAAAATATGACATTGATCACATTTATCCTCAATCTAAAACAATGGACGATAGCCTGAATAATCGTGTTTTGGTTAAGAAAAATTATAACGCTATTAAGTCAGATACATATCCTTTGTCATTAGATATTCAAAAGAAAATGATGTCGTTCTGGAAAATGCTGCTGCAACAGGGATTTATTACGAAGGAAAAATATGTACGACTTGTCAGAAGTGATGAATTGAGCGCGGATGAATTAGCGGGATTTATTGAAAGGCAAATCGTGGAAACGCGGCAGAGTACAAAGGCGGTTGCGACCATTTTAAAAGAAGCTTTACCTGATACAGAAATTGTGTATGTAAAAGCAGGAAATGTATCGAATTTCAGGCATACGTATGAATTATTGAAAGTGCGTGAAATGAATGATTTGCATCATGCTAAAGATGCATACTTGAATATTGTGGTGGGAAATGCGTATTTTGTTAAATTCACAAAGAATGCAGCCTGGTTTATTAGAAATAATCCGGGTCGGTCTTATAATTTGAAACGCATGTTTGAATTTGATATTGAGCGTAGTGGAGAAATAGCGTGGAAGGCCGGTAATAAGGGTAGTATCGTTACAGTCAAAAAGGTTATGCAGAAGAATAATATTCTTGTTACCAGAAAGGCTTATGAGGTAAAAGGCGGTTTATTTGATCAGCAGATTATGAAGAAAGGGAAAGGTCAGGTACCAATTAAGGGTAATGACGAAAGACTTGCCAATATAGAGAAATATGGAGGTTACAATAAAGCAGCCGGAACGTATTTTATGTTGGTTAAATCGCTGGATAAAAAAGGCAAAGAGATAAGAACGATAGAATTTGTACCGCTTTATTTAAAGAATCAGATTGAGATAAATCATGAATCGGCGATTCAGTATTTGGCTCAAGAAAGGGGATTAAATTCACCAGAAATTCTATTGAGTAAGATAAAAATAGATACCCTTTTCAAAGTGGATGGCTTTAAGATGTGGCTGTCAGGAAGGACAGGTAATCAGCTGATTTTTAAAGGCGCAAATCAATTAATATTATCACATCAGGAAGCTGCGATTCTTAAGGGAGTAGTTAAATATGTGAATCGAAAGAATGAAAATAAGGATGCAAAACTTTCAGAACGCGATGGTATGACTGAAGAAAGGTTGCTGCAGTTGTACGATACTTTCTTAGATAAATTGTCAAATACTGTTTATTCAATAAGATTATCTGCTCAGATTAAAACATTGATGGAGAAGAGAGCTAAATTTATCGGTCTAAGCAATGAAGATCAATGCATTGTTTTGAATGAAATATTACATATGTTCCAATGTCAGAGTGGTTCTGCTAATTTAAAATTAATTGGAGGGCCGGGAAGTGCAGGAATTCTTGTGATGAATAATAATATAACTGCATGTAAACAGATTTCTGTTATTAATCAATCTCCGACAGGCATTTATGAAAAAGAGATTGACTTGATGAAATTATGAGCTGGCGAATTATAGTTATCTCAAAACGTGCGAAGTTGGATTTACAATTGGGTAAGATGGTTGTTCGTAGTGATGAGATAACAAAGATTGTATTAAGTGAGATTTCAACAATTATCATTGAATCAACGGCGGTATCTATTACCGCCAGTCTGATTTCAGAATTGGCAAAACGAAAAATTAAAGTTATTTTCTGTGATGAGAAAAGAAATCCTTCTTGTGAGTTGGTGAATTATTATGGCAGTCATGATACGAGCAACAAAATTCGTAAGCAAATTGCCTGGAAACAACAAACAAAAGAAGCGATATGGACGGAAATTGTTACAGACAAAATACGAAAACAAAAGGATTTGCTGGAATTATTGAGGAGGAAAGAGTCTGCACTATTAGATACATATTTAAAGGAAATTACCTGGAATGATGGGACAAATCGAGAGGGGCATGCGGCGAAGGTTTATTTTAATTCGCTATTTGGATTGGATTTTACACGGACGGAAGACAGCTTGATTAATGCGGCATTAAATTATGGCTATTCTGTTTTGATGTCAGCCTTTGCAAGAGAAATCGTAGCGAGCGGTTATTTGACGCAATTAGGAATTTTTCATGATAATATGTTCAATCAGTTTAATCTGGCGTCAGATTTGATGGAACCATTTAGAATCCTAATAGACCGTGAAGTTTTGATGATGACCTTGGAAGTGTTTCAACATTCAGAAAAGATGCAGCTTGTCAATGTTCTGAATCATGAAGTACGGATTGACGGCAAGGTTCAATATGTTAATAATGCCATTAAGATTTATTGCAAAAGCGTTTTTGATGCATTAAGCGAAGATGATAGTGCGTTGATTCGATTTTATAAGATTGAGTTATAGATTTATGAGGGTATTGGTGTTTTTTGATTTACCGACAATAACGGGAGAAAATCGCAGAGCTTACACAAAATTTAGAAAGTTCCTTTTAAAAAGTGGTTTTATTATGCTTCAGGAATCAGTGTATTGTAAATTGGCTTTAAATCAGACGGCTGTTAAAGCAATTGTAGAAAATGTACGAAAAAATAAGCCGGATGAAGGACTAATCCAATTATTAGCGGTCACGGAAAAGCAGTATGCGAAAATGGATTTGATTATAGGTACAGTGAAAAGTGAAGTGTTGGATAGTGATGAGAGGTTGGTGATTTTATGAAAATGGTTCATTCGGAGCTTTCTGGTGAAATAATTTCTGAGTCAGCTGCGTTTACTGAATGGATCATTGAATCACCAAAAGAATTTTCAGAATATTTACATGAATTGTACTGTCAATATGAAAAAGATGAGGGCCGGTTTGTTTTATCACAGGGAGATAAGATTCTTGAGCTGTCAAAATATCTTGAAATTATTGTCAATCCATTTACAGTGGAGATTAACAGTAGAAAGATATTAAATAAACTATATATAAAATTGGAGAAGGTTTCTAAGGAAGAACAAATGTATGAAGAGACGTTGGAATTGACGGCTTATATTCATGAATATTTAATGCAGTTAGAACAACAAACAAATTATATATTATCATTTGATGACAATTTGGAAATTCCTGCATTGTTAAAAGCGGTAGGTATTAAGCATGAGGAAATGGAAGATGATTTTTTCGAAAGAATAATACGATATGTAAAAATTGCAGTTGAAGTTTTATCAACAAAGGTATTTGTTTTCGTAAATATCAGGAGCTATTTGACAGATGAACAGATACAGGAATTGATTAAGGAAATTAGATATCAGGAGGCGAAAATTCTGTTTATGGAAAGTCAAGAAAGAGCTTGCCTGGAAGGAGGAATGCGGTATATTATAGATAGAGATGGTTGTGAAATCTATTAAAATCACACAGCTTGGGTACCTTGTTTTATGCAGGTGATAGCATTTCATTTTTGAATTTGAGGTTTGAGAATGATGTAAAAATGTATGGTACTCAAGCTATAGACAAGGGGCATATACATACGCACTTGTTTGAGAATGATGTAAAAATGTATGGTACTCAAGCCCATCGTACTCGACGGAGACATGGACATGGAGTTTGAGAATGATGTAAAAATGTATGGTACTCAAGCCTGTTGTTCGGTTCTTTCATCCACTGTGGAGTTTGAGAATGATGTAAAAATGTATGGTACTCAAGCTTTATACCGGGCTTAGAATTTCGGATATTTGTTTGAGAATGATGTAAAAATGTATGGTACTCAAGCGATTAAAACCATGATAACTATACATAAGGCGTTTGAGAATGATGTAAAAATGTATGGTACTC
>ERZ1673737.4205-NODE-4205-length-10347-cov-4.454722_pt1 | contig 10347 bp, 7 predicted proteins | sample MGYA00580211_ERZ1673737 | MGnify/ENA primary metagenome ERZ1673737 (study PRJEB41218, sample SAMN15661789) | gut metagenome | host: Homo sapiens | place: Canada: London | collected 2015-08-20/2019-03-30 | study: EMG produced TPA metagenomics assembly of... | reverse complement strand
CAGTGCCTAGGCTAGTGGTTCATGGAAACGGCGGTGACTTAATTTAATGAGAGCCCTACGTAGTAAACGGAAGTACCCAAGGTTCATGGCCGCCGATACTCGGACCATGAGTATTGCAAGAATTCATGCAATTTTACCGAATAATGCATTGGAAATGTCCTATTCAGGCCTAGCGTGAGCTGACTGGGTCCAAATGCTAAGAATGGGGGTCCTTTTAATTTTGACCTAGTAATCTCGAGTGATACCTTAAGGTCTTAGCTATAGAGATCGCGGACTAACTGTCGCTATAGAGATAAATCGGGTCTAATATATCTACGGTCTTTTGATTACACTGAAGCTGCAATTTATAGGTTTCGAAAAGGAACCCACTTCACTCCAGTCTAGATCACCCAGGCTCTTCACTCTTCTAGGGACAGCCTTGTGAGACTCGTGTTAAGCATTCCTTGTGATAATGATTATGATTTTTTTGATGATGATACTATTGCTTCTTAGGAGTCTAATCAGTGTATAGACACCAAGGATGTTGACACTGATCAGTACCTTGCTCCACTCACAGGCTTATCCTCTAATCAGTATTTGGCCCCACTGACAAGCTTCTCCTCTTTAAGATATCTATATGTGGACCAAAATATTCTATCTAGCGAAGCGTCTTTGCCCGATTGCCTAGAAGAGTTGATTCTTCGTTTGCGAGAGCCTCTCAGGATGGATTTTCTTAGCCACTTGGCTCGCGCCAGTCATAAATTACTGTCGCTGAAATCAGTTTTTTTCAGTATTGAAGATGATGACCGATATTGTCGTTTTATCTATTCATCGGATGATATTGATTTCGAGACCGTTGGGGCTATTACATCTTGGTGCTTCATTGAACTGGTTACCCTGATGTTAAAATAACTTTCCGCCGCGGTGAACGCTGGATTGCCACTCGCCCGTTATCCGCAGCGTACTGGCTGGGGAAGTTGAAATCTATACCCATTCGGCATCACCCTGTCTGTCTTCAGCGGGATGTGGGGCACCACGATAGAAACGATCTTCAAGATCAGCTCTACACAGCATCTGTCGAGGATGAGAAAGCTTTGGCGAGCCAATCGACCGAAAGTAGATGGAACGCGATCGATGCCAGACAAGTTGCAGAGGAGACAATCTCCCATTTTCTATACCCAGCCCAGCGCTCTGCTCCATTATTAGCTTTTTTGTTTGTCGGGCGTGTTGGTATACCGCATGAGCTTAGCATCTCTCTGCGGCTTATAGTTCAAGAAATTATCTTGGTTATAGAGATATTTACAGTGTACTATCTGTCCCCAAATGGGTTGCTTTCAGACTTTCGTCCCGCTGGGGAGATCCGGTGGGCGGTTTGAAATCTCACCCGGCTGCAGCGCATGAGTAACTCGATTTCTATGGAGCTGGTTGCTCGTTAGCTCGGATCCAGGTGCGGGGACATCAACTTGGAAGAATATGCCGAATAAAGAGGGGCCCTTACATTACTAGCTTGCCGAGTTTTATAGCACTTATTTTTGCTTACTCGCTACGTTATAGATAGCCTTCTTGCCAAGCTGATTGCCAAGCATTTCATGCTTAGTAAGCCCACCATGGGTCTAATATTCGGCCCCTGAGAGACTCATTCTATGCCATAAGGCCTACAATTGGTCTATCCTAGAACTAGCGCGTACCGTACCTCTTGAAATCTACAGGATGAACTGGATCCCTCGCAGCAGTTTCACAGTTGACAGCTAAGTTATATTCAACGAAACAGATTGGATATCGCTCCTTTTTATCGCTAAAATCAACGCCTTTTCTCCTGCTTGTGGCCGAGCAAGCGAATAATCATCCTTCCCCTGCCAGATGTCTTGGCTTGACAAGTGCAGAGATCCTCCGTAGGCTCGAACCTTCTGTTCTCCATGCCAAGCGCATCAACCAGAGAACACGCTTGAAGGCAACCCGAGAATAAGCCGATACATCACCAAAAACTCAAAGACAATAAAATCCCGCATGCTACTGTCTCAGCTTGGCAATATCGTGTTATCATGGTTCCAAGACACCAGGCACATCTGGCACGCAGCCACAAAAGAACGCAAAGTTAATTAAGTAGGCGACCAAGCCAGAGATATAGCCTGTTGTCGGAGTTTACTTCCCCATTCACGGACATGTCCTTGTGCGTATGCCGCTTCATTCAAACTGGCTACCAGCCAAGCACGGATTGCGAGGCTGTGCGCTCTTGGAAACTGGAGATCCACCAGTCCTCGGCCATACAGATTTCAAGAGCTCTTGGTTTTCTCGTCTTTCAACCTTCGACTCCGGGTTTCTCCTCCTTCTCGGAGACCTATTTCACCTGACATCGCATCCGAATCCTGACTCGTACTTGCTAGATGCTGGGCGTGGCAAGACTGGGCCCGTACATGCCGTTCATTGGGTCTCGGTTGTCTGGTTTAGTCTTGAGTTAAAACTCAAGTAGCCTGATATAACGGGGCCCACGTTGGCGGGATGCGGGGTGGACATGTCCGGGGTAAGCCAACTTTCCACGCGATATGCTGTGAAACTACCAGATCCACCATGGAGGCGAAATCATATAAAACCACCTGCCAGGTCGGACAAGGTGAGGGAACAATTCAAGTTGCAGTCGCACTACATCCTACTGTTAGTCTCCCTCTGCAAACAATCTCGGCGCCATGACTGGAAACAAGATCTCCCCGGAGATTGATGACGAAAAGCCCAGTGTCTTGCACGGTGAAGACACCATCGACCAAGAGAAGCAGACGCAGCGGAAAGATGTCGACTACTCTGGCGCGACCAAAAAGACCGATCCTGCTGAGATTCGTTTGGTCCGCAAGCTCGATATGTGGATTATGCCTACTTTATGGCTGATGTACTGGCTGAACTACCTCGATCGTAATGCCATCGCTCTGGCACGGTTGAATGACCTTGAGGAAGATCTGAACCTCTCTTCATCCCAGTACCAGACCTGTGTTTCCATTCTCTTTGTCGGTTATATCGTTGGGCAAGTTCCTAGCAGTGAGTCTATCTGTCATTAAACGCCTGACACTGTCTAACCACTAACTTTATAATAGACATGTTGATCACGCGACTACGGCCTTCATACTACATGGCTGGTGCCATGGCTGCATGGGCTATTGTTAGTGCGTTGACTGCGTTGGCTAAGGACTTCACCGGCCTTCTGCTAGTTCGCTTCTTCCTCGGTGTCACAGAAACACCATACTACCCTGGTGCCCTCTACATGCTCTCGATCTTCTACACACGCAAGGAGATCGCGACCCGCATTTCCATCCTCTACACCGGCAACATTCTCGCTACAGCTTTCGCTGGCCTTATTGCTGCCGGTATCTTCCACGGCATGGATGACCTCGCTGGCATCGCCGGCTGGCAGTGGCTCTTCATTCTCCAGGGTGCCGTAACCTTCGTCGTAGCCGTCTGCTCCGTCTTCGTGCTACCAGACGACCCTCTCCGCACCCGCTGGCTCACTGAAGACGAACGGCAGCTCGCCCACGAGCGCATCCTCGCCGACACCGTCGGAGCCCGCCACCAAACCAGCACATTCAGCGGTCTCAAAGAAGCCGCAAAGGATCCCCGAGTCTGGCTATTCGCTTTCATGCAGCACATGCATCTCGCAGCCAACGGCTTCAAGAACTTCTTCCCAACAGCTGTCGAAACCCTCGGCTTCAACACTACAATTACTCTAGTCCTCACATGCCCGCCTTATCTCATCGCCGGTATCATCTCTGTATACTGGTCCTGGAATTCTGGCCGCATGAACGAGCGAACATGGCATATCACCTTTGCGAAGGCGGTTGCGGTCTTCGGGTTCGTCCTTGGATGTGCGACTCTGAATACCGGTGCGAGGTATTTTGCCATGTGTGTTTTTGCGATTGGTACTTATGCTGGTATGTTACACTGATGACTACTTTCTTTCTTTGTCTCTGGTTACTGATTTGCCGGAATAGTCAACTCAATCATCCTCGGTTGGGTCTCGAGTACCTGCGGTCAAACGAAGGAGAAGAAAGCTTCAGCTCTGGCTATCGTCAACACCTGTGCTAATATCTCGTTTATCTGGACTCCGGTATGTCTCCCTTTTCCTTCTCTTTTCATCCTTCGGAAAAGAGAGTTGGTCCTAACTGTGAGCAGTACCTCTGGCCATCCTCCGACGAACCACGCTACGCAATCGCCATGGCATCCAGCGCCGCATTCTCGATTACCTGCGCGGCTTGTGCCTGGGCTATGAGGATCTGGCTGCAGCGCGCGAACCGCAAGATCCGCCAGACTAATGATGAGTCAAATATTTGTTATGCTTACTAGGTTGAACCTGTCAGATAGCTCTACTTGAACAAGTTTATTACATCTCATATCACTCATCGTCACCGACGGACGGACGGGCAGACAGACAGACAGATGATGAATGGTAGCTAGGGGTTGGATAAAGCTGAGGTTGAGGATTTTTTGGATGGTAGAAAAAGATATAGCTTCATCAGAGGACGGACTAGAATTCCTGTCAACGTGCGTAACTATCTCCTTTTCCTTACGTACTAGGCTCTTTCTGAGCGTCATGGTTCATTGAGAAAGTTCTTTGTCGGGTGGGCCTGAATGTTGCAAATGTGAGAGGAAGAGAAGAAACTGGACACCTTCAAAGCTATAACTTGTCCAAAGCTAAAAATAACCGCAGCACTCTTTCGATGTCCGCTGGTTTAGGGAAGAATAGCGGTTTTGGTGGAATTAGAAGCAGTTAAGCATGGAGAGGGAGTATAGGCAATATTATCATTCACTGACATCCTTTTGCCCGTACATTATATCGTGACTTCTTCACCTGGTTCGTCCGTCCAGCTTTGATGCGACCATTGCCTGCTATTTCTGCTAGATGGTTCGAGGACGATCTGGCAACTGAGGATGGGCGGCTCTCCCTAATTAGGAGCTCGCCGTCTTAGGCGGAGACGTCGAGGGTTCGTATCAGATATCGTTTCGGAGGGCTTAGGGGAGGCAGGTTATAAAGATGAAGCTATTCCCGGCTGTTAAGATAAGCCGGGCTTATAACCTATTGAAATTACACGATAAATTTACGGGGAAGCGTATATATCAAGGCCAACGAGGTGGTTTAGGTCTGATCTCTCCTCCATAAGAGAGAGATCCTATTTAATAAGAAGCATTTCTCCTGAACTATACTCTATATGGTAGGTTCAATGCTGGTCGTAAGCTTCATGCTTGGCGAAGCAGGCATTTCATGCCTGGAGATGCCTGGATAAGCCATGAATCTCAACATACTCACACATGGTTCGCCATAAAATATATTTTGAGTAGCAGATATATATATTGTCCCATTTTTATCTAGTGTAGACCAAGGTATCAAATGCCCAATGCTCCATCCATATATGCATTTCATCATCAAATCATGCCAAGCGGTTTACTCACACAACGTGTAAAATATCGCAACGTGCACATGCAAAGAAAGATAAGAGAAGCCGCGCGCTTATTTCTTCTTCCTGGAGGACGAAGAGACAAGACGCTTCTTCATATGCTTGGGCATCTTGTTCGCTCGCTGCTCACGCTTCTCCTCCTTGACCTTTGCCTTGTGATCGCGCTTGGAGTCTTTGTCTTCGAAACGCTTACCCCGAGGCGCCTTCTTCGCGAAAGGATCATTCTCATCATCCTCCGAGTCGGATCCTGAGACAGAAACACCACCACTGGCATCAGAGGCGAGGTCTTCTTCTTCGACATCGGTCTTCTTCTTGCCACCAGCCAAGAGGTCGCCGTAGATAAGGTCGGCACCTTGGCCGTCACGGATGCGCTCGGCATCACGCTCCACATCGTACACCTGCTCTAGCGTCTGGGGAATGTATTGTTGACGGAAGACCGCAGTGTCGACATCCTCGGCCTCCTGCTGCTCTTCGTCACCCTCCTCACGGGCGATAAGAAGCTTCTCAATGGCAGCATTCATCTCTTCGCTTCCAGCGGCGATCTCAGTCGGGCCATCAGGAGAGATAATGAACTGGAAGACAGCACGCTCAGGCAGCGTAAGAACATTCTTCCGGCGGAAGAAGTCGCTAACGTTCTTGATATCCATGCGCAGGAATTCCAAACTGCGAGGATGGTCGTGCTCAACACTCTGACTGACATCGATGATGTAGAGACGCTCCTTGTGGTAGAGAATGTTATACTCGCTCAGATCGGCGTGGACTAGACGACAAGTCTGGTACATAACACGCATGTAACCCAACAATTCCATGTACAGTGCGCGCCAGCGACTCTCGGGCTCGGGGATGTTGAAGTCCACGTCCTTCAGGCGGGGTGCGCCCAGACCCTTGGAGCTACCAATGAATCCCATCACGAGAACGTGGAGACGGAGGTAGATAGGCTCGGGACAGGGGATACCGGTAGCGTAGATTCTGCGCAGGTTACGCATTTCCTTCTCGGCCCAGAGTTTGACCATGGCGCGGTTGTTGCTCTTGTTGTATCCCTGACGGAAACGGAACTCGCCAGTCACATACTTATCACGGTCCTTGAAGACCAAAATACTTGTCTTGTAGACCTTAATGGCACGGTGTAGCGGGGTAGCATCCTCGTCTTCCTGGGGGAAGGACATGGCGTGGTAGACGTTGGCTTCCTTTCCGGTAGACAGACATCCATGAATCTCCGAGACAAGTCCACGGTTGATCATCTGCAGCAAGAGCATTCGTGTACGAGGATCCAACACTTGTTCCGAGGTGGCTCGGTCAGCCTTATCTCCGCCCTTCTCAGCCTTGCCCGAGATACCAGCCTGTTGATCGTCGAGTTTGATCTTGCCAGCATGGCGAGTGAGCGACTTGACCTGGTCATCGATTGAGGCAGATGTGTTGACGGTAGGCTTCTGGGTGTTCGTCTTGGGATAGGTCCATTTCGGGATATTGGAGTCGGCAGCGAGATCGTTGATTTTGCGCTGGCGGTTGTAGGCCTTGGTGAGGTCGGAGTTATCGGAAGAGAGAATGTCCTCACGATCTAATTCCTCCTCGAAAATATCCTCATAGTCCTCGTCGTAGTCATCGTCCTGTTCATCGGGCAGATCTTGCCCCGCCGCAGCGGAGTCTGCATTATCGGGGTTCACATAGCCCTCGTTGGGCACGTAGGTGTGGGATGGCGCAAGGCCATCAGCAATGCCAGTTGCCTGGGCAGTATTCTCGTTTGAAGCCATTCTGGATCTTCAATGTCGAGAAAGCAGAGATGTGAGTTCGTCCGTCCCCAAGGTTATTTTTTTTTCTGTGGCCCAAATTTGATTGACCGCCCGGCAGAACCCCGCGCCCAACGAGACGCGCGGATTTCGTTCCTCGCGTAGTCTCCCTGCCTGTCGCAACACACGCATCATTCGCCTCGGTCTTTCTTTATTCTTTGCCAGGACATCCGTGGCGCTGATACTCACGGCGCACATTTTCTCTTTCTAACATTCGCGCCAGTCGCGTTATGCCGCGGGCGTTATAGGTGATTATCGCGTCGCGCGTATCCTCTAACGATGTATGTCAAGCAGATCATCATCCAAGGCTTTAAGAGGTATGGTGGCCCAAATGAACGACCACTGGGTTCTACGGGCTATTTCTGACAAAATACGATATTTAGCTACAAGGACCAAACGGTCATTGAGCCATTCTCCCCCAAACACAATGTTATCGTCGGCCGCAATGGTTCTGGCAAAAGTAACTTCTTTGCTGCCATTCGATTCGTCCTTAGCGATGCCTACACCCACCTCGGCAGAGAGGAGCGTCAAGCTCTCTTGCATGTATGTAGTTCGCCATTGATCCTATGCGTGGTTGACTGACCCCATGCAGGAAGGTTCCGGCTCTGCTGTGATGTCCGCTTACGTCGAGATCATCTTTGACAACTCCGACGATCGATTCCCCACTGGCAAGCCAGAGCTTGTCCTCCGCCGTACTATCGGTATCAAGAAAGATGAATACACACTCGACCGCAAGAATGCCACTAAAAACGATGTCATGAACCTCCTTGAGTCGGCCGGTTTCTCTCGATCTAACCCTTACTATATTGTCCCCCAAGGTCGAGTCACCGCATTGACCAACATGAAGGACTCCGAACGATTGGTACTGTTGAAGGAAGTGGCTGGTACACAGGTTTACGAGGCTCGTCGGTCGGAGTCTTTGAAAATCATGCACGAAACCAACAGCAAACGGACCAAGATTGACGAACTCCTTGACTATATCAACGAGCGACTTGCCGAACTCGAAGAAGAAAAGGATGAGCTTCGGAGCTACCAAGAAAAAGACAAGGAACGCCGATGCTTGGAATACACTATCTACTCGCTTGAACAGCAGGAAATCGGCAAGGTTCTCAATGAAATCGAGGAGCGACGACAGAATGGCGTCGAAGATGCAGACAACAACCGCGACCAATTCATCGATGGCGAGAAGGCCATGGCTCAGATTGATGCCGAGATCGCCGAATGCCGGCAGCAGATTGAGTTTCTGAAGGTCGACAAGGCTCAACTGGAAGAGGAACGCCGTGAAACTTCCAAGACTCTGGCACAGAACGAACTGCAGGCCAAGTCTCTTTCTGACAACCAGGCTGCCGCCCAAGCCCTGAAATCCCGTTACGACGCTGATCTTACTTCTGTTCAAAACGCCATCAAGGAGCGCGAAGCTGAACACCAGGAAATCCTCCCTCGCTTCAATGCTTTGAAAGATCAAGAAGACACCGTGAAGTCGCAGTTGACTGATGCGGAAACATCTCGCCAGCGTCTGTACGCGAAGCAGGGCCGTAACTCACGCTTCAAGAACAAGTCCGAGCGCGACAAGTGGCTAAACATGGAAGTCAGGGAGAGTAACAACTCTATCAAAGCAGTCCAGAATGTGGTGTCTCAGACCAAGGAAGACATTCAGGAACTGGAAACCGAAATTGCTCGTCTGGAGCCGGAGACCGAACTGCTGCGCCAGCAGATCGATGGACGGGGTGACACGATGCACACCGTTGACCAACAAGTTCAAGATGCTAAAGACGAGAGAGACCGCTTGATGGACCAGAGAAAGGAGCTATGGAGAGAAGAAGCGAAGCTTGACTCTGTGCTTGCAAACGCATCGCAGGAGGTTGACCGTGCTGAGCGTAACCTCTCGTCAATGATGGATAATAACACCAGCCGTGGAACAGCAGCGGTGCGACGAATTAAGCGCCAGTATAACCTCGAAGGCGTTTACGGTACCCTTGCAGAACTCTTCGATGTCAACGACAGATACCGAACCGCCGTCGAAGTCACCGCAGGACAGAGCCTGTTCCACTACGTCGTTGACACCGATGAAACCGCCACAAAAGTCCTTGAGATTCTACAAAAGGAGAAGGCTGGCCGTGTGACATTTATGCCTCTGAACCGACTTCGCTCAAGGCCCTTGAACATGCCTCGCGCTAGTGACACAATCCCCATGATTGAAAAACTAGAGTATGACCCTGCATATGAGAGAGCCTTCCAGCACGTGTTTGGCAAGACAATTATTTGCCCCAACTTGCAAGTTGCGTCGCAGTACGCTCGAAGCCATGGTGTCAACGCCATTACCCCAGAGGGTGATCGATCCGACAAGCGCGGTGCTCTGACTGGTGGATACCACGATTCACGCCAGTCCCGCCTAGACGCAGTCAAGGGTCTAGGGAAGTGGCGAGATGAGTATGAAACAAAGAGGAACCGCGGCACTGAGATTCGGAAGGAGCTGGAGAAGCTTGACCAGATGATCACCAAGGCCGTCGGTGAATTGCAGAAGCTTGAGCAGGAGAGACACAATGTCCAGAACCGGAGTGGACCACTGCGACAAGAGTTGCGGGGCAAGCGTGACCAACTTCAGAACAAGCATGATACCCTCGACGCCAAGCGCCGTGCCCTTCGAAATGTCGAATCCAACCTGGCGGCTTTGAATGATCAGGTGAGCGCTTTCGAGGCGGAATTGTCGTCGCCGTTCCAGAAAGCCCTCACCAGTGAGGAAGAAGCTCGACTTGAGGCTCTGAGCAGCACGGTACAGGATCTCCGCCGTCAATACCAAGAACTGTCTAGCCAGCGCAGTGAGCTTGAGGCGCGGAAGTCGGTGCTTGAAGTTGAGCTCCGGGAGAACCTTAACCCTCGCCTCGACCAACTACTCAACAGAGATGTTGACATTGCCGACGAGGAAGTTCAGGGTAATTTGAAGGAGGTACAGCGTGAAGTGAAGCGCCTTGGTCAGGCGTTGGAGAAGCTCAACACACGCCTCAAGCAGGTGGATACCTCTATTGAGGAAGGCAATACTCGTATTGTTGAACTGCAACAGCGCAATGCCGAGACCCGCCGTGAGATTGAAGATCTCGCTCGATCCATCGAGAAGCATCAGCGACGTATGGAGAAGAGTATGCAAA
>ERZ1673737.4198-NODE-4198-length-10355-cov-4.353883_pt1 | contig 10355 bp, 11 predicted proteins | sample MGYA00580211_ERZ1673737 | MGnify/ENA primary metagenome ERZ1673737 (study PRJEB41218, sample SAMN15661789) | gut metagenome | host: Homo sapiens | place: Canada: London | collected 2015-08-20/2019-03-30 | study: EMG produced TPA metagenomics assembly of... | reverse complement strand
CCACCTCAGCAGCCCTTGCCAGAAAAACCTGATGCGCCGCCGCGCAGCGCCTCGGAATCGTTCTCTCCTTTGAAGCGCAGCGATACGGAGAAGCCCAAAGGGGGCGCGGGTTCTCCCGTCTCACGCGATTCCAGCCAGATATTGTCCCTTATTGAGGCGCTATCTTCTGCCAAGCGAGAGATTGATGCTCAAGGCACGCGTGTTAAAGAACTGGAAACTCTTTTACTTCAGGAGCAAGCTGCTCGGAAATTGGCAGAAGAAAGAGCCGATCAATTGGAGATGCGCTCTACATCGGTCAATGGAGAGGCCCCTGTCGAAAATGGCATTGTTCCACATTCAGAGGACATCGATGAGAAGCAGCAGGATGATTCGGAAGAAACCGTGCAGGTCAATGGCATTCATCCTCTGGAGACTGCTTCTGAAGACAGCGAGGCTCTTGCCTCCGCAGAAGCCAATGCCAACAAGCTTCAAAGCCGCTTGGATACCATGATGGAAGAGATGGAAGAGATGAGAAAACAAGTCGCATCTTTCAAAGACCGTGCAGAGAAGGCTGAAGACGAGACCACACAATCTCGCACATCATTGGCAGAAATGGTTGAAACGTTGCGTCAGGAACGCGCGAAGGCTTCTGCGTTGGCCGCTGCGAACAAGCCCAATACAATTCATGAACCGAGCAACGTCCAGTCGGGACAGTCTACTTTGAGCGAGGATGCAACGCAGTCCAAGCCCAAGAGCCCAATGGAGCACTTCGATTCGGTTACCCAGCAGAATAAAGAGCTGGATGCTGCAGCCACTGCTTTTGCAACACACCATCGGAACAATGTTCTGGAAGAAGCAAGTCCCTATGCTTCAATCTTTGGCGTGGTACTATTAGGAGTAGGTTTGATGGCCTATCTCAACGGTTGGCAAAAGATGGACAAATAAACCAGCTTCGCCTTGTTTCCTTCTCGGTTCCGGTGTTTTTTCTAAGCGGTTCTATTGCATAAGTACGTCGCATACTTGGCCTTCACTCCTATCTTCGTTCCATCAGATCTCAACTTCTGCCAGTCATGACTTTCTGGCAATGGTTTCCCTGGTCTTTTTTTTTCTCGGATGAAGATCACCTCTTTGTCTTTTCCTGTCTTCATATGGAGCCTCGTCCATTTCAGCCCACAATCTCTCTTGTCACGAATTTTCTTGATGACTTTCTTCGATGAATTTCTCTATCGACCTCGTCCCACCCCTTCTTTCCGGTCCTCTCCTTTTTGTGTTTGTTTCTCTACCTCCGACTATGTTACTATTAGCCTCTCACCCTCTGGGACTCGGCATCGCTTTCTCTTTTGTCTGTACATGATGGGGGGAAATAAGGATACGTTCATGACTTGCAGCCTCTCTTTGAAACATTTCTTTTGATGAAGGGTTTTCAGGCATTATCATTCATCGTGTCATGTCAGCGTAAGGCTTTCTGAGCGTATTATGGAGTTCTTTTTTCATTAGTACTATTTCCTTTCTTATTCATGCCTATCTGGTTCCCGCTGGCAGATGTGATGATTTACGCTTTTCTTCTAAACTCTTTTGGATTACAGTAGAACTGTTAGCCTCGAGGTGGTGTCCATCTCTTTCTTTTCATGCCAGTCGGTTGGGGCATCTACGGCGGGTAAAGTTGAATTTTTACTTTGGTTATGTACTCTTGTGTTGTTTTATAAGTTGGGAATTTTTTCGATGTACATGATTTTGTCCGCCTTGGACGAACGAAGTGTTCCTTTCTGGATTGTACCTGCCCAGCTAATGATTTGTTGCGATTGTAGAGTAGCTGCATTGGGATTGGCGAGATGCGGGTCGCTGAAAGCTCTCAAATTTAGCCAGTGTGAGTATCACTCAGGGTCTTAGATGAGATGAGATTCATATGAATCCTCGGCTGGGTAACCAGGTGATGGACAACCACTGTTGAGTCAAGCGGGTTTGTCCAATAGACAAGAGGTGCCTGTGCAATTTGCTGAGCGTTTGCCTGAACATCCTGGGCTTGGCCACAGGATTGTCACAGCGATCAGTCCTAGCCACTGAATTTTGGCGGGTTGATTCGTGTTTGTGAGTCGTGATTAAAGTGGCTCTCGTATCTTCCGTCGAAGCCATCGTCCGTCTGTAAAATCACTTAAGGCTAACCGCAACCTCAACCATTTTGACCCATCGCGTACGGCTCTCAGGAAGCTCAGCATCAGGGTTCACAGCGGTAGGAGCCTGACGCTTCCTCTTCTTCGCAGCCGACTTAGACTCCGACGGAGGGTTACTCTGTTGCCCCTCCTGCCGTTGACGCTTTTGCTCCTCTTGTTCCTTCTTCTCTTCATCCTCAACAATATCATCAACAACAATGACACTGCCAGTCTTCACACGGACCGAGTACTCAGTCTCTTTCTCCTCAAACCATTTGCAGACATTGAGCGCTTTTTCAATGGCCCGTCCCGTCGCCTTGATGAAGACCTCCTCCCGCTTCGAGGAGATATTGGCTAGCTCTGCGAGCTTTTGTTTCTCGTTTTTGCGCGTGTCTTCTAGGTTGATGTTTGCCGTGGCGCGCTTCTCGGCTTGGAGAAGTAGTTTCTGGATGCGCTTAACTGCGCTCATGAATGGTGTGCTACTCGAGACGTAGACGATCTTGGGGACAGAGGCCCCGGCGTAGGGAGAGGCAACTGGTGCACGGGGTATTGGGCGCTTTTCGACCTTTGCATCTGTGTAGTCCAGCCAGTCAGTCATGGGGATCTTGGATTTGAGCTGTACCGCGACAGTCGCATTGGCTCATTTGGGTACGTCCCGCAGGCGGCAGACTTACATTTGGGAAGCTTGACGAGGTCTTGGTTCTTCTTTTCGAACTTGAGCTTCTGCTCCAATGGTCCTTTTCCCATGGCTAGAATGTTCAACAATGAAATGTTGCCGAGTCAGATTTAAGTAATTGCAGCTTATCGTCTGTTTTTCTGCCGGGCGGAGACTCTGATATGACCTCCCCCCAGGTGGAACTACACCACTCCAGAAAGCACTTGTGTGGATGAACTAATACTATTGATTTTCTCTTTCTGATTGAGAATGACTGACTGCGTTCTTCGGATACATTTATGCGCCATATTAAGCGAGTCTCGATTGGATATCTGAGGAGTCGATCTATTTTGCGGCCATGTTGTGGCTATATCGTGTTGATATACTCACTCTGGATGTATTTAGCCGGGAGTAACTTGTCAATATGCTTCTTGCGTCGCATGACTCTCCCTTGTCACGAAATATCTCAACTGATCCAATATCAAACTATGAGCCTCACGTGATACCACCCCTCGGTTTCGTACCGAGATTACCTCGTCTACTCAAAAGTCTCTATTCCAGAGAACCAAAAGATTGAAATCATGAAGATATCTACTTCTTGCGCACGGTGTAGGGCTGGCAAGCGAAAATGCATCGTGGAGCGGGTAGATCTACCTTGCCAACAGTGCTTGAGACTGAACAAGTCCTGTTCTTTCACGAACTCACCTCGACGACAAACACATCTCCTCCCAAAACTTTCAACTACCAGCAGAGCAAATGACACAGAATTGAGTCATTTTATTACCCCGACTCCACGGAAGGAATTGGCAGAGACATTGACAGATCTGTACTTGAACCTCATCCATGATAAACCGCATACTCTATTCAGCCCAAGCGTCCTGAGAAGACGAGTTCGAGATGGCACGCTACCTCGGGCGGTACTATATGGTATTATGGCATTGTCAGCCCGGTAGATGATTGACCATTCCCTTCTCGATTTAACATGGCCTGATACTTCTTTTTAGTTTCTCCGACGATCCAGAAGTGCGACAAAAGACCAAGGAGTTCTTCTCAGCCGCCAAAGTCTCCCTGAAAATGGAGATTGATAACGTCTGCCTCGATAATATCCATGCAAGCATCCTGGTAGGAAACCTTTGCGGAGCTGAAGGAGAGACCGCCGGCGAAGCACTGTTCTTCGGTAAGAAATATCAGCATTAGCAACTGCGATGACCTAACAGTGAACAGGAGTCGCCTTTAGAATGGCGCATGTTCTTCACTTGCCACAGCCCGATGCCACAGATGACAGTATTACACAGGAGATCAAGGTGCGAACCTGGTGGTCATTGTACATGATAGACACATGGTCCTCAGCGGGACTAAACCTACCCCGACAAATGTACGACAAAGGCCAAAATCGTCTTCCCATGCCTGAAATCAGTTTCTGGTCCCTTGAAACAGGACATAATCTAGAGAATGGTGCCCAACTCGGGGTTGGTCTCTGGGGATACATGGTGATCCTCGCCCGAATTTTCAGCCATATTCAGGATCTCCATGTGAGACTCGCTGATGGAGCTCTAGATGAGCACCAAGCCGAAGCAATCACCGAAAGGCTAGCGCATGAGTTTGACAAATATCTTCAAGATCTTCCGTCGAATTTACATTTTACCGTTGACAACCTTAAACAGCATGCAACGGCTGGCCTTGGGCGGGCATTTGTCGCGCTTCATCTTGGTTATCACCACTATGCTACATTGCTCTATTTTCAATATTTTGACACACAGCTTCAGAGGACCCCCAGTCGCACTATATTTGTTGCTCGCTGCAAGTATCATGCTGCCTCTTTCAGTGATCTGTTGAAATTGTCCCACGAGACCGAAGGTTGCGAAGCTTTTTATCTCATTGTGGCCCATATGACAGTTGTTTCTTCTTCTGCGCTGCTACACACGTTGTTATTTGGGAGCCAGGATGAGTTACTTGATACAAGAAAACGACTATACTTGAATTTTGAGATACTGTTGAAGCTGAAGCAGTTCTGGCCAGGTGTGGATTTGATGGTGAGATCTACCGACTTAATTTGGCGAATTACTCATGCCAAGTCAACTGCTGATGTTAAAAACAGATGGAACGTTTATTCACATTTCAGAAAGTGTGTATGCAGTCCATGGACGACATTTACACTGTTGACAGATGGATTGTAAAATTTTTACTTCATCATGCATTGCCTATCGAGGGTGAAGTGGGAACACCCACTGGATCCGACCTTGCCGAGCGTGGAAGGTTTGCCAATGATGCCTTGTCAATGCTTCGTCCACTAGAGTGAATCACCGGGGAAGCCCTGGGTTGTTTGTCCCAGCACCATCCACAGCTTTGGTCTCTTGCCGAAGCTCATTGCTGGCCACGTTTGCATCGTCGCCATCGAACAACGCTGCAATCTCTTCGAGTGTCGGTCCCTTAGTTTCCACGAAAAGGAACCAAATACAAAGACATTCGACAACCAAAATCGCTATATACACGAAATAGAATCGCCATTGCAGAGCTTCCAGACCGACCGGGTTGACATACTGGTTGAATACGGATGACAGAGCTGTTAGAGCCATTCCAACAGCAATGCCCTTGGCTCGGATATTGAACGGAAGGATTTCAGCTGGATACGCCACCGTTAGACCTGGCCAAGCAAATCCTGCCACGCCATAGAATAAGAATATCATGGCAATGACAGCGGAGCCAGCGCTGGTATTACCAGTCTGGGCATATACCGCAGAGCACCTGCATCAAGGCACATCGTCAGTTCTTATACCATCACACGCAACTCGAATATCGACTTACCCGGTCCAAACAGCAAAGCTGATCAGCATACCAACACCAGCAATCATGAACAATGTCCGTCGACCAAGGATGTCAACGAGGAAAGCAGAAAATCCAATAGCAACCAGGAAAGACCAGATCTGCAAGGCGCCATTGATCATAGACTGATCATAAGATGACTCGATCCCAACAGATGAAAGGATATTGTGAAGATAGTATGATACCAATCCGTTACCTGAGCATTGCGAAAAGAATGAAACTAGGGCAATGAGTAACAGTCGCTTTCGATTTCCTGGGGTCTGAACCAGGACTTGCCATCCATCCTTGGAGTTCCTCTTTTCCATGAGGATGGTCTGTTGGATTTCGTGGAACTCGAATGAACAGAATGGATCATCTCTGTCGCCACTTCCGTGGTACTTGACAAGGATATCGAAGGCTTCATCTGGGCGATCTTTTGCGCACAGCCAGCGAGGACTTTCTGGGAGGAACCATATGCCTGTGATTTGTATGAGAGGCATTGCTGCCTGCAGACCGACTGGGATTCTCCATGCTGCTTCGGAGGTATATTTGATTGTCCCGAAGACGGTCCATGCTGCCACAATGGAGCCTAGATACCACAGCGTGTTGTACATCGTCGTCAACTTTCCGCGGTGTTGAGGATAGGCAAGCTCTGTGATGAGCAGAGGAGCGGATCCCTGGCTCACATTGGATCTTTGGGAATAGTTAGTAGAGTGTTGCAACTGGATATCAAGCGTCACATACCCAAGTCCCACGAGGAATCTTCCAGCTAGGAACATGTTGGAGTCGACCGAGGGAACCACTTGGAAAATTGTCCCGACGAACAGAATGATCAATCCAACGGTTACTCCAGCCCTTCTTCCGAGCAAATCAGCAATATAGGAGGCTATCAAATGAAGACCCAGTCAGAAAGATCCTGAAGCAGAGCGGGAGAAACACCTACAAAAGAACAAGGAACAGACGCCACCAATGTTCTGAATAGCAGTGAAAAGACCCAGCGTGGAACCACTCGGGTTGTTAAAATCTATCCGCATATCAGTATCCCATCACCAAAGCATACCTCCCGTCAGTACTCACATTCCTGCCACGGAGTCATCGTCTGGAGCCCATTCAAGAGTGATCCATCGTACCCATTGATGGTCGAACCAAGAAAGAGAATAGGCATCATAGGATATAACTTGCGCAAACCACGGTGCTTCCACCAAGTAACGCGAGGAACCTCCATAGAGCCATTTCCAACAAACTCAGAGTGAGCTGCAGTAGCCTCACCAGTCTCCAAATGCTTCTCTGTCGTGTTCATATTGCAATACAGTAACGTGGATAAGGCTTATACTTCCACGAACATCCTCGGGTCATCAAAGGGTCTTTATATACATATCCAAACAACAAGGTAACTTTGGACTCCTTGAATCAGAAACAAACAAGATAGTCCATATCTTCACCCCGGGTTTCTACCAAAACGGGAGAAGACGTTTGCGGAGAAGCGCCACGCTTAAAAAAATGCGGGATATCAGCCAATAGACAGCCTTCATTCCCGCCGCTTCTGCTCGCGATGATCCCGATCGGAGGTCGGAAGTGCGGGGGGTGTCTGGGGGTAGATCAACGCGATGTTGCGGGATATCAGTCCAATCGGTTAATTTCAAACCCGTATGGTTGATGTGGTGTGATCATATCCGGGATATTGGTGGACTCTCACCGGCCTCTTACAGCATGCTTTGTCAATTGAACTCATATGTGGAGGGTCCGATGAGGGGTAAGACGAGAGAGAGAGAACAGGTATAAGAGTGTAGTGTGTAGCGACGAAATGCGTTCGTTTCATTCTCTAGCAGAGTCCATTTTCTCTTTTCGTTTCTTGATATATTTGGAGCTCAAGCCGTATCAGTGCAAGACACAATGCTCGTTCCTACCTCTGACATCCCACACCTCCGCAAGACGGAAACTGGTCAGCAACTTATTGTCAATGGCCGGCCTTTCCTGTCGCTTGCTGGTGAGCTGCAGAATTCCTCGTTGACTTCCGCGGAGTATATGGATACTGTTTGGCAGAAGCTTGCTGATACTCATTTCAATACTGTGCTGGGATGTGTGACTTGGGAGGACATTGAGCCAGTCGAGGATGAGTTCAACTTTACTGAATTGGACAAGGTTATCCTCGGTGCTAGGAAGCATGGACTGCATCTTGTGTTATTGTGGTTTGGTTCTTTCAAAAACGGTATGTTCCCTTTTATTATAAAATGTCGACTTCTCTGAGACCGTCTAGGTATCTCTACATACGTACCTCCATGGGTGAAAACAAACACCAAGCGGTTCCCTCGAGCGAAGCTACGCAAGGCCGGGGGTGTACTACAGACTGGTGACGTGCTGTCCATCTTCCATGGGGAAGGATGCAAAGCGGATGCCAAAGCGTTCTCGCGCTTGCTGGCACATCTCAAAGAAGTCGACGGGGCTCATTCAACTGTGGTGATGGTCCAAGTCGAGAACGAGACTGGCTTGCTAGGTGATTCCCGTGACGGTTCTGTGGCCGCCGAGAAGCGGTACCTCGAGCCTGTCCCAGAGGATCTAGTGCAATTCCTAGCGCAGGATTGGGAAGCGCTCCATGTTGACCTCAAAGGCAACTTGGAACATTTCAAGACTCAGGCTAGTCCCCGGGGAACATGGGAACAGGTCTTTGGCAAGAGCCCACATACAGATGAGCTCTTCATGGCATACCACTACGCCAAATATCTCAACCAGGTTGCTGCGGCTGGCAAGAAAGAGTACCCTATTCCGCTCTATACGAACGTCTGGCAGAACTATGTCGGCGAAGATGGCGACAATGATTTCCCAGTCGTCGTTGGTGGTGGCGGCCATCCGGGTGATTACCCGTCTGGCGGCGGCACCAGCAACGTCCTTGATATCTGGCAGCAGTTTGCGCCATCGCTGGACTTTGTTGCACCAGACGTCTATCTAAACGACTACGCAACCTCGTGCAGCAAATACCGACACCGGAACCAGCCACTCTTCATACCCGAGCAGCGTCGCGATGAATACGGCGTCAGACGTATTTGGGTCGCATACGGATCCTTCCAAGCAATTGGAGTCTCCCCCTTTGGAATCGACACACTGGAACCCAACACGAACCCATTCACAAAGCACTACGGACTCCTAGAATCCGTTTCCCAGATCGTGTTGGAAGCTCAGACCCGGCCGAACTCCTCGGTTGGATTCTTCTTCGACGAGCTGGCAGCTGACGGCTCGGATCCTTCTGGTCCGGTCATCAAGCACTGGGCCGGCTATGAAATCACCATCGAGCGCTGCTTTGTCTTTGGCAAGGCCGGACCGGGCGCAGGTATGGTCGTCCACCTCGGTGGAGGAAAATTCCTTTTGATCGGATGGGGCTTCCAAGTCCGTGCACGCTCTTTGAGTCCCACGAGCAGCTTCACCGGCTTTTTGCGGTTCGAGGAGAAGATCGTTGCTAACCAGGAGACTGGGGAGTTGCGGACTCTGCGCGTTCTGAATGGCGATGAGACTAGGAGTGGGATCTTTGCTATGATGCCGAATGAGGAACCTGATTACGGTGGTTTCCCGATTTGTGTTACTATTCCCGCGCGCACGATGATCGCCGAATTGGAAGTGTATTCCGTTGAGGAGGCGGATGACGTGTAGGGAGGAAGTCCTTTGTCAAATGAGCAGACAGTGCAGTTTTCCGTATAGAGCATCAGAATAGAAACCCCCCCTTTATCCAAAGAAGCTCCAGCGTTCATCTCCGATAGGGAGATAGAGGTCCAAGTGTCTGCAACGCTTGGCCCGGCGTTCACCCGAGTATCCGGTAGTTGGAAGACCGATGAGATTCCCGTCCGTCAGCGAATGACGAAATGATCGCCTCGTCAAAGGCTGATGGGGCGTACTTTTCCCCCTGAGGCAGGTAGACGTATCAGAAGCAAATATAACTTACATGTTGACGATCTTCATGTCTAGACTCGAGAGATCGGCAGGGTGCCGTGACCTGAAAGACGGTCAGGTGATATGCACTAGACTCACTTGGGAAGGTCCGGTCCAGTCGAACATTCTTGTTTTTGAGATCTCATGGAAACACCGGATGTGTGCATTGTTTGACGTTGCTGATTTTTGAGGTCTGAAGTCAAAGGTCAAATCAGGGAGGTGTCACTTTGCAAAGTTGATCTATCGAAGTAAATGAAACCAAAGAAACAAAAGGACGAAATGGCTTGAGGCGGAGACACGGGGCACATAGGGGCCAACCATGGTACTTGAGAGTGACACGCTGACTGTACCATGGAACTGCATTCCGATTCCGGCTGTTTATTGATATCATGTTGATATCTTCGAGTCTACGGACGGGAATGCAGTCTACAGGTATAGAATACGGGTGTGTGCATACGGATACCATTTTTGTACTGATCTAATGAGCAATTTTGTGCGGTCCCGGCATCGTGGTAGAGGCGGTTTCATCGGGGATTGCGTGTGAGCCCCACACCAGATCCAAGCGAACGATCTAAGAATAAGTTAAGTTAATGGGTAAATTATTACCAAAGGTTATCTAAATTGAAGATCCTTTGTTTTACGCGGACATTAACTTTTTTTTTTTTCATCGGGGGAGGGGGGCGAATAAAGTATGTGGCCACCTTAAAAATAAATCGTACGACGCAAGCTGAAGGGGGGCGAATATCTAAATTGACCAGTCCCATCACACAAAGTACAATTGACAGAGCCGAAAATTTCATCGGCTTAACGGCTGCCTATCCCCAGTCCCCGGACAAGTCGAATGCCGCATG
>ERZ1673737.4196-NODE-4196-length-10357-cov-4.062027_pt1 | contig 10357 bp, 10 predicted proteins | sample MGYA00580211_ERZ1673737 | MGnify/ENA primary metagenome ERZ1673737 (study PRJEB41218, sample SAMN15661789) | gut metagenome | host: Homo sapiens | place: Canada: London | collected 2015-08-20/2019-03-30 | study: EMG produced TPA metagenomics assembly of... | reverse complement strand
TCACGGGTCTTGATGTCTTCGCCACCGCGAATCCAAGTAATGGACTTCCAGGCCTCATCGGTGCGGTTTTGTGTCAGTAGCCAACGGATCGATTCTGGTAAGGTGAAGGAGCCGATGAATAGGATTCCTCCTGAGATCAGCTGCAGTCCAACGGGGATCTGCCACTCCCGAGAAGTGCCCGCGATGGAGTTGCTCTTGGCTACACCCTGCTTGGTGGTTAGTGCCGTGGATCCTTTTTAGGGCTAATGGTAGAGCTAAGACCCACATAGTCAATCCAGTATGCTGTGAACACACCCCATGCATAGAGCCATTGGTAGAAAGAACCACATCGACCACGAATCTCCTTTGGTGTCATCTCTGCTGAGTACATGGGGATGACAACACTCTGACCACCCATGCCCAGACCAGCAATGATACGGCCGATATACCAAGCTGCGAGAGAGTGGGTTTTGATGACTTGGATTATGACGCCTATGATGAAGAGAGCCGTTGAGCCAAGGATGGTGAGCTTGCGTCCATATTTGTTGGTCAGTGGGTAGATCACTGCAGCTCCAATGAAAGATCCCAGTTGCTCCAACCCAACTGTGAGCGAGGACACCTTGGACTGGGATTCAGTCTTGTAGCCCAAGTCTGCTTGGAAGGATTTGTATGTTAGGATACCACCTGCAACACCCGAGTCGTAGGCAGATAGGAAAGAGGAGATGCTGTAGAAAGTATATCAGTTGCTGTCATGATATCACTGTCCATGAGCTGACATACAAAACAATGGCCGCCAAATGATAGGCACGGAAGGTGCCAAGACGGGTGTTCAACTCTGGAATCGTAAAAGGCCCCATGGCTGATGTATGTCAAAGCCAGGGAAAGAGAGAATGAAAGAAAGAAGCCAGGAAAATAAGAAACGATCAAGCACAGGGATATTTCTATCCAAGGGGCCTACTCTTTAGATTGGGCTCTGTTTGAGTTCCAGCAAAAGGCCAAGGCGACATGGCTGTTGCTTCGCATATAAATGCAAAGCTTCTACATGGATATCTCTATCTCATTGTGGGCAGATACAAGGATGTTCTTGCGTGCTGGTGTATACTTCCGCCAGCCGATAGCCGATGTATGCTTGCTCGCCTCTAGAGCACGCCTTCGCGCTCAGTGATGGTGCTATCCTCATAGTGACTGTAACCACATATTCCATGGGATCCTCACAGCATATCAGCTCGGCTGAAAGGATTTGACAACGCGCGTCCGTCCGCAAGTGCCTTAGGGGTGGTTGTTGATGCAACGTGAAGGGCTAGATCCAGTACTTTGTAAGGGGCTTCGTCGGCTGATTTGGGTCCAGACTTAAGCATTGAGAGGTCGTATATATTACGCGAGCTAAAACGCACTCCGGGGCTGCTCATATACATAGGCTTAGGAGTTGAATGTGGTGATTTATATAGAACCTGCTCCATCTATGATCAACATATCTCCAACGTTAAGGCGATCCCCAGATGCTTAGCACTCTATGTTGACTCACTCCTCTATTATTTTTCTTGCTAAGACAAAGAGATGTATGAACAAGATAGATCTTTGAATCAGCCCAGATCTAAGAATAAGTGAAACCAAAGCAAGAAGATGCTAACAGAACATATATGTGGATCGCCCCGGGTCCTGGATGACCTCAGGCTGGGGTACCTTGGTGACATAAGCATCACCTGATTGCATCACATGCGATAGACTCCTCCGATAGCAAATGATCTCCTTCGTGCTTTGTATCTGTATTGTCTCTGACATCTGAAGGAAGCGTTCTGTATTCTTTGCTTCATTTATAGACATAGCGCTTGGTTGAAGTGTGCATGATTTGACAGCTTCAAGCCCGATATCATCTCCGGCGCCCAAGCTCCAAGTGCTTATCGGGGGTCCTCCGTACGTTCCACCTTAGGCATTCCCCGTTCATCGGCTGACCGCATTAACATGACAAGAGTCATTTGCAGGTCTAGCTTGACGTGTGCTAGCTTCTGACTGGTGCAGTGTCTATCGCCCTATCAGCACCGGCCAGTCACCTGGCTCGAACCTCTGACTGCCCGACCGGTGATTCACCACAGTTTAGCATCCATTGTCCTTGACCTGTATCCGACTATATCAGTATATCAATAAAGATGAGACCATTAAGAGACGATACCAGACGCCGGGCAGACCGGCAGATGAGCGCCAGTATGAAACCGACTTCGTCGAGCCGTCGTCCATTTTCAGACCGTATACCAGAGAGATTCAAGGATGGAGATGATGCACAGTTTGATTTCACAGCTCCGCCGCGGGGGATGGGAACACGGGATGGAAATGTGCACTATATGCAACAGTCGCTTTTCTCCATGATTGCCGCTGTTGGATCTAAGTCGGACTTTCATGCTCGGTTTGATGAATCAAGCGATAGTGATGCGGATGGGGATGTGGATGAGAAGTTGAGGAGGAGGATTTCTAAAGAGAAAGTGTCATCGAGAGCGCCGACGACATCATCGGCGGTACCAACATCATCTCGCTCGCCGGCGACATCACCTGCACCACCGTCAGCCCCTCACCCACCGATTGACCCCTCTGAATCAATACCATTCGGAACAGAAGAAAGAGGTCGTCGTCATCGGAGAGCATTGACTGACAATAAATTTCCACAACGGCCACCACGGTTGGACTCGAAAGACGACGCCGAGTCGTCCCCGAGCTCGATACTTATGGCTCCTCCCCCGAGACGAACTCGCAGTGCCACGCCGAGAGCAGCCCCCGTTTTGAGTCGCATGGTAGAAGCACAAACCCACTTTGATTCCTCAACCGGACCGCACTCATCATCCAACTCTTCCAACCTAGGCGAAACTATGGAAGAGTCGCACTCGTCTACGTCAGCTCTTTCTACACGGCTGATGGAGATGTTTGGGTTTGCGCAACCTGAAAAGGTTTTAGTCGAATATGCTTGCTCACTCCTTCAGAGCATGCTTCTACAAGGCTACATGTATGTGACTGAAGGTCATATCTGTTTTTATGCCTATCTTCCAAAGAAATCGAATGTGGCGATCAAGTCAGGGTATCTGGCCAAGCGCGGTCGCAAGAACCCCAAGTATAATCGCTATTGGTTTGCTCTGAAGGGCGATGTTCTTTCATACTACCCAGATCCTTCGAATCTTTACTTCCCCAGCGGACATGTGGATCTCCGATATGGGATCGAAGCGTCTCTTGCAGAACGCAAAGATGGCGACAAGGACAGCGATGTCAAAGACTTTCAAGTCACCACAGACCAGGGAACATATCTGTTCAGGGCAGATAGTTCCACCAGTGCGAAGGAATGGGTGAAAGCTATCCAGAAAGTCATCTTTCGGACGCACAATGAAGGAGACAGTGTCAAAGTCTCCTTCCCGATTGAGAATATCATTGATCTGGAGGAGAGTCCAATGGCGGACTTTGCCGACACATTCAAGATTCGAGTTGTGGATAGCGGCGAAACATATGCAATTGATGAGGTATGTTGTGGGTCAATTAATGGAATGAGTTCGTTCATTGCTGATCCAATATAGTACTTCTTTTCGTTCTTCGACTCGGGCCAGGACGCATTCAACTACATCAAGAGTCTGGTGAATGCGACGAGTATGAATGCAGTGGAAGGGTCACCCAAAGATCAAGAGTCAAATCAAAAGAGCCAGAGAAGGCAGAGCGGCAGTCGAGTCGCAGGTCAAAGACAAGATACTTCACCCTTGAAGAGAGGCTCAAGTGATGGACATGAAAACCAATCAGCTGATTCATTTGCCGAACAAGGGACAGCATCTTCTCCCATTGTACAATCTATGACAGACACGGCCGAATCTGCCAGTCAAATACTGAACCGAAGTGATGTTTTCCACTCACCTACTATGCGCGCAATGCGAAGACGCTCGTCAGATGTTGGAGAGACTATCCGACGCTCCGACGAGACAACTCGCTCTGCTTCTGCGCAACTGGACTTGGACCGAGCCGGTCGGGCTATTGACAAGAGCGATGCTCTTGATCAGTCCGATGTAATGCAGGCATCTAGCCTCGGCTCCGTTGCTCATCTTAACGACCTCGTCAAGGCGGGCGCTTATCCTTTCCAACGTGCAGCTGGATTTGCAGACTACGTGAAAAACCGCTCGAGACAGATGAGCACCTTGTTGGCAACAGAGTCAATGGGTTACATTGAGAAGGTTTCTGGTATGTGGACTGGTAGCCAGAAACATTACGGTGAGCGGGAAGGGCCATTACAAGGCCAAAGCGTTGATGCAGAGGACGAAGGCGAAGGTGGACTCAATCATGGGGATCGATTCCGTGCCCACTTTGCTCTTCCGCCAACTGAAAGATTGCAGGCGACATACTACGCCTACTTGCATCGTGTGCTCCCGCTCTACGGCAAGATCTACATCAGTCAGAGGAAGCTTTGTTTCCGCAGTCTGATTCCCGGGACCCGGACTAAGATGATTTTACCATTCAAAGACATTGAGAATGTTGAAAAGGAAAAAGGCTTCCGTTTCGGATATCAAGGACTTGTCGTCATCATCCGTGGGCATGAAGAGCTTTTCTTTGAATTCAACGCTTCAGAGGCACGAGATGACTGCGCAGTCACATTACATCAAAACCTCGAGTCTGTGAAATACCTGGTGGAATCTGGCTTGCTTGCAGAAGAGGAACAAGACGAAGTTGAGGCGGCCAAGGCTGAACACCGCATGCTCCAGGAAGCCAGACTGGACAGCCCCGAGGAGCATGACACACGTCCTACGCTAAATGAAGACTCGTCTGAGATACACCCGTTCTTTGATGACCCTCGCGCCTCTATCATCAATTTCAAACCCACCGAACCCCTCCGAATCACTTGCCTGACCATTGGCTCTCGAGGTGATGTGCAGCCGTACATTGCACTTTGCAAGGGACTACTCGCAGAGGGGCACATGCCAAAGATTGCAACACACGCCGAATTTGAACCATGGATCAGAAAACATGGGATCGACTTCGCACCTGTTGACGGTGATCCTGCCGAGCTGATGCGCATTTGCGTCGAGAACGGAATGTTCACATACTCCTTCCTCAGAGAGGCTTCACTTAAGTTTAGAGGGTGGATCGATGATCTTTTATCATCAGCATGGAGAAGCTGCCAAGGCTGTGATCTCTTGATTGAATCGCCAAGCGCCATGGCCGGAGTTCACATTGCAGAGGCTCTTCGAATCCCCTACTTCCGGGGCTTCACCATGCCATGGACAAGGACCAGGGCATACCCGCATGCATTTGCAGTGCCAGAAAACCGAATGGGCGGAGCATACAACTACATTACATACGTCATGTTCGACACCATCTTCTGGAAAGCCATCGCAGGCCAAGTCAACCGCTGGCGAAACAGAGAGTTAGGACTGAAGGCTACCACGCTAGACAAGATGCAGCAGAACAAAGTCCCATTCCTTTACAACTACTCGCCTTCCGTGGTTGTCCCTCCTCTCGATTACCCAGATTGGATTCGCATTACAGGATACTGGTTCCTGAATGAAGGCTCAGACTGGACCCCACCACCTGACCTGTTGAACTTCATCCAACGAGCCAGAGCAGACGACAAAAAGATCGTGTACATTGGCTTCGGATCCATAGTCGTCTCAGACCCGTCTGCCTTGACACGGACTGTCATCGAATCAGTTCAAAAGGCCGATGTCCGCTGCATCCTCTCAAAGGGTTGGTCAGATAGACTAGGCGATCCAGCTAGTGCAAAGCCCGAAATCCCTCTCCCACCAGAAATCTTCCAAATTCAAGCTGCGCCCCACGATTGGCTCTTCTCTCAAATCGATGCCGCAGCTCACCACGGCGGAGCAGGAACTACTGGCGCAAGTCTCCGAGCCGGCGTGCCCACCATCGTCAAGCCATTCTTCGGAGACCAGTTCTTCTTCGGTGGCCGAGTGGAGGATCTAGGCGTTGGAGTCTGCATGAAGAAACTAAACGTCAGCGTCTTCTCACGGGCACTCTGGGAGGCTACGCACAGCGAACGCATGATTGTGAAGGCGCGCAATCTGGGCGTTCAAATCCGAAGTGTAAGTTGCTCCACTATTCCAGCTAAGTGTGAGGTTCCTGATACTAATTTCGCTATAGGAAGATGGCGTGGCAACTGCCATCCAGGCCCTCTACCGCGACCTTGAATACGCAAAGACATTGGCTCGACAGAAGTCTCTTGTCTCATCCACCCCCTTCTCTCCTACCCCCACTGCAAAGGCCTCACCTGATGGAGGCGATGATGATATTGATGATATCGAGGAGTGGACTTTTGTTGGTGATGAGACTGGCATTGATATCTCGAAGCGGGTGCGCGAGCGAGCTGCTTCGGATGCTGATAACCTTGCTTCAACCCTAACATGATATAATATTGTGTTGCAACCTTGGAGGTTGAAGTCGGATAGTTGGTCAGCATCTCTTGTGTTGGGCGTGATTGGTGCTTCTATTTCTATTTCTATTTCTTCTTCGGTCCATCGATTCTGTTGCGTTTTATCTTTCTTTACTGGCCTGTTCACGAATCATGACTTGCATTTCTGTTTCATTCTGTGCATGAGGCGTTCTTCTTTTCTTTATATCACCAGGTACCAGGCTTGATCAAGGCTCCCATTACGAGTCTTTAATATCCACGACATTTGATGTTTCTGATTGATGCGTTCCTCCGAGTTGACATTGAATCCCAGATGAAAAGACTGGAGTGAGTTGGGGCGCATGGACAATACCAAAGAACAGGATAGACCTTCCAGCTAACATTGGCAATAATTCTATAAGATTGATATGTTCCTGATAGTCATATTCATATTTTCATACCAAATCCGATCATCCCCCAGCCACCAGGGCGCTTAATCTTTTATTATTTCTTTTCATCGTCTCCTTTCCCTTCAGCCTTGTCTTTGCGTCTTTGCACAACATCCCAGTTGTACACTCGCGCCGTAGCAACCTCCAATGTCTACGGGGTGAAATGGTCAGTAACAAGACCAGATACAAATACAGATACCTCGCAACTGCATAGATATATCTATACGCGCGAAGGGGAAATACGAACCGTAATCTGCTCGCGCAAGAATTCCAGATCCTCCTCGCAGTTCTTCAAGCTAGACTGCGCAGCCGTAAGCTTGTCATCCAGCATAGTCTCCGCCTCGCCAAGCGGGTACGCAAGCATGACATTCGCTCCAAGCCAGAGGTAAACCTCTTCCGCATCAGCGGGGGAGATGGAAGCGCGAGCGTAGAGCGTATCATTGAGTTCGAAGTTGGTCTGGAGGTCGGCGTCGGGGTTTGACTAGAAATAGTAGACAAACATCAGCATTCCATTCCGAGTCTTCTTTCATTTTCGCCATATGATTTTTTTTCTTCGTCTTTAATCTCCAACACTCCTCCTTGGTAGGTGGTGCAGGGTAATTACCTCCTTGCGCAACTTCAAAAACCGAACCATCTCAAGCGTCTTCTTGATATCGGGGATCTTCTCGCGCAGTCCCTGGCCACGGCGTTGGGTGTTGACCTCCATGAACTGGTACTTGGAGATCATCTCCTGGAACGAGCGGAGGGTAGGCTCGACCTCCTCGCGGGAGGAGACGTAGTCGCTGACATTGTCGATGAAGGGGGCGACGGGGATTCCGCGCGGGTTGGTTTGTGTAGTTGCGGTGCTGGTGGAGGGGTTAGTTTGGGGATTGAGATGAGATGAGATGAAAGAATGGGCGAGAATGGGGAGAGGCGTTCAAGGAGAGCAAAGGATAAGATAGACAGGGGAATTGTAATTTAATTGACCGTACCTCTTTTTTGAGTCCGCCATGGCTGCGAAGATGTTAAGAAGAGAAGATGACGATGTGGGGAGGGAGCTTAACTGCCACTTTCGTTCCGCCTGCTATCTCCGCTACCTTCCCTTCCTCCCTACAATCTACAATCTACAGTCCACAGTCCACAGTCTACATTGACTGGACTGTACTGAATACCCAAAATGGTCCTCCTTGTCACAACAGACCGCATCCTCGCCGCGCTAGACACAGTCCCAGCTTCGCGCCGCGAACAGCTAAACCTGCCAGCCACGCTGGAAACCAATGGCCCGATAGCCCACGAGCAACTAATCCGATTATCGAGATATCTCCAAACGGACCCGGAGTCCGAATACAAAGACGCAACAGCGTCCAGCCCATCAATTCTCAATTCCCTCCTGCGCGGTACGAAGGTCTATGTACCGCCGCCGCCGCCGAAGCCTGAGCCGGTATGTGCATGTGGTAACGCGACAGCTACACATCAACATCTATATCTGCACTCAATCAAGTCAAATACAACTACAACTACAAATACAAATACAAATACAAATATAAACAAAACTAACACCCCATACCAAATAGACACCCGAATACCTTGCCACAAAAGCAACCCTCCAAGCCCACGTCGACCAAATAGCCTACAACCGCCTCTTAAACCCAACAGCAAACCAAACACCCGACCACCACGATCCCTACAACACGACCTCCTCCTCCTTCTCCTCTGGAATCAATGGCGCGGCCGGCGATCAAGACACGCTCACGCCATCACTGGTGATAAACAACTTCCTCTCGGTGGTTATAACCGGTTTCAGCGTGTACTGGGCTCTGACGAAGTTTTCTACGCCGGATATTTTGTATTCTGGGTTTGCGTCTTGGACGGCTGGTAAGAGCAATAGTGGTAAGAGTGGTGGTGGGGACAGACAGGGGATTTCCGAGGCTGTGCGTGTTTTGCTTGCTTTCTTTGCTGCTTTGGCGGTTGCGGTTGCTGAGGCGTTTTTGTATGCTGCGTACGCTGGGAAGGTGGAGCGGGCGAGGGTTAAGGAGAGGGGCTTGAGGGAGAGGAAGGTCTTTGTTGGGAGGGTTGGGGAGGATGGTGGTGAGGGTGAAGGTGAGGGTGAGGGTAAAGGGAGAAAGAAAGAGGGAGGAGAAGGGGTTAGTGTTGATGTTGGTGGTGAGAAAGAGGAGATTTGGGGGAAGGGCGTTAATGGGGGTATTAGGAGGAGGGTTAGGGAGAAGTGGGAGAAGGAGAGGGATGGGGTGGCAGAGTGATTGAGGCCTAACCAGATACCCAGTGTGTAAAGTCACAGTTTGTATAATTACTTATATCTGGAATACATGTATACATAAACTTCGGTAGAAACGACTAGGTTGAATGCTCTTGGTATTCTATGCCTAAAGCTGTAACAGTCATTAATCTAATACGGATGCTATGTGGTCGTTAGTTCTCGTTAGGGCTCGTCCACAGGAGGTCGAGATGCAAGATGAGAAAAAGAAAAGAGAAAAAAAGAAAGACATGAAGAGGAGGGATATCTCAAACCCGTTTCTCAAGGAGCAGCTTGCCGTGAGGAGTTTCACAGTCAAAGCCCTGCTCACGGCTAAAGACCCGCTCACCACGCAACCAAGTCTCGCGAACCATACCGCGCAGCGTACGGCCCTGGTATGGCGAGCACTTGTTACGGAAGAGCATGGTAGAAGGCTCGACAGTCCACTCGGCAGAATCATCAAAGACACAGATATCAGCATCGAAGCCGACGACCAGGTCACCCTTCTGCGATTGCAAACCGACCTGGGCAGCGGTATTAGCGCAGCAGAGACGGACGACGTCTTGCAGGGCGTTCTTTGTGTTTTCATCTTCGGGGGAGGAGGTCAGGCCCTTGCGGCGGCTGAGGTCTGTCCAGAGGATCGGCAGGCCCAGGCCGACGGAGGAGATGCCACCCCAGGCTGAGAAGAAGTCGCCCTTGTCCTCGTCCTTCTTGGTGGTGCTGGTGCAGTGGCCGGGGACGTGGGGTGGGAGTTGCTTCAGGTCTGGTGTGCAGGGGGAGTGGTCTGAGACGACAGTCTTGATGACGCCATCGCCGGAGTGCTTCTCTAGTTCTTCCCAGAGACCGTCTTGGTTGAGCTTGGAGCGGATGGGTGGGCAGCACTTGTGGCGGGTGTCGCCATCGCGCACTTCCTCGGCTGCTAGGGAGAGGTAGTGGAAGCAGGTCTCGGCAGTGATCTTGACGCCGGCGGCGCGGGCTTCCCGCAGTAGAGGGATGGCTTCCATGGCTGAGAGGTGGACGATGTGCAGGGGAAGATTGGGGGCGAGGTGAGCCAACGCCAGAATGCTTTCGATGGCATAGGTCTCAAAAGATGAGGGTCTCGAGGCGAGGAAAGTAGCATACGCCTCGAGAGGGCCAGCTGGTGCGGCCGGGGCATCAGACTTTTGGACTTCATCACCCACGGACGCAGTGATAGGGGGCACCATCTCAGCGTGGAACATGAGGGTTGTAGGCTCATCAGCCAGCTCGGCCATGGCCTTTTTAATATCTTCCGTGCTGACAGCAGGGAACTCATCGACCTGTCTATAGTTAGCAAACAAAACCCCACAGGGACTTGGT